>OGEE01001466.1_pt1 | contig 11697 bp, 8 predicted proteins | sample 1570571 | NCBI WGS metagenome assembly OGEE01 (sample SAMEA2582169, study PRJEB24529) | metagenome | biome: Human gut stool | place: China | collected 2011
TCACACGCTCGAAGGTCAACTCGTCGAAGTAGAGACGGTCGCACATATCGTAGTCAGTAGAAACGGTCTCTGGGTTGTAGTTGATCATCACTGAGCGCCAGCCTTCCTTGCGGATGGTGTTCAATGCCTGAACGCCACACCAGTCGAACTCTACGGAAGAACCGATGCGGTAAGCACCCGAACCGAGTACGATGATAGAACGGTGGTCGTTCTCGAAGGTGATGTCACTCTTCACGCCTGCGTAGGTTACATAGAGGTAGTTGGTCTGGGCAGGATACTCTGCTGCCAAGGTATCAATCTGCTTCACTACAGGCAGGATGCCATAGCTCTTGCGCTTGTTGCGAACCAGCAGGGCAGCCTTGTGCATGTTGCCCAACTCCTGCTCCAAGCCCACGGCACGAGCTACCTGGAAGTCGGTGAAACCATAAACCTTAGCGGTACGGAGCAAATCCTGATCAAGCGTATTGATGTTGCACTTCTTCATCGCCTCGTCGATGTCGATGATGTGCTTCAACTTCTCCAGGAACCACTTGTCAATCTTGGTCAAGTCGTGAATCTGATCTACGGTATAGCCCTTGTGCATAGCCTTTGAAATCACGAATACACGCTTATCTGTTGGCTCGCGCAAAGCTGCATCGATATCATCGATTTCAAGCTCCTTGTTCTCTACGAAACCGTGCATGCCCTGACCAATCATACGAAGACCCTTCTGGATAGCTTCCTCGAAGTTGCGGCCGATGGCCATTACCTCACCTACTGACTTCATAGATGAACCCAACTCCTTATCTACGCCACGGAACTTAGACAAGTCCCAACGAGGAATCTTACAAACCACGTAGTCCAATGCTGGCTCGAAGAAAGCTGATGTGGTCTTGGTTACTGAGTTCTTCAACTCGAACAGACCGTAACCCATACCGAGCTTGGCTGCAACGAAAGCAAGAGGATAACCGGTAGCCTTAGAAGCCAAGGCAGATGAACGGCTCAGACGGGCATTCACCTCGATAACGCGATAGTCCTCGCTCTTAGGATCGAAGGCATACTGCACGTTACACTCACCCACGATTCCGATGTGACGGATAATCTTGATGGCGAGGGCACGGAGCTTATGATACTCAGCATTGCTCAGGGTCTGAGATGGAGCGATGACGATACTCTCACCGGTATGGATGCCCAGTGGGTCGAAGTTCTCCATGTTACAAACGGTGATACAGTTGTCGTAACGGTCGCGAACCACCTCATACTCAATCTCCTTCCAGCCCTTCAAGCTCTTCTCTACCAATACCTGTGGAGAGAAAGAGAAGGCCTTCTCAGCGAGCTTGTTCAGCTCCTCCTCGTTGTCAGCGAAACCAGAACCGAGTCCACCCAAGGCGTAAGCAGCACGGATGATGACAGGATAGCCGAGCTCGGCAGCAGCCTTGCGGGCCTGCTCGATGTTCTCGCAAGCCTCGCTCTTGATGGTCTTCACGTTGATTTCATCCAGCTTTTCTACGAAGAGCTCACGGTCCTCAGTATCCATGATAGCCTGAACAGGAGTACCCAATACCTTGACATTATATTTCTCCAGGATGCCCTGGCGATAGAGTTCCACACCACAGTTGAGGGCAGTCTGACCACCGAAGCTGAGGAGGATTCCGTCTGGCTTCTCCTTCTGGATGACACGCTCTACGAAGTATGGCTGCACTGGCAGGAAGTAAATCTGGTCGGCAACACCTTCTGATGTCTGTACGGTTGCGATATTCGGGTTGATGAGCACAGTCTCGATACCTTCCTCGCGCAATGCCTTCAGGGCCTGCGAACCTGAGTAGTCGAACTCACCTGCTTCACCGATCTTCAAGGCTCCAGAACCTAAGAGGAGCACCTTCTTTATATTTTCGTCTTTCATCTTTATTCCTAATTATTTAAGTGTTTCTACAAACTTATCAAACATGAACTCTGTATCCACAGGGCCTGAGCAAGCCTCTGGGTGGAACTGGCTTGAGAACCAAGGGTTCACCTTGTGGCGAATACCCTCGTTAGAGCCATCATTCATATTTACAAAGAGTTCCTCCCAATCGTTGCCCAATGTCTTGGCATCAACGGCATAACCGTGGTTCTGAGAGGTGATGTAGCAATTGTTGGTTCCTACCATGCGCACTGGCTGGTTGTGTGAACGGTGACCATACTTCAACTTGTAGATAGTAGCACCGGCTGCCTTTGAAAGCAACTGGTTACCCATACAGATACCGCAGATAGGCTTGCGGCTCTGGCTAATCTGCTTGCGAATAATGTTTACTGCATCCTCACACATGTCTGGGTCGCCAGGACCATTGGCCAGGAACAGTCCGTCGAAATCCATATCGGTGTAATCGTAATTCCAAGGCACACGGATCACCTCAACGCCTCTGTTGATGAGGCAACGGATGATATTTGCCTTCACACCGCAGTCAACGAGTACCACCTTCTTGCCGGCACCCTCATTGTAACGGATAATCTCCTTGCAGCTCACCTGGTCAACGAAGTTTACACCCTCGTAGTTAGCCTCAGGGATGTTGTCTGGTTCATCATCAAAGAGAATCTTACCCATCATCACACCATGCTCACGAAGCACCTTAGTCAACTCACGGGTATCGATGCCTGTGATTCCTGGCACCTTTTCGCGCTTCAACCAGTCGGCAAGACTCTCCACTGCATTCCAGTGGCTATACTGCTCGCTGTAATCATTCACGATGATGGCAGAAGCATAAATCTTGTCACTCTCCATGAAGGTTGGCAAACCATTCTCCTCGAAAGTAAATGGTGGCACACCATAGTTGCCCACGAGAGGGAATGTAAGTGTCATCAACTGACCGGCGTAAGAAGGGTCGGTCAAACTCTCTGGATATCCCATCATGGCTGTGTTGAACACAACCTCGCCCGCTACAGGAGCGTCATATCCAAAAGATTTGCCATGGAACTTGGTTCCATCGCTCAAAACTAAGGTTACTTTTTTCATATCTGACATTTGATTCTTTTATTTCATACTTATAAGAGCAAATGAATTCTTCACTCTTCGTTCTTCACTCTTCACTTATTTATGATAAACGTTTTCGATGTAGTTTACAAACGACTGGTTGCAGAGCTTTGTGCCGCCAGGAGTTGGATAATGACCGGTGAAATACCAGTCGCCCTTGTGGTTTGGAATCGCCTCGCGCAAGCCCTCGATGCTCTGGAATACGAGCTGGATAGGAGTGGTCATGCCTTCCGGACGGAGCATCTCTACAATCTTCTCGTTGATTTCCTCGATGGTGAATGGCTTGTAGATGGCACGCACCGGGTTGATCTGCTCTTCCTTAGGCTTGGCAAGTTCTGCTTTACATGCCTCGTAGGTCTGCTCGATGAGGTCCTCCATCTTGCGCTCTTTCAGAAGCTGGATTGCCGCACGGAACACGCAGAACTCTTCCAGTCTTGCCATATCAATGCCGTAATAATCCGGATAGCGAATCTGAGGGGCACTGGATACGACTACAATCTTCTTAGGATGCAGACGGTCGAGGATGCGCAGGATGCTCTCCTTCAGGGTTGTACCGCGCACGATACTGTCGTCGATGATAACGAGATTATCCACATTCGGCTCGACGCTTCCGTAGGTTACATCATACACGTGGCTCGCCAGGTCGTTGCGGCTGTTGCCCTCGGTGATGAAGGTACGGAGCTTGATATCCTTCCATGCTATCTTCTCCGAACGGACGAAATCGCCGAGAATATCGTATAATTCTTCCTTAGATGGAATATGGTCGAGGTTGGCAATCTGTTCTATCTTGCTTTCGTTGAGATACTTCTTGAAACCGCTCAACATTCCATAGTAAGCCACCTCGGCTGTGTTCGGGATGTAGCTGAACACGGTGTGATCTACATCGTAATCCACAGCTTTCAGGATAGGCTGGGTCAACTGCTCGCCCAACTGCTTACGCTCCTGGTAGATATCCTTGTCGGAACCACGGCTGAAATAGATGCGCTCGAATGAGCAGGCTGAATCGCCCTTCTGCTCCATGATGCGCTCGATGCTGCACTCGCCGTTCTTCTTCACGAGAAGTGCCGTGCCCGGCATCAGCTCCTGCACATCCTCTGCCTCCAGGTCGAAGGTGGTCTGAAGCACAGGGCGCTCGCTGGCTACTACTACGATTTCATCGTTTTTGTAGTAGAAAGCAGGACGGATGCCCCAAGGGTCGCGCATGGAGAACATCTCGCCCGAACCGGTGATACCGCAGACCACATAACCGCCGTCGAAGTCCTTCATCGTGGTCTTGAGCACATTGCTCATCTTCACGTGGTCTTCGATGTAGTTGGTGATGTCGGTGTTCTCCATCTCCATCGCCTTTGCAGCCACGAAGTTGCGCTCCACCTCTCTGTCCAGGCGATGGCCCATCAGTTCAAGCATGATGTAGGTGTCGCTGTAGATGCGTGGACTCTGGCCCTGCTTGGTCAGTTCCTCGAAGATTTCATCTACGTTGGTCATGTTGAAGTTGCCGCAAAGACAGAGGTTCTTCGCCTTCCAGTTGTTGCGGCGCAGGAATGGGTGCACATACTGTATGCCACTCTTTCCGGTGGTGCTGTAGCGCAGGTGTCCCATGTAGAGTTCGCCTGCGAAAGGCAGTTCCTCTTTGGCAAACTTAGCATCTGCAAGCTGCTCGGGAGTCAAGTCCTTGAAGTTGGCATTCGCCTTACCGAAAATCTCGGTCACGGCGTTCTTGCCCTCTGCACGTTCACGAAACATATACTCATGTCCAGGCTTTCCGCCCAGTTTAACACAAGCCATACCAGCACCCTCCTGTCCACGGTTGTGCTGCTTCTCCATCATCAGATAGAGCTTGTTGAGTGCGTACATCCAGGTGCCGTACTTCTGCTGGTAATACTCCAGTGGCTTGAGCAATCTGATCATTGCTACGCCACATTCATGTTTCAATGGTTCCATCTCACTATTATCCTTTATCTTAATTAGTTAAATTTGAATATACCTATTGCGAGGGATATCCCTCCAAAAAAAGGGAAACGTCAAGAAACGACGATTCCCTTTATCTTTTATTCGACAGTAACTGACTTGGCCAAGTTTCTAGGTTGGTCAACATCCTTGCCCTTGCATACAGCTACATGGTAAGCCAAGAGCTGCAAAGGAATGGTAGCCAATAATGGCTCCAGGCACTCCAAGGTCTCAGGGAGTTCAATCACTTCGTCGGCAATCTTAGAGATGGTTTCGTCGCCCTTGCTCACAATGGCAATGACACGGCCCTGACGGGCTTTAATCTCCTGGATATTAGACAAGACCTTCTCGTACATGAAGTTGTGAGTAGCAATAACTACCACAGGCATATCGCTGTCAATCAATGCAATAGGGCCATGCTTCATCTCCGCTGCAGGATAACCTTCAGCGTGGATGTAGCTAATTTCCTTCAACTTCAATGCACCTTCCAGGGCTACAGGATACTGGAATCCGCGGCCCAGATAGATGAAATTGCGAGCGTATGTAAACGTACGGCTCAAGTCAGCTATCTTATTGTTCAGCTTCAACACTTCCTTCATCTTTGAAGGAATGTTCCAGAGCTGCTCTGTAATCTTCTGGTATTCGCTTTCGCTGATGGTACCTCTCTCCTTACCGATGGCGAGTGCCAGGAGGATGAGAACGGTAACCTGACCGGTGAACGCCTTGGTAGAGGCAACACCGATTTCCGGACCTACGTGAATGTAGGTACCGGTATCTGTTTCACGGGCGATGGAAGAGCCGATGGAATTACAGATACCATAGATGAACGCACCATTTTCCTTGGCAAGCTTGATGGCTGCCAGGGTATCAGCGGTTTCACCACTCTGGGAGATGGCAATAACCACGTCGTCCTTGGTTACCACAGGATTGCGGTAACGGAACTCTGATGCATATTCCACTTCCACCGGAATGCGGCAGTAGTTTTCAATCATCTGCTTGCCAATGAGTCCGGCGTGCCATGATGTACCACATGCCACGATGATGATTCTCTTGGCATTGAGGAGCTGCTGGCGATGGTCGGTGATAGAACTGAGCACTACGCCCATCTCCGTCTCCGTCTTGCTGGTAGAATCGTCGCCGTCGGTCATCACGCGGGTCTCCACCGTGCGGCTCACCACACGGCCACGCATACAGTTGCGCAGGCATTCAGGCTGCTCGAAGATTTCCTTCAGCATGAAGTGAGGGAAACCGCCCTTCTCTATCTGACCGAGGTCGATATCCACGGTCTGCACCTCTGGGTTGAGTTTCACGTTCTGGCTGTTCACCACCTGCAATTCCTCGCCGAGGCGCATCACAGCAATGTTGCCATCCTCCAGGTAAACCACCTTGTCGGTATATTCGATGATAGGGCTGGCATCCGAACCGAGATAGAACTCGCCGTTCTCGCCGATACCTACTACCAATGGGCTCTGCTTGCGTGCAGCAATAATCTGGTTAGGGTTACGCTTATCAAGAATGGCGATGGCGTATGCACCAATCACCTGGCGAAGAGCCACCTGAACGGCAGTCAACAGATCAAGCTCCTTCTTTACCTGGATGTATTCGATGAGCTGAACGAGCACCTCAGTATCGGTTTCGCTCTTGAACTCCACACCCTTGGAAATCAGATTCTTCTTGATATCGGCATAGTTCTCGATGATACCATTATGAATCATGGCGAGGTTCTTGCTGGAAGAATAATGAGGATGAGCATTCACAGCAGAAGGCTCTCCGTGAGTAGCCCAACGAGTATGAGCAATACCCACATGTCCTGAAATATCCTTGTCCGAGCAGAACGCTTCCAGATCTGCCACCTTGCCCTTTGCCTTATACACGTTCAAAGAGCCATCATCACTGATAAGAGCTACACCAGCGCTGTCGTATCCGCGATACTCCAGGCGCTTTAAACCCTTTATAAGGGCTGGATAAGCCTCACCCTTACCTAAATATCCTACAATGCCACACATTTTCTTATAACTTTTATGTTGTAATTCCGTTCGTTAATCCAGACCTTGTTCCCTATTCAATCTTTTTCTTATCGCAAGATGTTGACAATCAATGATGCGATAGAAATCAATGTACCCACAGCAGAGAACCACAATGTGGTAGAAGAGCCGATGGCAGAGTTCTGTGCCTTCACCTTGTTAGGCTCCACATAGATGATATCGTTCTGCTGGAGATAGTAGAATGGAGAGTTAATGATGTTTGCATCATTCAGGTTCAAACGGTATGTATGCTTCTCTCCTTCCGCATCCTGGCGGATGAGCAGCACGTTGTCACGCTTACCATAGATGGTAAGGTCGCCAGCCTGAGCCAGAGCCTCAAGTACACTCATCTTCTCCTGAGGAACCGAGATGATACCTGGCTTGGTAACTTCACCGATTACTGAAACATGGTAACTTGCCATGCGCACGGTGACGATTGGCTTTTCTGAAACTGACAAATATGGATCAATCTTACTCTTCACCAAATCCTCAGCCTGCTTCTTGGTCAAACCACCTACATGCAAGGTGCCTACTACCGGGAATTCAATGTTACCGTTGTTGTCAACCAGATAGCCCTGCAGGGAACCCTGCGAAGAACTCAGCTGTCCACTGGTACCGATGGTATTAGACACAGCCAGGTTGAAAGGCATGGCAGCCTTAGGGTCTGTAGTAATGACGGTGATAGTCAACTCGTCCTTTGGCATGATCTTAGCCTCGTAAAGCATCTTAGAAGCCGCCAAACTGATAGAATCTGCGTTTTGAAAATAAGCTACGTTCTTGGTGCTACCGCAACTGCCGAGCATCAAGACCATTGTTAAAGCGACAAGCGCTGAATAGATGAATTTTTTCATTATCAACAAATTTCGTTTATAAAATATCGGTGCAAAATTACAGCATTTTTTTGAATGCTGCAAATATTTTGCACCAATATTTACTGAAACGTATTATTTTTTAGAAAATAATAGCCTTTTTACTTGTCTTCAACGCCATTTGAAGGCAAATTAAAGGTATAACTATTATCGAAAATCTTCTTCACCTTGTTGATTTCAACGAAAGTGGTGCCGCCGCCTTCTCCGAAACTACCACTCAGGTAAGCTATCTTATCCTCTTCGTCAAGGTAGCCCTTCTGGCGAAGCATGCGTACCGCTGCAGTAAACATATCCTTTGAAGACACGTAGTCTTTCTGATGGATTGGGATGATGCCGTAGCTCAGGTTCAGCCAGCGCTGAAGCTTCTCCTTGTAGCAGATGGCAAGCACTGGGTTCGGACCACGGAAGGCGGCAAGGTCACGGGCTGTCTGACCGGTCTCACCGTCGGTGATGATACCTGCTACGCCCAACTGCTTGGTAGCCTCGATGGCTGCGTGAGCCAGGAAGAGTTTCTGGTCTATCTTGCCATCCTCCATTGGGTTGATGTCGTTCAGTGGCGACTTATCCTTCTCTGCCTGCTCGGCAATGCGGGCCATGGTCTGCACTGCCTCTACAGGATACTTACCGCTTGCCGTTTCGCCTGAAAGCATCAGGGCATCGGTGCGATAGAAGATAGCGTTGGCGATATCGGTTACCTCGGCACGGGTAGGACGAGGGTTCTTGATCATGGTGTGGAGCATCTGTGTAGCCACGATTACTGGCTTCTGGGCCTTCACGCACTTGGCGATGATGCGGCGTTGGATGCCTGGAATTTTCTCGATTGGCACCTCGATACCCAGGTCACCACGGGCAATCATGATACCGTAGCAGGCGTCGATGATCTCGTCGATGTTGTCAACACCTTCCTGGTTCTCAATCTTTGAGATAATCTTGATATCGCTGTTGTGGGCGTCGAGGATATCCTGCACGGCCTTTACATCGGCAGCATTGCGCACGAAGGAGTGAGCGATGAAGTCGATGTCGAGCTCGATGGCAAGTTCGATGTTGCGGCGGTCCTTTGCCGTGAGAGCAGGCAAGTCGATGTGCTCACCTGGCACGTTCACGCTCTTGTGCGCACCGAGTATACCCTCGTTCTGCACCTCAGCCACGAGCATAGGTCCCTGCACCTCCATGACCTTCATGTCGAGCTCACCGTCATCAAACAAGATGTCATCGCCCACCTTTACATCGGCAGCAATATCAGGATAGCTCAGGTTCACGATGTCGTGAGAAGACTCCATCTCTGGGCGACCGAAGATTTTCACCACGTCACCAGTATGATACTGTATAGGCTCCTTCACGTCGGTGGTGCGCACCTCTGGTCCCTTGGTATCAATCATGATACCGATGTGTGGAGACACGGCTCTAACGTTCTTGACAATGTTGCGGATACCTTCCTCTGTGGCATGTGCGGTGTTCATACGAACCACGTTCATGCCGGCAAAAAAGAGTTTGCGGATGAAATCCTGATCGCATCTACGATCGCTGATGGAAGCGACAATCTTTGTTTGTTTCATATTTGTATTAACCTTATTGAAATTTCAATTATTTTTCGTGACATTTCTATCACCTTTCCCAAATTTTTTGCAAAGATACAAAGAAAATCTGAAATATGATTCATCTGAACTACAAAATATATATAAAATGTTGCGATAGTAACAGATTGAAAGGGGGCGAAAACAAAAAAAATCCAGCCAAAAGGATGTTTATCTCCCTTTGGCTAGATTCCTTACTGGTTCATCCGGTGACTAGATATCCAAATCCGGTGCCTTCTCGGCGCCTGCGGCTGCCTCGAACTTTGGCATCACATTGAAATGGAAGAGACCGGCGATGATGGCGTTAGGCATCTTTCTAACGGTCTGATTATACGACTGTACCGCCTCGTTGTACTTGCGGCGAGCCTCGCTGATACGGTTTTCCGTGCCTTCCTCCTGCACCTGAAGGGCCTTGAAGTTCTCACTCGCCTTCAGCTCAGGATATCTTTCTGCCACCAGCATCAGTTTGGAGAAGGCATTCGCCAACTCGCCCTGGGCAGCAGCATACTGCTTCATGCTAGCCTCGGTAAGGTTGTTTACATCCAGTTTTACCTGTCCCACAGAGGCACGAGCCTTGGTCACCTCCTCGAAGGTCTCCTTCTCATGCTTGGCATACGCCTTCACAATCTTAGCCAGCTGAGGCATCATGTCGGCACGGCGCTGATACTGAGCCTGCATGTTAGACAACTCGGTGGTAGCAGCCTCCTGCTCACTCACCATTCCATTATAACCACTGAACACCCACAGCACCAACACTACGATGACGCCCACGATAATCCATCCTGTTTTCTTCATAATTCTTTTTTATTTATTGATTATACATTATTATATTAGTGTTTATTGATTAGTGATTATTGATTAGTGATTACCTGCGTAAACTATCAACTTTTAACTATCAACTATCACCAGCTTCCTCCGGATCCGCCGCCCGAGAAGCTACCGCCGCCGAAGGAACCGCCAGAGAAGCCGCCTCCTCCGCCTCCGGAAAAGCCGCCTCCACCCATGAAGAACGGCGGCAACCAGTCGTCGTCATCATTTCTTCTATTCTGGTTCCTACCCTTTCCCTTAGGTCTTGGCTTCAGCACACCCACCTGCTCCAGGATATATCTGACGAGGTAATAAATCGGAACTCCGAAGAAGAGAAGGAAGAGGATGATAACCAGTGCCCAGTCTTCTTCTCCATTCACCGTACCCTCGTCTACCGATTCGATTCCGGTGCGTCCGCTCTTCACCTTATTATATATAGCACGGCTCACGGATGCCACAGCCTCGCCCGGATCATCCTCTCGCATGTATTTCACGATGCAGGCACGGGCAATGTCATCGCAGTCCACATCCGTCAGCTCGCCTTCCAGTCCGCTACCCGGAGCAATGAAATACTTGTGGTCTTCCACGGCGATGACGATGACCAGTCCCCTTCGGCTCTTCTTATATCCGATGCCATACTTGTTGCCCACATCCTGCGCCATGCGGAAGGCATCCTGGTTCTCCACCTTGCCCACGATGATGAGCACGTTCTGCACCCCACACTCCAGTTTCAGCTTCTGCAGGTACAGGTTGGCAGAATCCTTCTGCGCCTTCCCCACCAATCCATCCGGATCGGAAACATACTGCGTGGAGTCTTTGAGGAACGGAATCGGCACATTCTGTGCGCTCCACTCCCTGCTGGCAGCCAGCGACAACACGCTGAAAGCCACTCCTATGAAAAGCAAAAAATATCTCTTAAAACCCATAATTTCCCTATTTTTGTGCAAAAATACATAATAAAAACCTAATATGCAAATACTTAGAGCATTTTTTTTCAAAAAAAAGCCCGAACTATTTTGTTATATCGCAAAAAACTTGTATCTTTGCACACCGATTTGAGATAATTAAAGTATAAAAGTAAATAAAAGAAGAAATGACCAAAGCAGATATCATTAACGAAGTAGCAATCGCTACGGGTATGCCAAAGAAAGAAGTAGGCATGGTAGTGGAGTCGTTCATGGAAGAGGTGAAGAAGAGCCTCATCCAGAACAAGGAGAACGTATACTTGCGTGGTTTCGGCAGCTTCAACATCAAGCACCGTGCAGCCAAGACCGCTCGTAACATCTCCAAGAACACAACCCTCACTATCCCAGCTCACGACCTTCCAAGCTTCAAGCCTGCAAAGAGCTTCGTGGAGGAAATGCAGAACGCTCAGTAATTGAGTAATCACTGCAATAAAAGATAGTAATATCATTTTTAATAATAACAATATTTTTAAAATTTTAAAATCATGCCAAACGGAAAGAAAAAGAAGGGCCACAAGATGG
>OGEE01001468.1_pt1 | contig 11669 bp, 8 predicted proteins | sample 1570571 | NCBI WGS metagenome assembly OGEE01 (sample SAMEA2582169, study PRJEB24529) | metagenome | biome: Human gut stool | place: China | collected 2011
ATCTAGAGGAGCGAATGGAGTGATCGGGATTACAACGAATCGTTATACAGCTGGGAATTTGAGGAGTATGTAACAGGGACGTTTAAATATTCAAATTCCATCTCTTGGTACTTATGATAATTTGATGTCTGCCTCTGAGAAATTTGAATTAGAGAAAGAGTATGGTCTTTGGGAGAGCGATCTATATAAAGAATTGTATGATGAAATAGAATCGAATATCGCTAATGGGGTGAATTATAATTGGCTAAAGGTTCCAACTCGTACAGGGGTTGGTCAAAATCATATATTACAAATTAGTGGAGGACAGGAATCATGGAGTTATTCTTTGGATTTGAATTATCAATCGACTCGTGGAGCCATGAAAGATTCTGAGCGTAATAATTTCAATGGTACAATGAGTTTGGGATACCGTAAGGATAAATGGAATATTTGGCAATCCTTGTCGATAGGGGTGAATAGTAATCAAGATTCTCCTTATGGACAATTTTCGAATTACGTGAATATGAACCGTTACTGGAAACCATATGATGAAGATGGGAAACCTGTTGAATATTATTATCATCCTAATGGAGGATTTAATTATCCTATTGATAATCCGTTATATGATAAGAGTGTTGGCGTTTGGGCAAAAACAAAATATTATAGCACTCGTAGTAATACTCGAGTAAAGTATAATTTTACAGAGAGATTTTACACGGAGGTATCTTTTGGTATCTCTCGGAAAGAAACGAAAGGAGATTCCTATTATCCGCCAAGTCACAAGAATTTTAATACCGAGACAGAATTAGAGCAAAAGGGTTCTTTTACAAGAGGAGAACGTGAAAATATCGAGTGGCAAGTTCGTGGTACTTTGTATTATACAAACACGTTTAAAGATAAGCATATGTTCTCGACGGGATTGAGTACGGAATTATCGGAATCAACAGAAGATTCTGCTAATTGGACGGCCCGTGGTTTTATGGCAGATAATATTGATCATCCGGGGATGTCTTTGGCCTATCCCGAAAATGGTCATGTTTTTGGTGATAAGAGCGTGACTCGTCGGGCAAGTTTTTCCTATATCGCAAATTACTATTATGATCAACGTTATTTCGTGGATGGATCTATTACTTATAATGGTGCATCTTCTTTTGGCAAAAATAGTCGATTTTCTCCTTATTATTCTATTGGTGGTGGTTGGTTGATGAATAATGAATCTTTCATTCAGAACAATCTTCCATTTATCAATGAATTGCGTTTACGTTATTCCTTTGGTGTTGTAGGAAATTCATCTTTAGCTCCTCAAGATTATATGGAGGTTTTTAATCGTAATTCGCAAGATCTTTATTTGGGAGGACTTTGTTGGACATTGAATGGTTTTGCTAATCCGAACCTAAAACAACAAAACACAATACAACATAATGTTGGCGTTGATTTAGGTTTATTTAATGATCGGATATCCATTCAATTTAACTACTATAATTTCTTGACAAATAATACATTGACGGATATGAATTTACCCATTTCTCATGGGTTCAATGCTGTGAGGGGTAATATTGGGAAAATTCGGAATGAAGGATTTGAATGGTATTTGAATTTCGTTTTATTGAATAGTGAGGCAAAAGGGATTAGATGGAATTTAAATGCTAACATTACTCGTCTTAGAAATACAATTGTAGAACTCTCCGAAGGATTTAAAGAAGCGATAAAAGGTCAGTTTAGGGAGATCGGTACTGCTACAGATGCGATTAAATATCAGGAGGGTAAATCTATGGATGCTATTTATGGATTACGTTCCGTGGGGATTGATCCGACTTCCGGACAACGTGTTTTTTTGAAGGCAGATGGGGTGACAACAACATTGGAACAAAATCCTGATGATTTGGTTTATTTGGGTGATAGCCAACCAAAGATAAATAGTACGTTTAATACTTCTTTTACATGGAAGGGATTGAGTGTAATTGTTGGATTCGGAGTGAAATGGGGCGGAAAACAAATAAATTATACTGAATTGAATAAAGGTGAAAATGTTAGTTTGTCTTCGAATCTTGATCGTCGGCTTTTAAAATATGGTTGGAAGCATATCGGGGATCAGGCTCGTTATAAAAACCAATGGGGAACGACTTCACGGGATATTGCGACGAGGGTTTGTAGTGATTTTGTGCATAAAGATAATGTATTTAGTTGTAATAATGTGAATGTTCATTATTCGTTCCCGAAGGAATGGTTGAAAAAAGTAATTGGGTTGGAAAGTTTATCCATTTCGGCTGATTTGTCGGATATTTTCTATTTTTCAACCATTGAAAGAGAAAGAGGGACATCTTATCCTTTCTCCATAAATCCTAATTTTTCCATTTCTTGTACATTCTAAGTTTTCGTGATATGAAGAAAAAAATATATGTATTAAGTTTAAGCGTGCTACTGGCATGTAGTGCTTGTGAAGATTGGCTGACGATCCAACCGGAAACGACAGTTGCTGCAGAGACATTGTTTAAAACAGACGTAGGGATAACGCAAGGTCTAAATGGAGCCTATTATACAGCTATGTCAATTTATGCTCCTTCCAGTTATTTAGGTGGATCTTCGTTTATTGAATATATGGCAAATACTTATTATTGCGATCCGGGAATGAAGGGTGATGATTACTATTTTTCAATTCATACTTATGAACAATCGGATAGCCAAAATAATGTTAATGAATGGTGTTTTACCGGGCTCTATAAGGTAATAGCCAATTTGAATTCAATGCTTAGTGAGATGGCTAAAAATGTAGAGAAACTGACTCCGAATATATACAAGATTTGTCGAGGAGAGGCATACGCTTTGCGGGCATGTTGCCATTTGGATATATTACGGCTCTATGGGCCGGTTCCTTCTGCGGCGGATGAATCAAAAACATACGTACCTTACGTGCGGGTGAATGATGTGGAGGACTATACGTATCATACATTCAATCAATTTATGGATTATGTTCAAGCGGATTTAGACAGTGCGGAGATGTTTTTGCAGACAGTTGAGCCCGTATTGACGCAGACATTTGAAGCAACAAATTCGACATCGAATACGTGGCCCTATAGAAAAAGTCGTTGTAATTACTACGCTGTGTTGGCATTACAAGCCCGGGCTGCCTTGTGGAGAGGGGATAAAGAGAAAGCTTTGTATTATGCGAAATTAGTGAAAGAAGCTAAAAATGAGGATGGAACCCCAAAAGTTCGGTTGACAACTCCTAATGATAATATGAGTGATTATACTGTGACGGATAAAACACATTATTCGGAGCATCTGTTTGGGATAAAAAGCGAGACGTATGATGTAAATTCCTATTCAAATCCTTTTTCTAAAAAGGTGTGTTATAATAAAGAGGATTTTATAATAGATTTATACGGTGAAGACTATAAAAACGATTTACGGTATAAAAATTGGTGGAATATCAGTGGAAAGTGGGAATGGATAGGAGATTGGGAAACCGGACATCCTGTTTGGGTTACAGATGGAAAGTATTATATAACTAAATACAATGACTTTACAACCAATAATACATCTGCTCCGCATAATTTCCCGATTATTCGTTTGCCGGAAATGTATTTCATTATAATGGAATGTGGAACATTGACAGAGGCTAATGTTATTTATGAAGAATATTGTAATGCCCGAGGGATTACTTATAAGCCATTGACTGAAGATGATCGTCAAGAACGGGTGATATTGGAAAGTATTCGGGAATATGTTGCTGAAGGACAAAATTTTTTCACATATAAACGTAATAATGTGAAAAACATGTATGGGGCTATCGCCACTAGTTCAGAGGATCAATATATCATGCCGTTGCCTGAGGCTGAATATGCAGATGTTAAATAATAAAGTGTAAGAGTATGAAAAGAGTATTGTTAATTGTATTATACACGATGGGGGTATGGTGTGCTTGTACTGAAGAAAAACCCGATTTCTACAGAGGGGGAGATGGTTTGTGTTTCTATTATGATCAAACTGGACCTTACGATTCTAACCCGTATTTTGGAGAGGGAATAGATGGCAGGGATTCAATGACAATTGTATCTTCCACGAAGTTGAGAGATACACTTTATTTCAGATTAATGGTTTATGGACAAAAAAGTACGAAGGATCGTTATTTTTCTTTGAAACAAAGTACTCTTTCACATATGGATAGTGTGAACTATGTTAATGATTCAACGGCCGTTGCCGTGGAAGGAGTGAATTTTGTTGCTTTTGATGATCCTGAAATGCAGAAATATTGTGTCATTCATCCGGATTCTTCCAGCGTGTATATACCGATTATAATGACGTATGATCCGAATACAGCAGGGGAAAGGCAAAATTTTTGCTTGTATTTTGAGATTGTTCCGAATGATGAAATTTCAGTTTTTGATCCTCGCTTTTATCGTGCAGAGTTAAGAATGAGACAGACGGAGAATTAAGGGGATATTATATAAACAGGGGGTGAATTATAATCCCCCCTGTTTGTTTATTTTAATTTTATTGATAATTAAGTTTTTGTGATTTTTTATGAGATATAGGGGTATAATATCTTGTAATAAAATTGTTATAATATATTATTAATCTTTTGTACATGAGAAAAATACTATTGTTTGTTTTAAGTGTCTTGTTAATGACCTCTTTGTCTGCCCAAACAAAGTTTCTAGAACTGGCTTTTACGAAAGCATTGGAACGGGCGAAGGGAGAAAATAAGATGGTATTTGTTGACTGTTATACTTCTTGGTGTGGACCATGTAAAATGATGTCAGAGAAGATATTGCCTTTGAAGGAAGTGGGTGATTACATGAATGAAAAATTTGTGAGTGTGAAGTATGACATGGAGGTTGGAGAGGGAAAAGATCTTGCAATGAAGTACCATGTAACTTCTTATCCGACATTTTTAGTGTTAGATGGAGATGGGAGATTATTACATCGGGTGATAGGCGGTACGGCAACAGGAGAAGAATTTATACAGAAATTAAAGAGTGGATTGGATGAAAATTCGATTACGAATTTGGAGGTTCATTATCGGAATGGAGAACGAGGGGTTGAGTTTATGGTGAAATATGTACAAGCATTGAAAAGTTCTGGTAATTTGGAGCAAGCGAAAGCGATGATGTTTGATTTACTGACCTCTGTTGGGGATCGGGAACGATGTTCAGTTGAATGTTGGCCTATTTATGATGATCCTGAATTGTCTCCAGCCGGATCGGGGAATATGATGTATTTTTTACGATTTGCCAATTTATTTCGTCAGAAGGTGGGGCGTGAAATGGTGGATGCAAAAATAGCTTCTGTGTTTGAAAGTCAATTGGAAGATATTTTACGAGGACGAAATAAAAATGTGACATTAACTGACGTGGAAGGAACAGTGCAAATGTTAAAAGCATATGATTTACAAGGGCAAGATTACTTGTTTGATTATGTGGATTTGATTAAAGCTATGTTGACAGGGAATACGGAGTTAGCTTTGCCACTATGTAAGAAAATATTTTCTTCTATGAGTGATGAGAAATTGAGTTTCTTGTATTTCCTATCAATACTTGCATTACAGAGTACATGGAATAACCAACAGGAACAAGAGTTGACTGTTTTGACTAAAGAATTGGCAAGCAAAGCTAAAAGCGAGGTGTTAAGAAGTAGTTTGGAAAATTTTGAAAGTTCGATGATTCCGAAGTTATAATTGTATTTATAAAATAGATGATAGTGTATAATATGTAAATGAAGAAGAGATATGAAAAAGTTTGTATTGTTGTATGTTTGTATGTTTTTAATGATACCTGTATTTGCCCAAACGAATTTTCAAGATCTGAGTTTGGTAAAAGCCTTGGAGTTGGCAAAGAGTGAGAAAAAGCTAGTGTTTATTGATTGTTATACTTCATGGTGTGGTCCATGTAAGATTATGGCAAAAGAGGTTTTACCCCAAAAAGAAGTGGGTGATTTTTTGAACGAACGTTTCGTGTGTGTGAAATATGATATGGAAGAGGGGGAAGGACCGGAGATTGCGAAAAGGTATAAGGTGGATGCTTATCCCACTTTCTTGTTGTTGAATGCGGACGGGGATTTAATTAATCCGATCGTGGGAATGACTCCGGCGGGAGGAGAGTTTATTTATAAAGTGAAATTAGCTTTGGGAGAGATCTCCACGGTGAAAATGGATTCCTTGTATGCGGCCGGGAATCGAATGACTCGTTTTGTACTTTCTTATTTGAAGGCGTTGGAGGCGACGAAACAGTATGATAAGGCAAAAGTGGTTACAGCTAATTTGGTGAAAGAGTTGGGTGCTAGTCAGACAGCTTACGTAACATATTGGTTCCTTTACGAGAATCCGGAAATTTCCCCCGTGGGGTCCGAAAATATCAACTACCTGTTGAGTCACGTGGATGATTTCCGTAAAGGTGTGGGTGTGGAGCCCGTGAATGCAAAATTGGCTTCGATGTTTGAGACTCAATTGGAGGATATGATTCGAGGAAAGAATAAAACAACGGATATAGCGGACGTGGTGGTTGTCGAGAAGAATTTAAAAGCTTGCAATTTACCGGGTAAGGATTATCTGTATGATTACGTTGCCTTGTTGAAAGGAATGTTTTCGTATGATGCTGATGTAGCATTTGCCGCTTTTATGAAGATTTACCCCACGATGAAAGAGGAGAAGTTAAGTTATTTATATTTTCGTCCGATAACTCTTCTAAAAGGAAAATGGAATGACCAGCAGAAAAAGGAGTTGATTGATTTGTCCTTGAAGTTGTCTCCCAAAATGAAAAATCTCGTATTACAGAATGGACTGAAGTATTTTGCAGACGAGATTAAAAAGTTCTGATTTATTCATGTAGCTTGTGATGTTTATGAACTTGACAACAGGTTTATAAACATCACGGGTTCGTTAAATTGAAATAAGTATGGATAAGTTATTCATTATATTTTTATTGTGCTTGCCTTTATTTGGTTGGGCTGGGAAAGATGGGGATATAAAGGTCTTGAAAAAGGGAGACGCATGCCCGAAATTTATCTTCAAGGATATGGACGGGAAAGAGGTGTCGTTGGAACAGTTCAAGGGAAAGTACGTGGTGATTGACGTGTGGGCTTCGTGGTGTCAGCCGTGTAAACAAGAGTTCCCGAATTTGAAAAAGTTGGAAGAAAAATACAAGGATAAAAATATTGTTTTCGTGAGCATTTCCAGTGATGCGCAGGAGAGACGCTGGCGTTTTGAACTTGGTTTCTTACATGAGAGGTTGGAATTACAATGGTGGATAGCGGGCGACGAGAATTTCATGCGTGCTTTTGAAGTTGCAACTCTCCCGCGAATGATATTACTGGATAAAGAGGGACGAATTGCAGAATTAAAATTACCGAAACCTTCAGACCCGAAGTTTGAAAAGATCTTGAAAAAATTGAAATTATAGTAAGAGTTCACGAAATCTAATATTGAGAAAATATAAGTATGATTTTTAACTATATAAAATTAGTGACAATCGTTTGCTTGGGGGCGTGGGGATGTAAAACTGAACGGGAAGGGGAGGAGTTTACATTGACCGTGACAACGGAGACGAGGCCACAAAATAAATTATTTGTTTTTTACAGAGGTGCGAATGATTCTATTCGGGTTGATTCAGTCGCTTATGAAAGAGGGCATTTCGTGTTGAAAGGGAATGTTCCTTATGCCCAACGAGCTTTGCTGGTACTAACAGCCGGAAACAGTGGTATCCCGCAGATGCACGGGGAAGGTGGAACTCCTGTGTTTTTAGAAAAAGGAAATATATCCCTGTCGGCCGAGAAGGATTTACATGGAACAAAAGTGGCAGGAACCCCGTCGAATAATGATTTACAGGAGCTTAATGATAGCGTTAAGTTTTTTGATGACTGGTTGGTGGGATACCGGGAGAGATTTACAAAAATTTATAGTAGCCGGGATAAGGAAGCCTTGAATGCGTTATTTAATGAATATCGCAAATGGGAGGCCAAGCGCTTGGAGGCGGAAAAGAGATATGTTGAGAATCATCCGGGATCGTTAGTTTCATTGGACTGGTTGATGAGACATTACAATGTGGTCCGGGAGAAAACGAAAATCCTTCCGATGTTTGACAAGTTGAGCGCAAAGGTGAAAACTTCCGTTCTGGGACAGAAGTACAAAAAATTATTGGATGAAACGGTAGCTGTGGAAATGGGAAAGTTAGCACCGGATTTTACGGCTAAAAATATAAACGGGAAAGAGGTTTCCTTGAGTTCTTTCCGGGGACAGTACGTGTTACTGGATTTTTGGGCATCGTGGTGCGCTCCTTGTCGTCAGGAGAACGTGAACGTGTTGAAAGTATATAACCGTTTTAAGGATAATGGGTTCACGGTTGTGGGGTATTCTTTGGATAGTTCCGAGAAAGCGTGGCTAAGAGCTGTGGAAAAGGATGGGATGCCTTGGGAGCAGTTGTCCGGACTGAACGGGGTGAAAGTAGATGCTTCGAAACTATATGGAGTAACAGCGATTCCGAGTAATTTTTTGCTTGATCCGGAGGGAAAAATTGTGGGAATGGATTTGAGAGGAGAAGAATTGGAGAAGGTATTAGAGCAGATATTCGGGAAATGAAAGTGAGATCAATAAGTTGTATAGAAATATGAAGATTATGAAGTATTGGTGTAAGTTCTTGTGCATTGGTTTATATTTGGTGGTATTCGCTTCCGTGATATGTCAGGCTCAGCGAAAGGAGAAAGAAGTCGTGTATCGGGATTATACACACATGGAGGCGGATTTGCTGGATTCATTAAAACAGGATGACGTGAAAATGTTGTTCAAGGGAGTGCAAGCGTTGCGGCAGCAGGCTCAGCAAGTGAAAGAGAATTCACCCGTCTGCTTGGAACCTCGCCCGGCAGAGAAGAAAAAACTGAGATCACAAGATATGATCGAGAAGAGGAGAGGAAGCGTGTTGACGGTCAATAAATATCATCGTGCGATGAGGCATCCGGAAGGGGTGAAGGGCTGGGCAACTGCCGTCGTGTTGTCGGAGGATGGGATTTGTGTCTCGAATTACCACGTGTTTTGGGAATTTTTGGACCCGACGGCCAAGTTAAATCCACAAGATAGTATCATGTTTGTTGCCACGGAAGAGGGACGGGTATACCCGATCACCGAGATATTGAGTTTTAACAAGTCGGCAGACATGAGTTTTTTCAAGATCGATACCCGGGGAGACGTGCTTACCCCGATGCCGTTGGGAAATGATCTTCCGGCGGGGACAAGTGTACATTTGTTAAGTCACCCAGAAGGTTACCCGTATGCCTACACGAACGGGGTGGTTATGCGGACAATTACTTCTGATGCCAAGGATCCTTTTGCCCGTCGGATGGAACTCACGGTTGATTACGCCAAGGGGTCAAGTGGCGGTCCGATTATGGATGATTGTGGAAACATGGTATCCATGGTTTCCAGTATTTGTACGATATTTTATTCCAATCAGCCGCCTTATAACCAGCAAATGAATGTAAAACTGACGATTCCCGTGAGTTCATTTCGTAGACTGATTCAGAATAAAGACAAGTAATGTTTGGAGAGATAGCATTAACATATTGCTTATGAAAAAAATAGTTTTACTTTTCGTAATTATTGCCGGGTTATACGCTTTTCAGAAAGATTCGGAACTAGAGAAAAAGATCGTGCGGAACTTTATGACCTTGGTTCGTGATCTCCCGCATGAAAAGATATATTTACACACGGACAAAAGTGCTTATACCGTGGGAGAAAATATCTGGTTCCGGGCATACGGGGTACATGCTTTGTTGAATGTACCCGGAATCCCGAGTAAGTTCATATACGTGGATCTGGTGGATAAACGAGATTCGTTGGTGAATAGAGTAAAACTAGTTATTCGTGATTCCTGTTTTTACGGGCAATTACCGTTATCGAAAAGCCTGCAACAAGGAGAATATTGTTTGCGGGCTTACACGTATAATATGCAAAATCAGGATAAAGATTGGGTATTTAGGAAAAAAATACGGGTGATTAACCCGATGGATTCGAGGGTTTGGACGGAGGTGTCCTATAAGAAAGAAAAAGGAAATTACTATGCTGTAGTCCGGTTCTTGGATGGAAATAAAAAACCTTTTGCACAGATGCCGGTTACTTATGTTTTGAATCCGAAAGGGTATAGATTTACCGAGACAAGAATCGGTACGGATCGTAACGGGGAAGTGAGGATTAAGGTGGACACGTCGGATCGGATACTACGTTTGGGATTCTATGAAGGGAAACCGTTTTCTTTTGAACGTTATATCCGGATACCGGATTTGCGAGAAGGATTTGACGTGCAATTTTTCCCGGAAGGAGGTTCCTTGCTGGTCGGTAACCGACAACAAGTAGCCTTCAAGGCAATTGGTACTGATGGCTACCCTGTGGATGTAGAGGGTGAGATATTTCAAGATTCAATACCCTTGTTTTCGATAAAATCGGAACATGACGGGATGGGGAGTTTTTGGTTACCGGTGAACAGGGGGGTGAAATTCCAAGCACGGGTAACGACTGCAGATGGTCGGGAAAAATGGTTCGACCTGCCGGAAAGTCGTGTTGACGGTTGGGGGATAGCCGTAAGCCAGCAAGGGGAGAACATAGAATATCTAGTAATGAAGGGGGAAGGAGCGGAAATAAAAAATGATCTGTATGTGCTGGTACATAGTTGTGGGATGGTTTTCGATTTCCGGCAAGTGACGGGGTCGGTAAAGGGGAAAGTGGATCAAAATCTGTTACCGGAGGGAATATCGCAGGTCGTGTTAATGGATAAGGAGGGGAATGTGTATAGTCAGCGTCAATTTTTTATAAAAAAGAGGCGTTCAGGATTGATGATTTCATCGAACAAAAAACGTTACCGGGCCCGAGAGTTGGTTGAGTTGGAACTTGAGTTTGACAAGACTTTTGAGGGAGTTCCGGAGGGCAGTTTTTCTTTAACTGTGACTGATGATCAAAAAGTGAAACAAGATTCGTTAGAAGATAATATTTTATCTAATTTGCTTTTAACGTCTTATTTGAAAGGGTATATAAAAGATCCGGCTTATTATTTCAATGACACGGCGGCAATACTCGAACATCATTTAGATTTGGTTATGCAGACCCATGGTTGGACCCGTTTTGATCCGGGGAAAATAGCCCGAGGAGAGTTCCCGAAAGAAAAGTACGAGATCGAGGTCGGACAGGTCATCTCTGGGACAGTGAAGAATTTTTGGGGAAAGGATTCCAAGGGAGCGGGGATTACCTTGTTGTCAAATTATGGTGATTCTCGGTTGACAGAAACAGATGAACGGGGAAGATTTGTAATCGATGACCTCTTGTTTAAAGATAGCACGTTGTTTTTCGTGCAGGCTTTGAATGTTAAGGGACGACGGGGCGTGGAAGTCATGGTGGATCCGGAACGATTTCTAACATCGGAATATTTTTTGCCTAATGTTTTGAATGTAAAAGAAGAAGATGATAAATTCCTAGAGAAATTTTCACAGAATTACTATTACGAGAATGGTCAGAAGATATACGTGCTGGATGAGGTTAACGTGACTCGTCAAAAGGTCAATAAAAATAGTTCGTTTTATGATCATGTTGCCCGTTATCAGGTAGATTCTGCTCAATTGGCAGAATTGCCGGATGTGGACATTTTTCAGCTTGTTCAATTACAATTTCCGGGTGTTACGATCGGTGCGGATTCATTAGGGAATCCTTGCCCTTT
>OGEE01001469.1_pt1 | contig 11663 bp, 9 predicted proteins | sample 1570571 | NCBI WGS metagenome assembly OGEE01 (sample SAMEA2582169, study PRJEB24529) | metagenome | biome: Human gut stool | place: China | collected 2011
TTCCCATCACCCGCTCTATTTTTTTAGCGGGAAACTTGATAAATCAAGGCTTTCCGCTATTTTTGTATTGTCCGGTTTGATACCAGGTGATATCAAAATTTTGAGAAGATATACAAGAGTATGATGGCACGGATGTTATTGTGACGCTGTTGGGACAGCCACAGAAGAAAAGAAAAAGGCCATCTGTTCATTGGGAGACTGAATAAAAAAGTGAATACTTCCGATATACATAGTAGAACAGATCAACCGGAAAACAGGAACGGAGGCGCTTATGCAGGTCGGTGGAGTCGGAAGCGGACATGACACATATTCTCATCATGTAACATCATGTCTTCATGAACATGGGGCAAATACGGATATGGGCAGTATGGGGGCTAAGTCCGGAGCCGCGCAGACGGCTACAGAAGCCTTGCAGGAGAATTCTAAGGGAAACCTGTTGTCCTGGGTACAGAATATTGGGAATAGTGGAAAACAGCTCTTACAGAAGATCTGGGGAGACAGCAAAGAATCCAATGACGCGATAAGTTCACAGAAGGATGGCAGCGGTAATCATATTGCGGGTCAGGAGACGCTTGTTACGGGAAATTCTGTGGGCGTGAAGACTACGTTGAACAGGGCGGCGGTGGAGACGGCGGCGACGCATACCTATTTCCAGCCGATAGAGACACGAGAGGCTGTGCCGACAACACCGTTGCAGAAAGTGCGTTATCAGGTACAGAAGGTAGCCAGAAAACTGATGGACCGACTGCCGGGACGATTCCTGGGATCCCATAGCGGATATTTCCTGCAGACAAAGCAACAGCATACTAAAGAGGATCTGCGGAAGAGAAGCCAGTACAAAGAGGACGATCAGGAGATCGAATGTATTCTTACGGATGAAAGCTACCTGACAGATTCCTATAATCGAAAGGGAGAATACAGCCATCTTACTACGGATAAATAGGATGTGGTGGAATTTTTCGAAAAATTTCAAAAATTTTCTTGACAGTTTGGCATTCATCATGTAATATAGTCTTTGCTGTGAGACACAGCAGACATTCATAAGATTGCGGATGAATGCCGATACAATTAATTTCATACCTTCAAGATACAGGTTTTGACCTGTACAATATGCGCGAGTGGCTCAGCGGTGGAGCACCTCCTTGCCAAGGAGGGGGTCGCGGGTTCGATCCCCGTCTCGCGCTTGAAAAAAGAACGATACCAAATCGGTATCGTTCTTTTTTTCGAGCCCTGCCAGGGCTCGAAGGTTCGATGTCTACGCTCCGCTCCGGTCCGCGCAGGCCGAGGTCCCCCGGACCTCGTGCGCCGTCTCGCGCTTGTCTGCACAGAAAATTTCAGAAGCAAAAGGAAATACGTATTTGATTCGGTTCGTATAGGAGCTTTATTTTGCATGCACATGACCGCGGGACCAGACTTTACTGGGCTGTGCCTTATAGGTGGGGCGGCGGAAGAGGAGGCTTTTCAGTGCGGGACCGTTAAAGGGAAAGAGGGGCCAGAAGTAACTGAAGCCTGCAAAGGTTGGTGTGGTAATCATGGAGAGTGACACAAGCGTCAGGCCGATAATAAAGCCGGGCAGACCCCATAATCCGGTGGTGACCACCAGGAGAATTCGATAGATTCGCAGGGCATCGGCGAATTCTATACTGGAGAGGGACAGGTTCGCCAACATGGTGACGGCGGCATAGAAGAGGACTTCGGTAGAGGCCCAGTTAAGACTGACAGCGATGTCACCAATCAACAAGCCTCCTACGATAGACAGTGCACCGGAGACACGGCTGGAACTAAGTGCGGCAGAGTATTTGAAGAGGTCTAAGAGGAACTCCACCGCCAGTACATAGAAAAAAAGGCGGAAGGGTGACAGATCGCTGACGGGTGTGAGCTGCAGCGAGGCGGTGATCTCGGGATAATAGGCGGAGAGAAGTAAAAATACCGGCAGAAGCAGAAGACTCACCGGAATGCACAGGAAGCGTATCATGCGGAAGTAGGTTCCGGTCAGAGGATTGTTGTAATAGTCCTCCGGACTCTGGGTAAACTGGAAGATCGTACCGGGAAGCAGCAGAACGGCAGGGGAGTTGTCCACGATGAGCAGAATATGCCCTTCGCACAGATAGCTGCAGGCCACATCGGGCCGTTCCGTCAGCTGGATACTGGGCAGAGGATTCCACCAGCGTTTTTTGATCAGGAGTTCTTCCAGACTTTTGCTGCCCATGGTCAGGGAAGTGATCTGTAATTGGGAAAGCTTTTTCTTTAAGGTATCTAATAATTCCTCATTGACCTGATCCGCCAGATAGGCGATAGCTACATCCGTGCGGCTTTCTGCACCCAGAGAACAGATAGAGAATGTCAGTTTCGGAGAACGCACCCTCCGGCGGATCAGATTGGTATTGAACAACAACGTCTCCACAAAACCGTCCCGGGCACCACGGGTGATCCGTTCGGTGTCAGGTTCGGAAATGCTGCGGACAGGATAGGTACGGACATCGATGATCACGGCCTGTGCAAAACCTTCTACCAGAAGGACAGAGGGGCCACTGAGAATATTTTGCAGAATCGTATCTATAGAGGAAGTCAGTGACACCTGGGCATACCCCAGTTTGCTCTGCACATAGCGAGGGAGATCCCGGATTTCGGAATCCAGTGTATAGAGGGGGTCCTGCAAGTCGGAAAAAATTTGTTGAAGGATCTCCGTCTTACAAAAACCATTGACACCGATCCAGTAAGCCGGCGTATTTCCCAGCTTCAGGTCACGGGTGATCAGGTCAAAACTGTCATCCAGTGGCAGCAGAGCGTGGAAAAGTGCTGTATTTTTGGATAGATTTGTGGATAAGGAGCGTTGTACCATAGTGGGGAATCCTTTCTGATCACTTGCATAGACTGCCAAACAGGTATATGGTATTATTATTCAGATAGATTCCCCAGGTTTTTCGGAACTATACGGATCAGTGGTATAATTGACACAACCCCAGCAGGATCAACAATAAACCTGAGACGGGATCCGTATATTCCCCGATCTGCTGCAGGAAAGCAGACCTGCCCAGACGGCTTCCGAAAGCCAGAAATCCGAAGGAGCAGAAAAAGGTGGACACCGATGCCGGAAGGAAAGGAAGTCCCGTAATACTGGCGGAGAAACCGATGCCGATATTGTTCATGGAAAGGGCACAGCCCAGCGCCAGTATCTGCGACAGGGATAATTCCCGGTGCCCGGCAAATTTTTTCTTTTTCTGGCACAGATTATTATCCGGGGAAAAATTGCAGCACCATCTGGAAAGCAGCCATTTTCCCACGTAGTAAAGACCGAAAAGGATCAGTACACTGCTTCCGATCCGGGTACCGATGCCGATGGGAAACAAGGGTAACAACAGGTTGCCAAGACCTATAGAGATCACAGTCCCGATCAGGGTGACTGTGCTGATCAGCAGATTATGTCTGGCAGGCAGAGGGACTTTCTGGAGGCCCAGAGCCATACCTACCAGAAGGGCATCCAGACTGGCTGAGATGCCGAAGAGCAGAGGGGGCAGAATAGACATAACATGCTCCGTAGAAAATATTTTTAACTTTACTATATTCCCCTGAAGTTATTTTGTGAGGTTGTGGGGCAAAGGAACAAATGAGTATGGAAGTAAAGAGAAAACTGAGTGAATTCCTAAAAAGAGAGACGGTTCTGACCGTAGCGATCCTGCTGGCAATAGTGTCCGCGGTGATGATTCCGCCGGACAGAGAATATGCAGGATATATTGATTTTCGTACACTTTCGATCCTTTTCTGCCTGATGACGGTGATGGCAGGCTTGCAGAAACTGGGTGTTTTCCGTAATATTGCAAAAACGCTGTTGCGGCATACACAGAATACCATACAGTTGGCAGAGGTATTGGTACTATTGTGTTTCATTTTCAGTATGATCATCACCAATGATGTGTCATTGATCACGTTTGTACCGTTTACCTTCATTGTGCTGCGGCTGACAGGCGAAGAAGCTGTGAAAAAACTGGCAGTACCTGTGATCGTTCTGCAGACGATAGCTGCCAATCTGGGAAGTATGCTGACGCCGATCGGAAATCCGCAGAATCTGTATTTATATGGGAAAACACAGATGTCCGCTGGAACATTTATACTTTTGATGCTGCCTTATTCTCTGATGTCACTGCTTTTACTGATGATCTGTGTGGTAATTGTGGCAAAACGAAGCGGAATCGAAGTCCGGGGAGCAGAAGTTTTGCTGACAGAAGATGAGAAGCTGGAACAAAAGAAATATTTACTTCCGGCATATTTGCTGTTATTTGTGTTGTGTCTGCTGACTGTGGCTCATATGATTCCTTATCCGGTGACATTGGGAACTGTGGCATTGGCGGTTCTCCTTTTAGATCGTGGTACTCTTATAAAAGTGGATTATTCGCTTTTGCTGACGTTTGTGGGCTTCTTTATTTTTATAGGAAATATGGGAAGAATGCCTGCTTTCTGTGATTTCCTGCAGAAGATCATCGGAGGTAGAGAAGTGATGACAGCCGTGATTGCCAGTCAGGTGATCAGTAATGTTCCGGCGGCCCTGCTGTTATCCGGATTTACGGAAAATATAACGGCATTGATCATCGGTACGAATCTGGGAGGGTTGGGGACGCTGATCGCATCCATGGCCAGTCTGATCTCTTATAAACAGGTGGCCAGACAGATTCCGGGAGAGAAAAAGAAGTATTTTGGATGGTTTACCATAGCAAATATCGTTTTTTTAATGATATTGGTATTGGAAAACTGTCTGCTGTAACTATAGAAAGCAGTCTGTCTGCCGGGAAAGGCAGAAAAGATGGCAATAACTAAAAAATAATCTGGGAGGTATTCGTCATGACAGAAGATATGACAATCATTGCAGAAGAGGCTTATCTGGCGGCCAAGGAGATCTTGGAAAAGGCGAGGCTGGAGCAGGGAGAGCTGTTTGTGGTAGGCTGTTCTACCAGTGAGGTGGGAGGTGCTACTATCGGTACCTATTCCAGCCCGGAGCTGGCGGAGATGGTCTTCGGCGGTATTTACCAGGCCACGCAGGAAGCCGGGGTATATCTGGCTGCGCAGTGTTGTGAGCATCTGAACCGCGCACTGATTCTGGAAAAAGAGGCTGCGGTAAAATATGGTTATCCCATGGTAAATGTGGTACCTCAGCCTAAGGCAGGCGGATCTTTTGCGACGGCGGCGTATAAAGCCTTCGAGCATCCGGTGGCTGTGGAACATATTCAGGCGGCAGCAGGAATGGATATCGGGGATACGCTGATCGGAATGCATCTGAGAGATGTGGCAGTACCGGTGCGCCTCCGGTCCGGACAGATCGGAGACGCCCATGTGGTATGCGCCCGCACCAGACCGAAATTCATTGGTGGCGGCAGAGCGGTTTATGACGAAGAATTATTGTAAAGAAATGATATGTGGCTATTTCTGTGGCATTCCGCGGAAGTAGTCACGGATCCAGCGTCCGGATTCATTGAAATCATCGTCGGTCCAGTCGGAAAGTGCCGTGCTGGAAGCCTTGAAGACGCTGCTGCTTTCGTCTTTGTTGGCGAGATTCCAGCAACAGAAGCTGATCTGGTACTTGTTCAGCAGATCCAGCCATTTGGTGGTGGAAACAAAATCATTGGCACCATTGCCGGAGGCATCGCACATGCCAAATTCGCTGACAAATACCGGAAGCCCGTTCTGAACACAGGTCTCTAAGCGGTTCCGCAGGTCGTCTTTATGGGTGCCTGCGTAGAAATGCAGCGTATACATTACATTGCTGTCATCCAGCGGAGAAGCGGCAGCCTTGTCGATCTCCTGACTCCAGGTTGGTGTTCCCACGAGAATTACGGCATCCGGCTTCTGCGCCCGGATCACCGGGATGACTTCTTCTGCGTAAGACTTGATGCTGTCCCAGGAAGTACCGCCGTTGGGTTCATTGCAGATCTCATAGAGCACATTGTCGTTGTCAGCAAAAGCTTCCGACATTTCCCGGAAAAAGGCGATCGCCTCATCTTTGTTCTGATTCGGGTCGCAATCACTTAAAATATGCCAGTCTACGATCACGTACATTCCAAGCTCTGTGGCGTAGGATACACCGTCTCTTACCAGCTGCTTCAGCTGTTCCTTATCACCGCCGGCGCAATAACCGCCGTACTCCGCTGTATACATGGCGAGGCGGATACAGTTGGTATTCCAGTCGTCCCGCAGGGTACGGAAGGAATCATAATTGATATACTGGGGGAACCAGGCAATACCGTGGGTGGACATACCGTAGAGTTGGACAATGTTCCCGTCTGCATCGGTCAGCTTCCCGTTCTCCACATGGAGAGCGCCATGCTGTCCGAAGGGGGTGGAAGTCTTATCCGTAGGCCCTGCAGATTGTATTCCGGGAGCATTGGGGGCCGGTGTCTGTTCGGATGCAGCGGTGCTTTCACTGACGGTTTCCGTGATGGCAGCAGATGTTTCGGGGGAAACAGATGTTGTGGCTTCATTTGACGTATCCTGCCTGCCACAGCCGGCGAGAGCACAGGTGCCTAAGGCTGCCAGTACGGCACAGCTGAGCGTTTTTTTAAAAATAGACATAATAACCTCTTTTCTTATTCGAGTTCGAGAATCAACGAATGAAAATACAAACAATGGGTTACCTTTTAAAACTAAAAAACAAGCACTTACAACAAATATTATAATTGTGTCTGTGAAGCTTGGCAAGAAATGATTGCCCGCGGATAGGAGCTGTGATACAGTTAATGGGAACAGAGTTCGGAATAGAGGACAGAGATGGAGGAAACTTATGCTTCCGCAGTCATTTACAGAGAGAATGCAGGGACTTTTGGAATCGGAATATGAAGAGTTCCTGGCAAGCTTTGAGCATGAGAAATATCAGGCATTGCGTCTGAATCCGTTAAAAAGGGATGACATGTCTGTCATAACAGAAAAAGTAAAGCAGACTTTTCAGCTGCAGCCGGTTCCCTGGGCGGAGAACGGATATTACTATACCAAAGAGGACCAGCCGGGAAAGCATCCCTGGCATGAAGCGGGACTTTATTATATCCAGGAACCCAGTGCCATGGCACCTGTGACACTACTGTCACCTCGTCCCGGGGAGCGGATCCTCGATCTATGTGCTGCTCCCGGAGGGAAAAGTACCCAGATCGCATCAGCGATGGAGGGAGAAGGACTGCTTGTCACGAATGAGATCCACCCGGCGAGGGCGAAAATACTCTCGGAGAACGTGGAGCGCATGGGCATCCGCAACGCCTGTGTATTGAATGAGACGCCGGAGCACCTGGCGGATATTTTCGAGGAATATTTTGACCGGATCCTGGTGGATGCACCCTGCTCCGGAGAGGGAATGTTCCGGAAGAATGAAGTGGCCTGTGAGGAATGGAGCCCGGAGAATGTACAGCTCTGTGCGGACAGACAGGACGGCATTCTGGAATGTGCCGCCCGGATGCTGGTACCCGGCGGCAGACTGGTGTATTCTACCTGCACCTTTGCACCTGCGGAAAATGAGGGAAGTATCAGCCGTTTCCTGGCAAAGCATGAGGAATTCGAGATTGTCCCCATCGATAAAAAGGAACTGGGGATCCCGGAAGGCTGCGACGGTATTTCCGCTTGTGTAGAGAATCCGGCACCCGGCATTACGGGAACTTTACGCCTGTGGCCCCATAAGTTACGTGGCGAGGGGCATTATGCCGCAGTATTACAGAAAAAGGGAGAGCTTCCGGAAGGATATCAGCCGGTGAGCGCCACCGGATCAGAGAAGGGAATTCCGGCGAAGAATCTGACAAAAGACTGGGCAGAGTATTTTAACTTCGCAAAAGAGACTTTTTCGGAGGAGCAGACGATCAAAGCAGGACTATGCACTGCCGGAGAAGGATTTCTGGCATTTGGCGATAACCTGTACCGCATGCCGGAGAGAATGCCCGGGGTGAAAGGACTGAAGGTATTGCGCCCGGGACTTCATCTGGGCACATTGAAAAAGAACCGTTTTGAACCGGCGCACGCGTTAGCACTGGCACTGCGCCCGGAGGATGTGAAGCATGTGTGGAAGCTGTCTGTGGAGGAAGCCGCGGCTTATCTGAAGGGACAGACTTTTTCCGCGGAAGGCGAGAAGGGCTGGTATCTGATCTGCGTGGATGACTGTAGCCTTGGCTGGGGGAAGCTGGCCGGAGGCGTCATGAAGAATCATTATCCTAAAGGACTGAGAAAGTGAATAGGCAATAGAGATGCAACAGTATAGATTAATATCCGGAACAACGGCCAGAGGGATGACAGAGGAATAGGTTATGAAAACGGAAATATTATATGAAGATAACAGCATACTGGTCATCCGGAAGCCGGCGGGACTGGCAGTACAGTCCGCCGGGATCGGACAACCGGATGTGGTCAGCGAGTTGAAATCCTATCTTGCAAAGCTTCCCAGCGCGGGGAGACCGGGAAAAGGAGAGCCGTATCTGGGCATAGTCCACAGACTGGATCAGCCGGTGGAGGGTGTGCTGGTATTCGCCAAAGAGAAAAAGTCGGCAGCAGTTCTGACGAAACAATTGTCGGCGGGCACATTGAATAAACAGTATTATGCGGTACTCTGTGGATATCCTGATGCTTCGGAAGGGGAGCTTGTGGATTATCTACGGAAAGAGGGCAGCGTGGCAGTGGCAGTCACCGGCAGAGAGAAGAATTTTCCGGACGCAAAGATCGCAAAACTGCATTATAGCATTTTGGAGAAAATTAATCAGCCTATGCCGCTGGCACTGGCAGATGTCTGCATTGAGACCGGACGGTTCCACCAGATCCGCGTGCAGTTTGCCCATGCGGGATGGCCGTTGTTGGGAGATACCAAATACGGGAACAATACAGTCGCCGGAACGGCGGGGAGTCCGGCATATCGCGGCGTGGCACTTTGCGCATATTCTCTGGATTTTACCCATCCCGGCAACGGCAAAAAGATGTCATTCCGGGTGAAACCGCAGAATCCTGCATTTGAAAAATTTACAAAAATTCCTTCGGAGGGTATTTTCGAAGGATAAAAAAGCCTGTCCGGCACACACTAATCCCAAAAAGGAAGTGTGCGGCATGGATTGGGGAGAATTTGGCAAAAAAATAATAGGAAAAAAGATGATAGTACTGCTTCTGGTAACGGGGGCAGTCTATTTTTTTCTGCAATATCTGACACCTCTGTTGGCACCGGTACTGTTGGCCATGCTGTTTGTCACAATTTTTGGGCCAATGATGAAGCGGATGAATCAGCGTCTGCATTTTCCCAGACCCCTCAGTGCCATAGTGCTTCTCATCGTGGCAACAGTGTTGTTGGTGGGGTTACTCTGGATTCTGGTGTCCTGGATGCTAGGCAGCCTGCCGGTATGGATCGGCAATCTGGAACTGCGGGAGCAGGAGTGGCTGGAAGCCGTCCGGGGGCTGTGTCGCAGCGTGGGAGAGATTATTGGTGTGGACACTGCGTATCTGGAAAATACGGTCAGTGGCAGACTACAGGAGGGGCTGGATTGACTGGAAGAAAATATTCTGCCGGGAATGCTTTCCCAGTCTATGCAGTATGTGCAGTGGTTCGCGGAGCTGGGAGGATTTCTGGTGACGTTTTTGATCGCTTCGGTGCTGTTGGCGAAAGACTATGACGGTATTATGAACCGTCTGTTGGATCAGGAGGCCTGTCATGTACTTCTGGAGGTGATCTGCGGGATCGTCCGTTATATTGCCACTTTTGTAAAGGCCCAGGGGATCATTATGACCACGATTGCCATGACAGCTGCGGCAACATTAGGAATCTCCCGATTTTGTCATGGCATTTTGTGGGGGTTCCTGGCGGGGATTTTAGATGCGCTGCCTTTTATCGGAACGGGCATCGTGTTGGTGCCGCTGGGAGTTTTTCAGATTTTGGAAGAAAATTGGGGAAGAGCCATTGTCTGCGGTGTATTGTATTTGGTCTGTATTTTCCTGCGGGAAATCATGGAGCCTCGTCTTATCGGCAGGAAAATAGGAGTGTCACCCATAGCCGTATTGGTGTCACTGTATGCGGGAATCCGGCTGTTCGGCGTCTGGGGGATCATTAAGGGACCCCTGGGATTTGTGCTCATTTATGAGACTTATCACAGTCTCGCCCGGATGTTTGACCGCCAGAGGGAGCAGGAACAACAGGAATGAGAAAAGATTGACGAAAGAAGTGTCGAAAGCTATCATAAAAGTATTAGACAAAGGAAGCTTAGGAGAGACGGATCTATGGCAAAAAAAACAAAAGGGAAAAATTCTGTGGAATCGGTGGCAGAAACGCTATGCAATTTCAGCCCGTTCCTGTGTGATATCGTGATCAGCGTGTATCTGTTTGTGATATTGGCTGTACTGCCGTTGTACAACAGGGGCTATGCCCAGATCGGAACAGACAAGGAGAATTTTTTTATTAAGACTATGACTTATGCGGGGAAATGTCTGCTTCCGGTATTTGTGTTGTGGCTGATCCTTCGCCTCATTGTGGCAAAGCAGAAACAGGAGCTTCCGGAATTTCGGACTATTCCGAAAAGCATCTGGCAGGCTTTGAACACCACGGATAAATTCGCTGCTCTATACGGGATTGCCGTGGTAATGTCCTATGTGTTTACCCGGTATCGGGAGGAGGCACTGTGGGGGACGGCATCCTGGCGGATGGGGATGTGGACCCAGCTGGGAGCGGTCATTGTATATTTTATGATCTCACGGATGTGGCAGAGAAACGACTGGATCGTGATCCTGACATTGCCGGTGTCGACCATAGTTTTTTTCCTCGGATATATGAATAAATTCGGGCTGTGCCTTGTAGATAAGGAGATCATCAATTCCTCCTTTATTTCTACCGTGGGAAATATTAACTGGTATTGCGGTTATCTGGTGACGGTGCTGTTCGGTGGAGTTTATCTGTTATGGTGGATGGGATCGGAGATCACTTGGAAGAGAGCGCTGCTGATGGGGTATGTGACGATTGGTTTTGCTTCTCTGGTAACCCAGGGCAGCAGCAGTGGTGTTGTAACTTTAGCCGTAATGCTGTTTGTATTGTTTGGCATGTCTGTGAAAGATGGCAGAAAAATGGAATGCTTCTGGCAGGAAATGACATTGTTATCGGTGGCATGTCTGATCACATATATTCTGCGGAGCTGCAATGTGCTTTCGCAGGAACTGCCAATAGAAAAAGTGACGGATATCCTGACGTTTTCCGCAATGAGTGTGATTTTGACGATCGTGTCAGTAGTGGTACTGTGGCTGGTACATACCAGCAATAACAGAAATCAATACTGTGGGAAACTTTTTTGGGGCATCTATCGGATATTGTGCGTAGCACTGCCGGTTGTGAGTGTGGCATTATTAGCGTTTATTCTGGCGAATACGCTGTTGGGCGGAAAACTGACGTCCTTTCTGACGGAGACGGCAGGTGACGGGGGCAGCAACTGGCTGCTGTTCAGCGCGGCCTGGGGCAGCAACAGGGGAGCCACCTGGTCGGCGGGAGCTAGCTGCTTCTGGGAAGCAGATCTGTTACATAAGATTTTCGGCGTAGGGCCGGATTGCATGTATGCGTTTCTGTCAAATGAGGCCAGCCCGGAGCTGCAAAATATGGTGTATGATTTCTTCTATGGAAACCGCCTCACTAATGCACATAATGAATGGCTGACGATCCTGGTGGATATAGGAGTGCTGGGGCTGGT
>OGEE01001476.1_pt1 | contig 11633 bp, 10 predicted proteins | sample 1570571 | NCBI WGS metagenome assembly OGEE01 (sample SAMEA2582169, study PRJEB24529) | metagenome | biome: Human gut stool | place: China | collected 2011
TATGCTCCGGGCGCTGTAGGAGGTAAGCGGTGTGACGAATCTTCCACTGTCGCTGGATTCCAGTTATGTGGAAGTGCTGGAAGCCGCCCTTCGTAATTACCCGGGACGTGCTTTGGTCAATTCGGTGTCTCTGGAAACGGAAAAATTCGAAAAGCTGCTTCCTATTGTAGCTAAATATGGTGCAATGTTCATCCTGCTTCCTTTATCGGATGCAGGTCTGCCTAAGGACATGGAAGAGAAAAAAAAGATTATACATAAAATTTATGATCGTGCACTTTCACTTGGAATGCGAAAGGAAGATATTGTAGTAGACGGTCTGGTGGCAACCGTCGGAGCAAATCCAAAGGCTGCACTGGAGACGCTGGAAACGATCCGTTACTGCAAGAGCAACGGCTTCGCCACAATTTGCGGCTTATCCAATATTTCATTTGCCATGCCGGAGAGAGGTTTTGTAAATACCGCTTTTCTGACGCTGGCGATTCAGTCGGGACTGACGATGGCGATTGCCAATCCCTCTCAGGAGATGCTGATGAGCTGTGCGCTGGCAACCGATCTTCTCCTGAATAAAGAAGAGGCTGAACTCCGTTATATTGAATATGCCGGAGGCGTCAAAGAGCGCAGAGAGGAAAAAGAAGCGGAATTATCCAGAAAACTTGCTCTTTTGGAGCAACAGGGAACGAAGGCAGCTTCCACGGACAATACAGAAGTACCGTCTGCTGTAACTGCTTCGAAAGATACCCCTCAGATCAATGAAATGCAGGAAAAACTGAAAACAGCAGTTCTGAAGGGGAATCGTAATGGTATTGTAAAAATAACAAACGAAGCACTGGAGAGTGGAGAAAAACCTGTGGAATTATTGAATCAGGTTCTGCTTCCCGCTATCAATCTGGTGGGAGAATATTTTGATCAGGGCAAGTATTTCCTGCCGCAGCTGATTGCCAGTGCAGAAGCAATGAAGAATTCCATTGAAGTACTGGAGCCTTTATTACAGACCGGAAACAGTGGGGAAGAAATGCCGGTAGTCGTTATTGCTACCGTAGAAGGCGATATTCATGACATTGGTAAAAATCTTGTAGCGTTGATGTTGAAAAATCATGGTTTCCATGTGATAGATCTGGGAAAGGATGTTCCCCAGGCCAAAATTTTGGAAACGGCAAAGGAACATCACGCTGAGTTTATCGCCCTGTCAGCGTTGATGACCACCACCATGCAGAGAATGCGGGAGATCGTGGCAGCCGCAAAAGAAGAAGGCATCACCGCCAAGATCATCATCGGCGGCGCTGTCATTACGCAGGAATATGCGGATGAGATCGGTGCCGACGGCTATTCCAAGGATGCGGCGGATGCCGTGAAACTGGCCAAAAGCCTGATGTAAAAGAGTCTGAAACAACAGAAATAATGGAGTATAGATAAAGGAGCAAAGCAAAATGATTGGAGCAGATGCGATTATTAAATGTCTGGAAGCAGAGGGGGTAAGTACTGTTTTCGGATATCCCGGTGTTGCCATATGTCCTTTTTTCAACAGCATTCTGGATTCTGACATCAAAACGGTGTTGATCCGTACAGAACAGAACGCGGCCCATGCGGCCAGCGGTGTTGCCCGTATGACCGGAAGACCAGGTGTATGTGCGGTGACCTCCGGCCCCGGTGCCACCAATGTGATCACCGGTATTGCCACGGCATTTGCTGACAGTATCCCCGTGATCTGCATTACCGGTCAGGTCAACAGTGAACTGTTGGGCAGTGATGTGTTCCAGGAGGCGGATATTACCGGCGCCGTGGAATCTTTTGTAAAATACAGCTATCTGGTGAAAAATGTAAATGATATTCCCAGAGTATTCAGGGAAGCGTTTTATATTGCCAATACCGGTAGAAAAGGTCCGGTGCTGATCGATATTCCCATTGATATTCAGAATGCCACGATCAAGAATTTTCATTATCCGGAAGAGGTAAACCTCCGCACTTATAAACCAACGGTCAAGGGACATGCCGTACAGATCAAAAAGGTGATCCGGGAATTGGAAAAGGCAAAGCGGCCTATTATCTGTGCCGGAGGCGGTGTATTGCTCAGTGAGGCGCAAGAGGAGCTTCGGGCATTTGCGGAAGAACACAGAATTCCCGTAGTGTCTACCATGATGGGAATCGGTGTCATGCCCACTGAACATCCTCTATATTATGGAATGGTGGGCAATAATGGCAAGGCATATGCAAACCGTGCCATGAATGAATCGGATCTGTTGATTATGGTGGGAGCCCGTGTAGCAGATCGTGCGGTCAGTCAGCCGGATCTGATTACCCGGAATAAGGTATTGGTACATATCGATGTAGATCCCGCAGAGATCGGTAAAAATGCCGGTCCCTCCATCCCATTGGTCGGCGATGCAAAACACATTTTTCAGGATTTCCAGAAGGAAGAATTCAGTTGTGACTATGAGGAATGGCTTACTACCTTAAATGAGTATCGTTCCACAATGGAGAAAAAGAGAACCCCGAATCCCGATTTTGTAGATCCGGCTGCGTTCATTACCAGACTTTCCGAGAAAATGCAGGAAGACGGCATCTATGTCGCAGATGTGGGACAGAACCAGATCTGGTCCTGCGGTTATCATATCGTGAAAAAAGGGAAATTCTTGACCTCCGGCGGTATGGGAACCATGGGATATTCCATTCCTGCGGCTATGGGTGCCAAAACAGCCGCGATGAACAAGCAGGTCATTGCCGTATGCGGTGACGGATCTTTCCAGATGTCTATGATGGAACTGGCCACCATCAGACAGCATCGGATCCCGGTCAAGATCATTGTATTGAAAAACAATTATCTCGGTATGGTTCGCGAATATCAGCACTATACCTACAAAGATCATTATTCTGTGGTAGATCTGTCGGGAAGTCCCGATCTGGAGAAATTATCCGCAGCTTATGATATTCCTTATCTGCGGTTGAATAATATGGAGCATGTGGACGAAGTGCTGGATACTTTTTTGGCTGAAGACAATACGATGCTGTTAGAATGTCTGATCGATCCTATGGATCTGGTGAAATAACAAAGGGGGCTGTACTGAGATGAAGAGAATATATTCCGTACTGGTTGAAAACCGTTCCGGTGTACTGTGCAAGGTGGCCGGACTGTTTTCCAGAAGATGCTTTAACATTGACAGTCTCGCAGTGGGAGAGACGGATGATCATGCGGTTTCCTGTATGACGATCGTGAGTTCCGGTGATGAACGTACTTTGGAACAGATTGAAAAGCAGCTGAATAAAAAGCTAGATGTCATTAAAGTAAAAACACTATCCCAGGAACAGTGTTATACCAGGGAACTAATGTTATTAAAAGTTAAATATAACAAGAATAATCGTAGGGATATCATAGAAATTTGCGACATTATGAAAACAGAGATCGTAGATATGTCAAAACATTTTATGATGTTGCAAATATGTGATTCACCGGAGAAAATCGATACTCTGATCAAGATGCTTCAATCGATCAGTATCGTCGAAGTAGCCAGAACCGGAACCCTTGCATTATCAAAATGTGCAGAAAACGATGATTAAAATACATCAATCATAATGTTAAATTCACTAATTGACATTCTGTAATCATCTTGCTATATTAAGAATACAATCGCTGTTTCATGATGGAAGCACATGATTGAAGAAAGAAGAAATACGAAAGGTATGGTATTTTACGCATGCAGAAGAGAGTATTTCAGTTATTGGTAGATAATACATCGGGTGTACTCAGCCGTATTTCCGGATTATTTTCCAGACGCGGTTACAATATCGAAAGTATTACGGCAGGAGTAACAGCAGATCCCCGCTTTACCAGAATTACCATTGTGACATCCGGTGATGAAGATATTCTGGAACAGATCGAGAAGCAGGTAGGGAAGCTGGTGGATGTCCGGGATATCAAGGAACTGGATCCGGAAGACAGCGTTTATCGGGAACTGGTACTGGTCAAAGTAAAGGTTGACCCCAAGAAGCGCCTGGAGACACGACAGGGAGTGGAATTTCTTGCCAATAATTTCCGCGCGAAGATCATTGATGTCGGTGCCGAGAACCTGATCGTGGAGTTCACCGGTAATCACAGTAAGGTTAATGCACTGATCCAGCGTTTTACAGAAGAGTACGAAGTACTGGAGCTCGCAAGAACCGGTATTACAGGTCTGGGCAGAGGTATTGAGAACGTAACTTATATCGAGGATTAGGCACACGTTTACGTTAGCTCTAGGGAATATCCCTATCAGTTATAAATCTTTAGTCTCATAACGGAGGAGAAGAAAATGGCTAAAATTTTTTATCAGGAAGATTGTAATCTCTCTTTATTAGAGGGTAAGACTATCGCAATTATCGGCTACGGCAGCCAGGGTCATGCACATGCACTGAACCTGAAGGATTCCGGATGTCATGTTATCATCGGTCTGTACGAGGGCTCCAAGTCCTGGGCAAAGGCTGAGGCACAGGGGTTCGAAGTATTCACCGCTGCAGAAGCTGCAAAGCGTGCTGACATCATCATGATCCTGATCAATGATGAGAAGCAGGCTGATCTGTACAAGAATGACATCGAGCCCAACCTGGAAGAGGGCAATATGCTGATGTTCGCTCATGGTTTCAATATTCACTTCGGATGTATCGTACCTCCCAAGAACGTTGATGTTACCATGATCGCTCCCAAGGGACCCGGACATACCGTAAGAAGTGAGTATCAGGCTGGTAAGGGTGTTCCCTGTCTGATCGCTGTAGAGCAGGATGCAACCGGTAAGGCTCAGGATCTGGCACTGGCTTATGCACTGGGTATCGGCGGCGCAAGAGCAGGTGTTCTGGAGACTACTTTCAGAACTGAGACCGAGACGGATCTGTTTGGTGAACAGGCTGTTCTGTGCGGTGGTGTCTGTGCTCTGATGCAGGCTGGTTTCGAGACACTGGTTGAGGCTGGTTACGATCCCAGAAATGCATACTTCGAGTGTATCCATGAGATGAAGCTGATCGTAGATCTGATCTACCAGAGTGGATTTGCAGGAATGAGATATTCCATCTCCAATACCGCTGAGTATGGTGACTACATTACCGGACCCAAGCTGATCACCGAGGAGACCAAGAAGACCATGAAAAAGATCCTGTCCGATATTCAGGATGGTACTTTCGCTAAGGAGTTCCTGTTAGATATGTCTCCCGCAGGCAAGCAGGTTCACTTCAAGGCTATGAGAAAGCTTGCTTCTGAGCATCCTTCCGAGAAGGTCGGCGAAGAGATCCGTAAGCTTTACAGCTGGAACAACGAGAGTGATAAGCTGATCAACAACTAATCAACTGTAAAAAATCCAATGCTATGACAAAAGGGCTGTGTAAGAATGTAAAAGTTCTGACACAGCCTTGTTTTGACAAAAAATCAGTTGTTTTCAAAGGAAAACCGCAAAAACAAACTGGAAAATACATATTAATTGCGATAAAATGAATAAGTAAGCCCGGAAAATAGAAACGTGGCATTGAAACATGAAACAGATCTGCGGACAGGAAAAGACATAAATGCGCAGATCACGGAAAGGCATGAAAAGCGGTATGAAAGATTTTGAAGCAAAAACATCCCCCAGGCAGAAAATGGATATCGAAAGCTGGTTTATCGAATGTTACCGGAACAATCAGGGGCATCCTCTGCGGACGTTAGTGCATCTGTACAAGGGAAATTATCATAAATTTGTTCTGGCAGTCATCTGCTTTTTTGCAAAGCATGCCTGCGTCTGGGTACTGCCGATCATTACGGCCAATATCATCAATGATGTGACATCCCACAACCCGTATACTTTTCGGAACATTATTTTTTACAGTATTCTGGAAGCAGGGCTGATCCTGCTGAACATTCCGATGAAGTATCTGTATACTTCCTACAAGAGTCTGGCCACCCGCTATGCGGAGACGGGACTGAGGAAAGCATTGATCCGAAAGCTTCAGCAGTTATCCATTTCCTATCATGTGGAGACTCAGTCCGGGCGATTGCAGTCCAAGATCATGCGTGACGTGGAAGCGGTAGAGGGGCTTTCCACACAGTTATTTTTAAGTATTTTAAATATTGCCCTGAATATCGGCGTTGCACTGGTGGTCACTATCAGTAAGAGCCGCATCGTATTTATATTTTTCCTGTTGACCACACCGGTGGCGGCAATTACCATGGTTACCTTCCGGAATATTATGAAGAAGAGAAATACGGAGTTCCGTAAGGAAATGGAAGAGACTTCCGCCAGAGTCATGGAAATGGTGGAACTGGTACCCGTGACCAGAGCCCATGCCCTGGAGGATGAAGAAGTATCCAAAATGAGCGGGCAGCTGTTTGCTGTGGCGGAGAAGGGCTATAAGCTGGATCTGATCCAGGCACTGTTTGGATCGGTGGGTTGGGCGGTATTCCAGATCTTTCAGGTGATCTGCCTGGCATTTACCGGATATCTCGCCATCGGTGGGAAGATCCAGGCCGGTGATATCACACTGTATCAGAGTTATTTTGCTACAGTGGTCAATCAGGTATCTTCTATCGTTACCCTGCTGCCCACTATTGCAAAAGGTATCGAATCCGTGAATTCCATCGGTGAGGTATTGCTGTCTGAGGATATCGAAAACAATGAAGGCAAGGAAAAACTGGAGCAGGTGACCGGTACTTTTGACTTTGAAGATGTATGTTTCCATTACAAAAACAACGAGCATAACGGATTGAACCACTTAAATCTTCATGTGAAAGCGGGAGAGACCATTGCACTGGTAGGCGAGTCCGGTGCCGGAAAATCCACGATCTTAAACCTGGTCATCGGTTTCCATCAGGCGGAGAGTGGAAAAGTCCTGATCGACGGCAAGGATTTAAGCAAAATCGATCTTCGAACATACAGAAAACATTTAGCGGTAGTACCTCAGACATCCATTCTGTTCTCCGGAACGATCCGCGATAATATTACCTACGGCTGTGAAAATGTCTCAGAAGAAGAATTACAGAACGTGATCAAGGCTGCGAATCTGTCAGACTTGATCGCATCCCTTCCAAAAGGTCTCGACACTATGGTGGGAGAACACGGCGGCAAGCTATCCGGCGGCCAGAGACAGCGTATTTCTATTGCCAGAGCACTGATCCGGGATCCGAAGGTTATCGTGCTGGATGAAGCAACCTCGGCATTGGACAGTATCTCCGAAAAACTGATCCAGCAAGCGTTAAACAATCTGACGGAGGGGCGGACAACGTTTATTGTGGCACACAGACTGTCAACGATCCGGGATGCCGACAGGATTGCTGTAATCGCCGACGGACATTGTACGGAATATGGTACCTATGATGAGCTGATGGCTCTGAAGGGAGAGTTCTACCAGCTAAAACAGATCCAGAGTTAAAACTACTTGAAACATATGTTCGGCTATGGTATGATAAACATATCGTAGCCGAATTTTATGTGCTATGATTTGGCAAGCCAGGAAAGACGAGGATTTAACATACATGTTTGCATATATAAATGGCTTTTTGGAAGATGTTACGGTAGATAACGCGGTGATCGATGTCAACGGCTTCGGAATCAATGTCCGGATCTCTGCGGACACGGCATCGAGACTTCCGGGAATCGGAGAGCAGGTCCGACTCTATACATATACCTATGTGAAGGAAGATGCCTTTTTATTATATGGATTTCTCTCAAGGAGCGATCTGGAGATGTTCAAGCTCTGTATTACGGTCAGTGGTATCGGACCTAAGGGAGCACTGGCCATATTGTCTGTTATGTATGCAGATTCTCTGCGGTTTGCCATTATGTCCGGGGATGCCAAAGCGATATCGAAGGCACCGGGCGTAGGCACCAGAACGGCGCAGCGGCTGATCCTGGAATTAAAGGATAAGATATCCATTGACGATACGCTGATCTCCAGAGAGATTGCAGCAGGCGGTGCGGAAGGCATCCTGACCGCAGGAAGTCTGCATATTGACAGTGAGAAGAAAAAGGAAGCTGTGGAAGCCCTGGTGGCATTGGGTTACGGACAGGCAGAGAGTTTAAAGGCTGTCAATGCCATCGAAGATGTGGAGGCCATGGATTCCGGAGCAATCTTAAAGGCTGCCCTGAAAAAATTGTTTTAAGGAATGAGAGCAACGACTATGTCCAGAAGAATGATAGAGACAAATATCACAGAAGAAGATATTAAACTGGAAGGCTCCTTACGTCCCCAGACGCTGGACGATTATATCGGTCAGTCCAAGATAAAGGAGAACCTGAAGGTCTATATTACCGCAGCAAAACAGCGTGGGGACGCACTGGATCATGTGCTGTTCTACGGACCACCCGGACTTGGTAAGACCACCCTTGCCGGGATCATTGCCAATGAGATGGGTGTCCATATGAAGGTGACCAGCGGACCGGCGATCGAGAAGCCGGGAGAGATGGCTGCCATCTTAAACAATCTGGAAGAAGGAGATCTGCTGTTCGTGGATGAGATACATCGTCTGAATCGTCAGGTGGAGGAAGTACTGTATCCCGCCATGGAAGATTATTGTATTGATATTATGATCGGTAAGGGCTCCAGTGCCAGGTCCGTCCGCCTGGAATTACCGAAGTTCACGCTGGTAGGAGCGACGACCCGGGCAGGACTTTTGACAGCACCTCTGCGGGATCGCTTCGGAATGATCCATCATCTGGAATTCTATACCATAGAGGAATTGCAGCAGATCATCATGCACTCCGCAGGAATCCTGGATGTAGAGATCGAACCTGCCGGAGCAAAAGAGATGGCCAGGCGAAGCCGTGGAACGCCCAGACTTGCCAACCGTATCTTGAAGCGTGTCCGCGATTTCGCACAGGTCAAATACGACGGAATCATTACAGAAGAAGTAGCCAGAACCGCACTGGATCTTATGGATGTGGACAAGATGGGCTTAGATCATATCGACAGGAATATCCTCGTGACGATCATCGAGAAATTTAACGGTGGTCCTGTGGGACTGGATACCCTTGCAGCTGCCATCGGAGAAGATGCCGGCACTATAGAAGATGTCTACGAACCTTATCTGATCAAGAATGGGTTCCTGAGTAGAACACCCAAGGGTCGTGTGGTAACAGACCTGACTTATCGTCACCTGGGGATAAAGCTTTAGAAAATCAGGACGCATAATTGGTTATTTTTTGCTTGCCACTCGATATAATCTGATATATAATAAATCTTGTATTATATTTTTTACAAGATGGCACATATTGTGTTTCCAAAAGATTGTTAAGAGGGGTGTTGACAATGTCTCCGAAAACAGATACTGAAGTGCTCATAGGTGGTAAAGTATTTACTTTAAGCGGCTATGAAAGCGAAGATTACATGCAGAAGATTGCTTCCTACATCAATAATAAAATGACTGAGTATGGGAAACTGGACAGCTTTCGAAGACAGTCTTTGGACAGACAGAGCGTTCTGCTTCAGCTGAACATTGCAGATGATTATTTCAAAGCCAAAAAGCAGATTTCCATTTTGGAGGAAGAACTGCAGGGGAAAGAAAAGGAACTCTATGATCTGAAGCATGAGCTGATTTCCGCGCAGATCAAGCTGGAAAATGCGGAAAAACAGGGAAAAGAGCTACAGAAGCAGTTGAACGAAGATGCCAGAAAAATTGTTCGTCTGGAGACAGAACTAAAGGATAAATAAATTGATAGCTGTCCGTTTTCGGGCAGCTATTTGTATAAGCGTGTATCATACGCAACAGAGGATGTCTATGAGAAATAAAAAAGTGGAATTACTTGCTCCCGCCGGGAATGCGGAAGCATTTTACGGAGCCGTACACGCGGGAGCAGATGCAATCTATCTGGGAGGAAATCGATTTGGCGCACGTGCATATGCTGAGAATTTTTCGGAAGATGAACTGGTGGACTGTATCCGATATGCTCACCTGTTGGGCAGAAAAGTATATCTTACCGTAAATACCCTGGTAAAAGAATCCGAGTTCTCTGAGCTTTATGAATATCTGATGCCTTATTATCGCGCCGGCCTGGACGGTGTCATCATTCAGGATATGGGTGTATTTGCCTTTATCCGTGATGCCTTTCCGCAGATGGAACTACATGGAAGTACCCAAATGACGATCACCGGTGAATATGGTGCAGAATTTCTGAAAAAGCAGGGTGCCTGCAGAGTGGTACCCGCCAGAGAACTGAGTCTGGAGGAGATTCGTCGTATCAAAGAAGTAACCGGAATGGAAATAGAATGTTTTATCCATGGTGCCATGTGTTACTGTTATTCCGGTCAATGCCTCTTCAGCAGTATCCTGGGCGGGCGAAGCGGCAACCGCGGCAGATGTGCCCAACCATGCCGACTGCCGTATACCTTAGGTGGTAACCGCCTTGAATGTTATCCTTTAAGTCTGAAGGATATGTGTACCATTGAGAATATTCCGGAACTGATAGATGCCGGAATCGATTCTTTTAAAATAGAAGGCCGTATGAAGAAACCAGAATATGCCGCCGGTGTAACCGCTGTTTATCGGAAATATATTGATAAATATTATGAGAAGCCCGGGGAAAAGCTTTCCATTTCAGGGGAAGACCTTCATCGGTTATCCTGCCTTTATATTCGCAGCGAACGGCAGAACGGCTATTATCATAAACATAACGGCAAAGAAATGGTGACTCTGAACAATCATGCCTACAGTGGCAGTGATGAGCAGGTTTTGGAGCAGATTCGCGAAAAATATTTATACAAACATCTGACACTTCCGGTACAAATGAAGGCTTCTTTTCTCACCGGAACCGTTGCAAAACTGACTCTTCGTTGTGATCAGACAGAGGTAACCGTTACCGGAGAGACCGTCCAGGAAGCAGCAAAACAGCCGATTACTGTGGAAAATATTTCCAAACAATTGGGAAAATTGGGAGGAAGTAATTTCCATTTAGATGGCACCATGGATATCCGGGTAAGTGAAAATGCGTTCTATCCTCTGAAGACAATGAATGAGCTCCGGAGAAAAGGGCTGTCGCTGTTAGAGCAGAAACTGATTACAGCAAACGGCTTCCCTTATACCAGAGAGGTACAGAAACCTTTTGACATTACCGGAGCACATAACGGACATATGCAGAAACAAAGTGGATTTTCGTTATATCTCCGAACCGCAGAGCAGTGGAACGGGTTTCTGAGATCGTCTTTTCTTAAAAAACCGAAAGAACATACTTCGTTACGAATTTATGTTGACAGTGATCTGTTCCTCACCTGGGGGGATACTATCGCAGAGCACTTACAAATATTAAAAAAAATTCCAGCAGAGACAGTGCTCGCTCTGCCTAAAATCATTCGCTTACGCGACAGTCGGTATCTGAAATTGTTGGAGAAAAGCATTCGTGACAATTTAGAAGCTGGTGACGGATTTTTCATAAGTTCCCTGGAACACGTTGGCCTTCTGCAACAGTGGCATTTTTTACAGTCAAAAAAGAGGTACGGAGATCATGGTCTGTATCTTTGGAATTGCCGCAGTATAGAATTCTGGACGGATTATCTGGACGGATTCTGCCTACCGTTAGAACTGAATTATGCGGAGCAGAGGCAGCTCGTGAATGGGATTCTTCCTGCTGAGAAATTTTTGTACGGTCGGATTCCTATGATGGGGACGGTGTTCAAATTTTTCGTAAAATTCGTAATATAATTATGTAACG
>OGEE01001485.1_pt1 | contig 11531 bp, 13 predicted proteins | sample 1570571 | NCBI WGS metagenome assembly OGEE01 (sample SAMEA2582169, study PRJEB24529) | metagenome | biome: Human gut stool | place: China | collected 2011
ATGCATTCTGCACCACCAAGCTCGAGGATATCGACATCAAGGCTTGGGGAGAGTACTAAATTAAATATAAGAAAACAGAGGATATCATTGCGATATCCTCTGTACTAATGATAAATAAATGAAGCGTTTTATATTATTGATAGCACTGATTGCAATGAATATGCCAATGCTGATTGCTCAAAAAATAGCGATTATGCCCAAAATTGGTATAAATAGATCTACTATGGCAAATCAAAAATTGGCAATTTCTAGTGATTATACACAATTTGAACGATCTAAAGCTGTAGTGAAAGCTATTGTAGGATTTGATTTCTATTATGCATTAAGTAATAAAACAGCTTTGATTTCTGGATTTTCTTATAATCAGCGAGGATGCGCTTTTGATGACATTGGTGAAGCTACAGCTGACATTTCAAAAAATAGCATTAAGTTGGATTATTTGGATATACCAGTTATGTTGCAACTCAAATTAGTTGATGAATTATGCGTGCATTCAGGGCTTGTTTTTGGTGTCTTGTTAAAGGCAAAACATAATCAAGACAATTTGAGATCTACGTGTAATAAGGTAAATTACTCTTTGCCTTTAGGTATTTCATATGAATGGCAACATTTAGTATTTGATGTAACATATGAGCATGGTGTAAATAAAGTTTATCATGAAGGTGAGATTAGACATCGAAATCTTTTAATTTCTTTAGGTTATAAATTTAATTTTAAATGATTATGAGAAAAGTATTATTATTTTTGTTTGTTGTGATTGTTTTTGGTTCTTGTTCTGATACTGATGAGCTGTTTGAGCAAAAGCACATGAAATCTTCTATAGAGGTTGTTTCTGGCAAGGCATCAAATTCAGAATTATCAGCTTCTCTAGAAGGAGATGTTATAATTAATGCAGATTCTTTATTGTTAGAGACTGGGATGGAAAGAAGTATGATAATGACTCGTGCTACTAGTCCTGTTTATACTTGGACAACTGATGTAAAAGTTTCTGTGACAAAAAATGTAAAGGTTATTTTTGGACCTAAATATAAGTCTTATTTATATCCTGCTGTTTATATTTGCAATTTCTATACTATTACAACTGTCACAAATAAAAATCCTAATAGAATTTATTTTAGTGTGAATGATGATGATTGTGGATTTAAACCAACAGCGACTAGTCAAGATGATATTGTAAGAGGAACTAGAGCATATGATAATGGCGATGGAACATATACCTTAAAAACGATATGTTATAAAATCTTATCTAATTTGGCAGGAGTTGCTCCTGCAGGGAGTGGATATATTCCTTGTGACCCATATAAGGCTTTGTTAAAATATAAATATTTTGATATGCCTGCAGAAATGAATATTCAATAAGCTATATTTGCTGTACTGCCAAGCAGGAAGACATCAAGGCTTGGGGAGAGTACTAAGAGGTAATGTTTAGTGTGTAGTGTTTAATGTTTAGTTTTTAGGGTAGGCACTACACAGGATAGAATATATAATAAAATCCCTGCTGTAGGAGAAGTTCCTATGGCAGGGATTTTTGATACATCAATGTTGTATACTCAAATTCGATATGCTCCTGAGGCGGGATACGGAAAGAGAACCTGGTTTCTCCATTTTTGTTGGTGATAGCTAAGTCTCCTCGTGTAATGGTGTCCATACCAATGATTATGTCATTGTCTTCTAAATCACAGGCAAGAACTTCCAAATCTTTAATCCAAGCACCTTCTTTGGCAAAATATAGGCTTATTGGGTATGTCAAGTGAACTGTGTCATGCAGCATAACTCTGTGCTAGTAAGAGAACAGCTGGGGGGACAATCCTGAGCGTCTCTTTCTTGGCAAACTCAGGTCGGGCTCGATGCCCGATCTGAGTTTTTTTTTGTGTGTCGGGCATGACACTAACCTAACTGGTTCAAATCCAGTCGCAGGTATTTACCGCCAAGCGAAGCGAATGGCAAGTCGTTGTCAGTAATGTCAAGGATGAAGGAAGCCAATAGCGAGACTATCGAGCCTACGAACAGAAACTTGGTATAAGGCTAAATGGGAAAGGATAAGACTGCATAACAAGTTGAAGTCCGAATGGTAAACGTATCCCCCAAAACAGTAAACTGAGAGGTTGTGAAGTCGGCAGGTTAGTGCCTTACCCCGAGAGACCCATCCAGCGTGTCAACACACGTGCGATAAAAAGTTTATGGATGGGAGTCAGCTGAGTCCATAGTAGGTGTCTCACCAATACCGAAGGGACTAATGTATGTATAGTGCAAATCGCTGTAAGCAATGCGTTGATAGTTCGGAAGTGAGGTAAGACGGATATGAAAGAACCGTAATCTTTCAATGTCGGAAGTAACGAGAACGTTTCATCGTAAATTTACAAGCAGAACGAAAAAGCAGCAAATGGAATTAGTAAACGAGATTGTAGAAGCAAGAAACTTCTGGGAAGCCTGGATGTCTGTCAGGCGTAACAAAGGTGCTGCCGGCATAGATAATATGTCGGTAGATATACTTGACGTGTATATGCCCCAGCATATGGATGAGATAAAGCAGTCCATATGTCGAAAGCAATACAAGCCATCCCCCGTAAGACGTGTATTTATCCCCAAGCCCAATGGAAAGCAACGTCCCTTGGGCATCCCTACAGTAGTAGACCGTGTGGTGCAGCAGGCGACCGCCCAAGTGCTAAACCGCATCTATGAACCACTGTTTAGTGAGCATAGTTATGGCTTCAGACCGAATCGGAGCTGCCATCAGGCAATCAACCAAGCATTGGACTACTTGAATGCAGGGTATGAGTGGGTAGTGGACTTTGATATCGAAAAGTACTTTGACACGGTCAATCACGACAAGCTAATTTCAATCCTACGTGAGCAGGTCAATGATTCTGCCACTCTCCATCTCATTCGCTCGTTCCTAAAGTCGGGTGTAATGGAGGGAGGTCTTGTCAGTGCGACCACAGAGGGAGTTCCCCAAGGTGGTTGCATATCCCCGATTCTGTCAAACATCTACCTTGACAAACTCGACAAGGAACTCGAAAGTCGAGAGTTGCGTTTTGTCCGTTATGCGGACGACTTTGACATATTTGTCAAAAGCGAAAGGTCAGCGGATAGGGTAATGGCATCGGTGAGTCGTTGGCTCGAAACAAAACTAAGGCTCAAAGTAAGTGCGACGAAGACCAAGGTGAAGCAAATTTTAGTTCGCAAGAAAGCAGCTGCTCAACCAATGTCTTACATCTTCACAAAATTAAATCAAGTCATAAGAGGATGGGTTAACTATTACCACATAGGTAGTATGGCAACTTATCTCCGAGATGTATTTGGTCCTTGGATGCGCCACAAGGTTAGGGTGGTCATTGTGAAGCAATGGAAGAAATGTAGCACAATCTACAAGAATCTGTTGAAGATAAAGTCAATCATCAAGAGTACAATCACGGACGATGCGATTTATCAAGCTTCAATGACAAGGTTGGGCTGGTACCGACAGTGCGGACTATCCTGCATAAACTATCTTCTCAGCCCCCAAGTATTAGCGTTACCGAGAGTTAATAGGACAGATAAAAGCAAGAGCCGACCAGGCTTGGTCGACCCTTATGCTTTGTATCAGAGTTTGCGTTCTCCTATATGTATGTAGCGCCGTATACGAGACCCGTACGTACGGTGCAATGAGAGGTGCTGGGGGTAACTCCCCACATCTACTCTATTTGAACAAAAAAGCAGTGAAAACTTTGGTTGTTTCAAAATTAAATCGTAAATTTGCAGCAAAAACTATAATAATGAAGAGTTATGGAAGAAAAATTATCGACTATATATTTAAGAGATGGGCGGAACGCCCTGCAATATAGGCACTGAGATGGCGGCTGCGCAGAGTGAATTGTCATCACTCGTAAGCTAGCTTACAGGCGATGAGTATGCTATCCAAGGCTTAAAGGAGCTGTGATAACAAGGAAGTCATAACTGGGAGGGCAGTTTTTAACCTGCCCACGACCAAATAGGAAACAGAATATGAAACAGATTGATACAAGATACAACGAGGCGGTACAGCAGATAAAGTCTGCCATCTTGCAAAGCCAGTTGGAAGCAGCCAAGGCTGTTAATCGCCAAATGCTTGCATTATATTATGGTATAGGCAAGTATGTGTCGGACAATACTCGCACAGGAGCTTGGGGAACTGGAGCCATCGAGACTATCAGCGAACAACTGAGAAGAGAACTGCCAGGATTGCGTGGCTTTTCACCTGCAAGCATAAAGAAAATGCGTATTTTCTATGAGCAGTGGAGTAAATTAATAAATCGTTCGCCAATGGCGAACGATTTGCAAACGTCTGAAAAACAAGATGTACTGCAGGCAAATGAACTGCTTTCTGTAAATCGTTCGCCATTGACGAACGATTTGGATTGGCATGAATTTATGTCGTTAAGTTTTTCACACCATTATGAGATTCTTGCCAAGACAGAAACATTGGAAGAGCGTGCTTTCTATATACATCAGGCTGCGACCTTGCGTTGGGATAAATATACACTTCGCAACAATTTGAAGGCTGACCTCTTCCATCATCAGTCACAGATGCCAAACAATTTTGCCACAACTATGCCGTCCACTCGTTATGCAGCCAAGGCTATATCGATGTTCAAGGATGACTACTTGCTCGACTTTATCAATGTGGAAGAACTTGGTGAGCGAGACCCACAGGACATTGATGAGCGTGTCATAGAGAACTCGATAGTGTCGAATGTCAAGAATTTCATTTTGACGTTTGGTAAGGACTTTACCTTTATGGGCAACCAAGTGCATATCGACAAGTTCGGGCATGACCATTATGTGGATTTGCTGTTCTTCAACAGAGAGTTGCAGAGCCTAGTAGTGTTTGAGTTGAAGAAGGGAGAGTTCAAACCAGCCTATCTTGGTCAGTTGGCAGCATATATCCGTATGCTCAATGACGATGAGCGCAAGCCTCATGAAAATCCTACAGTCGGCATCGTGCTTTGCTGCGATGCTGACAAGACGTATGTGGAGTATCTTCTTCAAGACTACAATCAGCCAATGGGAGTGGCTACCTATCAGGTGATGCCTGAAAAACTCAAAAAGGTATTGCCTCCTGAGGATGAGATGAAGAAATTGCTTTTTACAAAGTGCGATAATAAAGAGGATAAGAAGGGATAAATATGAATGAATTGACAATCAGTGATTTGAAGATTTGGAAATCACGATTTCCAAATCTTGCTTGGACGCATATTTTCAAGACATTTGTCCTATTTGGTACCAAGTAATACTGAGAGGGCATGTTTTTGACCTGCCTATAAGCAAAGATGCAATCATGAGGTCATTGGGCAGGTTAAATGTTTGAAGGAGATTTACCTAAAAAGGCTCAAGAATTAGTAACAGAATGGCTCTCACTTCATTCTGATGAACTTCAGGAAATGTGGGACAAACAAATATTAACAAAACTTCCACCATTATGATACCAAGAATTAAGAAAATGTCTGTTCTCGATGATTATATCCTTTTCGTTGAATTCGATGATGGATATAAAGTGTTGTACGATATGAAGGATGACATCAAGACGCTTCCTTCGTTTCGTGCATTAGTGGATGTATATGGTCTTTTTAAACAAGCCCAGTTGGACACCGCCGAACTTGTGTATATTGGAACGACAAGATAGATCTAGCCAGTGACAGTATTTATGAGTATGGAAAGGCTGCATAATTAAAATCCCGGTTTCGTCATTCTTGATGATTCCCAATAGAAAAATCCCTGCTGTAGGATAGGTTTCCTATGGCAGGGATTTCTTATTTGAAAAAAGCCGTGAAAACTTTGGTTGTTTCAAAATCAAATCGTAAATTTGCAGCAAAAACTATAATAATGAAGAGTTATGGAAGAAAAATTATCGACTATATATTTAAGAGATGGGCGAAATGCCCTGCAATATGTTATGAGCCTGAGCGAAAAGTACAGGCAGATAGCGACCGAAGCGATATTCGAGTGTTTGAGACTGGGCTATCCTCTCAACAATATGGAGATAACAGGCAAAGCGCGAGAACTGCAGAGGAAGAGGAATGCCTACGTTTGATAAAAATCGCCAAAGAACAAGGTTTGTTTCTACAAAAGCAAAGGTCTCACCCTGGTTCGCTGTGCAAGTGGGAAGCATGGGGAACTGTTGTCGCAAAGGTATGCATATTTTTTGAAGCTGAAAAACTTTAGCGAATAAACTTTTGCAAAGTCCCCAGTTTTTGAACGAAGATTACACATTGTTAGTGTAAAGTTGGCTCGTTTAACCATCAACTACTTCAGAAGTTTTTGTGTTACTATCAGTTGGGTTTATTGTTGATTCTCCTGTAGAACTTCAGACTGTTACACTTCCTATGACACAGATTATTGCGCCAATCGGATGTAAGATACCGGTTGTTTCAGTTGCCATCTGCGCAGTTTTGTTGCAAAAACACTTTTTTACCTAAAAAATCTGCTAATAAATAGCTTATTCTCATTTATTTTTTGTACTTTTGCAGAGCATTCGCAATAAATGCGTTTGTATAACATACATAAGGCGTCGTCAACGCTTTGCTCATTGATTATTCTGAACGTAGGAAATTCAAAATGCTTGTCAATGGCTTAGCAGAGAAGGTGTCACGGGTAGGTTGTATAATCAACTCTCGTAGTGTGCCAAGGGGACAAACCTCAACGGCACACTTTTTGGGGTCTATATAACTTTCAGCGTGAGATTCTATCTGTTCGTCATCAAGCAGTGGTTTTCCTACGACCAAGAATAAGTGACGAGCAAGATTAGTTTCTCGCGCTTTTCGTTTAATAAATATGATTGTATAATCTTCAAAAAGTGGAAGTATGAAAAAGAGTATGATTTTAGCTATCGTTGGTATGGCGATGAGTATGAGTGTCCATGCACAAGTGCAATTCTCTAAATTTAAGTTTTATGTTGCAGATATTATGGACTTTAGCCATTTGCAACTGGAAACAAAGTTTAAGGTGACAAGTGACAGAAACTTGAAATATGTACATGTGTTTTTTACTCCTGTAAATGGTGTTGGCGATGCTATTGTTGATGAAATACGTGGTGGTGTTAATGCTAATGTAAAGCACACAAAGTTCCATCACATCTATGCAACAGGACCATTTGAATCAAAGAAAAGTTATACCAAACATTTTGATCCTTATTATATTGGTGGTAAGAAGCCTACTCCTTTTCCGTATAAGGTTGTAGTTGATTACATGGGTGGTGGTAGCGATACTATTCTTGTCACAAAGGATAATATCAAAACATATTTTCCATGCCTAAAATGGATAGATGTTGACTATAAGAGTGGTTTCCAACCAGATAATTAATGTTTTTCAATAAATATGGATGTGAAAAAATTCTTGCCAATATTGCTTCTTTACATGAGCTTGGCAACTTCTTGCTTTGCTCAGGCTAAGTTTGAGAAAGTGGATTGTGACACGATGAATTATTGTTTTACGGCGATTCTCTCTTGTCCACAATCTAAGGATGTTTTGTATCGTGCTTCAAAGGAATCGCTTGCGACACATATACCAAACTTTCAACAGAAATTGCAGTATGACGATAAAGAAACAAGAACTATTAAGTTTAGAAGCTCATCATATCTTCATGGAACAAAAAACTTTCCTGATAATAGACCAAAATTGACATGATGGGAACTGTTGAGTATATAGTTACAATTACCATAAAAGATGGAAAGTATAGAGTCAAGATTGAAAATCCTATGGCAACTTGGCAAGAATCTTTTATCTTTAATGGTACTAGGCAGGATATTGGCAGAAAACGGCTTGACTTAAAAGGATTTACTCTTTGGAGTGATTATAATAGAAAGATATTGGAATCATATTCAAGCGATATAGGTCAAATCATTGCTGGTATTTGGACGAAGGCAAAAGAAATAGAAGAAGATGATTTCTAATATGCTATTCATTAGTTGTTGTGCTTGGCTTCGTAAACTTGATAGTTAGATGATATTTTCTTGATATTATCAGAGCTGTTTGGAGGTAGAAATGATAATTTTTAGAATATTTCAGTTTACAGATGCCTTATTCTCATTTATTTTTTGTACTTTTGCAGAGCATTCGCATTAAAAGCGTTTGCAGACATAATTTGGAAGTGTATTCCATACTTGAATCCGTTCAGTGAAACTTCGACAACTTTACCAAACAATAATGAGGACAAGCAGAAGAAGTACTCCCTTGGGCTCGTATTATCGTAACCCGATATACGTTCAAGGTGAGGCTTTGTCTATCTTGGTTCGTTATTGGGTAGTCGAAGGCCTCACAGAAGAGTAAGATATGATGAGGTCTCACTTCTTTTATGCCTTTATCAAACTGTTTCATTAAAACAAATAATTATGAGAAAGGTTCATTTGAAAAAGTATTGGGGGATAAATTTAATTTGTATGGATGTAAAACTATAAAAAGAACTCCGATACAAATAGCGATGATTTAGAAGTATAATGTTATATATAGGGAAATGGATTTATTCAATACAATAGAAAACAAAGCACGGTTTTATGGAATGAAAATTGACCTTATGTGGAAAAAACATAAGACCATTTTACGAATGTGCCTGAGAGGTCTTGCTTTTTATACATTTTTGCTATCCGGCTTATTGTGTGCAGTCTTATCATTGATTGCTTCCAATGGAATATTAAAAGTGTTGTTTGAAGCTATAATGAATATCTGCTATAGTTATGTTGCTGGATACATATTTTACATAATATCAGATGTGTATCCAAAGACGCTAAACAAAACTATTGAGATTAAAGATATGATCATTAATGAGATTTGTATCTTGCATAAAGCTAATTCTGTTTTAGATACAACAATTGGATTTTCCAGATGTGCAAATAGTGAAACTGATAGGATAAAGAAATTTATAGTTAACAGTACCAAGGAAAATCCTTATACAAGCAACGAAAAACTTATCGAATTGAATGATATTTTTTTACGTTATTTATCTTTTCTTCAGAATGAATGTCGAAATTCTTTTTATATGCTGTTAAAATATAAGGCTCATTTTCTTGAATATGAAGAGGTTCGAATTTTGTTGGAACTTAAAGACTTTATATTTCTCAACGACTTCGACAATAAAAGAAGTATGTACTTACTTGATTTTGAAGGGGAATGCTATAATTATATAAGCAATATACATAAGTTAGAAGAATTGATAAAGAAGCAAATGAAATCTTATGTATATAATTCTTGTGATTATAAAAGGTTAGAAAAAGAACTTAAAAAGCCCGATGGATTTATCTGTCAGATATAATAAAGCAATTATGAGTGATCCATATAAAAAATCTTATATTTTAGAGCGAATCCTAAAGGAGGGTAGCTTTGAGGACAATTATCCTGAAAAAGCATTGGATTGGGATTATAATGATGAAAGAAATCAGCCATATAAACCATCCGATTTTCTTTCAGGGTCAAACAAACTTGTCTATTGGAAATGTCATGTTTGTGGTTATAAAAGCAATACTCCCAAGACCATTATTAGTCATGCAAAAGCAAAGTTCCCATGTGAGAAATGTGCAATTAAAGGTAGAACAAATCAACGTTACGGAGAAGAACCAATAACAGTAACAAATCCAGAACTGTTAAAGGAATGGGATTATGAGAAGAATGTGCAAGATGGAATATTCCCAGAAAGAGTGACGAATCATGATTCCAAAATATTGGTTCACTGGGTTTGTAAGCGTGGGCATCATTGGAAGAGAAGTGTGTCCTACAGATTACATAGCACATCGGGAAAATGCCCGATATGCCAAAGTGAAACACAAACGTCTTTCCCAGAACAGGCTTTGTTTTTTTATTTTAATGGACAAGTTGAATGTATAAATGGTTACAGATTAAAGAACGGATTCCATATAGATATATTTATTCCATCTAAAAATGTTGGTATAGAATATGATGGACCAAAACATCAAACGCCCAAGCAAAAAGCAAGAGATAAAAGAAAAAATCTCCTTCTAAAGGAAATGGGAATTAAATTATATAGAGTGATAGAGTCTGAAGAATTTTGTGTTGAAGGAAATGCTATTTATGTTACTTACGACAAGAATTATTCCTACTTGAATTATGCTATCGAAAATCTTTGTAAGTTAATAGGTGTTCCATATGTTCCATTGGATGTTGAAGGTAACAAAACTGCAATAATAGAATCTTATCTTACGAGAGAAAAAGAGAATAGTATTGCGAGCCTTTATCCTCATTTGCTTGAAGAATGGGACTATGAAAAGAATGGAAATATAGACCCGGAATGTGTTAGTCGTGGTTCTAATTTAAAGTTGTATTGGAAATGTAAGAAGGGACATAGTTGGTCTGCACCTCCATCAAGTAGAACAAAAGGTTTTGGATGCCCATATTGTGCAGGTGTAAAGTTACTGATTGGATTTAATGACTTAGCAACAAAAAATCCTGAGTTACTTGGCGAATGGGATTATGGTGAGAATGGAAAATTGGGAATAACTCCAGACAATATTTCCGCAGGTAATAGCAGGCAAAAAGTGTATTGGATTTGTAAGAATTTTCCAAAACATAAATGGGTGGCAACTGTAGCAGATAGAATTCGTGGAACAGGGTGTCCATATTGTGCAGAGGAGCAACGCAAGGTGTCTAAATGCAAAACGTATGTAAAAAAGAATGGCTCTTTTGCTGATAAATATCCTAAATTATTGGAAGATTGGTTTTACGAAAAGAATGATACTTTGAATATATTTCCTGACAAAATTCCATCTCACTATTCGGAAGTCGTTTGGTGGAAATGTCACGTTTGTGGTTATGTGTGGACTGCAACACCCGATAATAGGGCGAATGGAAGAGGTTGCTCTCAATGTGATAAAGAAAATCATTCTCAAATCATGAGAGATGTTCTTTTGGCAAGATATGGGTCTTTATTGCAAAAGAATCCTGAGGTTGCAGCTTTTTGGAGTATTGGAAATAATAGTGGTAAGACTGCTGATGATGTAACTGCAAAGTGTGATTATAAGGCAAGATGGAAATGTCCTAAATGTGGACATCAATGGATTAAACGAGTGAACAAAATGGTATTGTATCCTTGCTGTCCAAAATGTAGGTACAGCCTTAACGAGAAGAAAAAGCCTATTATCCAATTTGATTTGGAGTTAAATGAAATTGCTAGGTATGATTCTCCAAATGAAGCTTCTTCCGCTACGAAAATTGCGAGACAATATATTTTAGCAACAGCGAGACATGAGTCAAAAAGTACACATGGGTTTGTGTTTCGATATGAAGATGATAATACTAATATCAACGAGTTCAAGCCAACTCGTCAGCCAACACCCAGAACTGTGTTACAGTATACAAAAGATGGAGAATTCGTAAAAGAATGGCCTTCCATCACAAAAGCACAGAATGCATATTCTATTGCCAAAGGTAAAATTACAGGCGTTTGCAAAGGGCAGAGAAAAACAGCAGGTGGATATATTTGGAGGTATAAAGAGTCCCGATAATTGTATCTACCGACTACGATATGTGCGACCGTCTCTACTTCGACGAGTTGACCTTCGAGCGTGTGA
>OGEE01001486.1_pt1 | contig 11518 bp, 18 predicted proteins | sample 1570571 | NCBI WGS metagenome assembly OGEE01 (sample SAMEA2582169, study PRJEB24529) | metagenome | biome: Human gut stool | place: China | collected 2011
ACAAAGGGCGGGTCAAACATTGTACTTTTAATGGAATTATCGCAAAAGTTTAAAGGAAAAGTTAACTTTTGTACTCCGTCTATTTGCGGGTACATATCAAACTTGTATAAAGGTTCTTCGATAATAGCTTTACCATTTTTCTGATAGAAATTACCTATAGAAAAGGTTGTATCTAATTCAAATGGTAAACCGTTATTATGAAGATTAAGAATGTCCTTTATCATATCGTGTTGATCGTACCCTATACTTTTAATAATTTCTTTACTCATATTCGTCATAGTCTTTACTGTATTTTCCTAATAAACAGAAGAAGAGAATAACCAGGATAACCGCAATTAAAAATGGTATCCAGATCGGCTCGGTAATCCACCACCAAGACCAAGCGATAACGCCCGTAAGTTTTAACACCGTGAAAATCACGAAAGCAACCACGGTTATCATCGTTCCGTAAAACCTCACATGATAATTTTTCATAATAAATCATCGGGTAAATCAATTCCTAAATAATGTAACGCTTCACGATACGTTACACCGTTATTTTCATAACCCATAAACATTTCATAGGCTTTCGGACACAGATCAAAGGGAGTATAGAACCGATCTATATTTTTATCAGCGCCGAACCCACAAATCATACACCCTGTACTATTGACACCAGGAAGGTCGTATATTGGACTATAAGGAACTTCAAATTTATCCCTATATGCCCAAATGTCAGAACTAGTCCAAAATAACAGTGGCTGGCTATTCTCTTTCCCCCCTGTTAACACGTTACAACTCTCCCGTCTTAAAAAACTTTGTAGACGTAAACGACTTTCTTCGGCCATTGTCCCGATTATAGGACGCTCCCCTGTTACCTTTTCATATTTCGCAAAAGGTTGTTTTTTAAGATAGTCGCAGCACTTATTAGATACTGAAAAAGGGGCATTAATTAAAAACTGCCATTTGTTATAAATTTTTCCTAGCGTTCGCCCTGTATACCCTTTCTTACCATGAATAAGTCGATCCAAAAGCTTTTCAGATTTTGTATTACGGGCCTGCCAAATAAAATAAGCTTGTTCTTTAGAAACTAAAGGGAAACCGTGCTTTTCAATAACTTGTTTTACTAATAATTCGGGCCGTATAGTTATAACATTCTCGGTTTGCCTAGTAAAATATACTATATCGGGAAACTCATTACCCGTATTACAAAAAACAGCCTTCATACTAGGGTCTACAAACCTACGACAAATATCCAAAAGTATTGTACTATCAATTCCTCCCGAAAAAGCTATATACACTTTACCTTTTAGAGCGGATACAAAAGCTTCTACCGCACCAACAGTATGATCTATCTTTTGGTGAAGTGTCCACGATTGACGTGTTTTTAGTTCATCAATAGTCATACATCATTATATTTACGCAATAACACGAAATAGATTACCGCCAGGATAACCACCAATAAAAAAGGTATCCAAACCGGAGCGGTTATCCACCACCAAGACCAAGTAATAACCCGAAGGAATCTTAAAACCAAGAAAACTATTATGGTTCCATTCGTACCATAAAAAACTATTTTGTATTGGCAGTTCTTTTTCATATATTTGGAATATTTACAATTAATAGATCATGAAAACAATATTAGGAATTAAGTATAGCGTCAACCAGAAAGAGAAGGAGTTTAAAATCGAATGTTCCCTTCTTAATGAGGACCAATGGAATAACCATAGAGAACAAATACTTCCTGCCTTGGAAAGATTTATAGATGAAGCTATAATAAAGGATAGAAAGCAGAAATCTATTATGGACCCCACCGACCCCAATAGTATAAAATATGCGGTTCATTTCATTCAAGATTAATCCTTTTTGTAATACTTACTAACATAACCATCACCTTTTAATGGCAGTCCCCCTGCCCATGCCGGAGCGACTGCCATTATTTTATTCATCCTTTCGAGTGTAGCCGGGGCGTCGGCATCCTTACTTTCGTTTACCACTTCGTCGTGTATGTGCATTAGTATTTTAATCTGTGCGTCGTGCATACGTTTCATGGCATCACAAAGACAGTCTCTCGCCACGGCCTGGGTAATATTTTCCACTAGCGAACCGCCATACGTGTCGGTCTTAACCCATATTTTTTTAGTCTGGTCGATCCCCCAGTACGATAGTTTACCTTTATCAACCGAGGCACCGAAATACGCCAAGCGCCTACCGCCGGGTAACTCGATAAACAAGTAGCCCCGATCGTACGAAAATTTGATATGACAATACGGTTTACGAAGCACGTGAGACGTTTTATTTTTTATCACGTGTTTAGCCGCCTGTTCTACCTCCCGCCATAGCTTCACGATACGCGGGTTAGCCGAACGCCAGGCACTAACTAAAGCGGGTAATTCAGCTTCTTCCAATCCTTCACGCAAAGCCCCCATCGTGATAAGCGCCCCCGTCGCCCCCTGGTAACCTAACGCCAATGTAGCGACTTTACCTTTAGCCCGTAAGTCGCTTTCTTTAGTAACCATTTCCAACGGAACGTTAAACATATTAGCCGCTGTAGCTTCATATATTTTCCCATGAGTATTGAACACGTCTAATACCCAATCTTCCCCTGCCAACCAAGCCACTACTCGCGCTTCGATAGCGGCGAAGTCTGATACAACCAAGCTACACCCTTCGGCCGCTACCAAGGCTGTACGGGTTAACTTACTTATCACGTCGGGAACATCATCATATAAAAGGTCGGCTATATCTTTAACCACGGCTTCGCGGGCGGTAAGAAGTCCTTTTTTAAGGGTGCGTTTTAAATTCTGTACCTGTACCCCACGACCAGAAAAACGCCCCGTACGGTTAGCCCCGTAGAACTGCAAAAGGCCGCGTATCCGTCCATCCTTTTGAGCATAGGCTAACATGGTATCATATTTGGATATAGACGTCTTAGATGCAAATTGTCGAAGTCTCAAAACACGTTCAACGTGTTCGGGAAGTAACGCACCATCAATCGCGTCGGCTAAATAATCTTTCCCTAAACTATGTATCTCATGCCCCAACTCACGCAAAAGCCAACGTTTTAGTTGTGTCAAGCTATTAGGATTATCAACACCCGTGATATTTACCATTTCATCGTGTACGTCTTTGGTAAAACGTTTATTTGTTTCTATGGCCGCTTCGATAAATTCACGATCGACAGTTATACCCGTGGCGTTTATTATCTGGTCTAGTATCCAGTATTCACGCTCAATACCAGGTAATCCGGGAAACCGGGAAACGTACCTGCATATTTCCTTCTCGGTTCTAACATCCTGGGCATTATACTCCTTAAATTCATTCCATTTCTGTAGATCGTGTTCGGGTAAATTCAGAGTACGCCCGCCGTTTTTCTTAGTTGGTTTACATGGTTTGCAAAAGAAAGTAATAAGTGATTTCCCACGGGAATCCTTTTGTTCGGATAGCCCTAACACTTGACCAATTTTATCCAAACCCAAGGGTAAACCCAAGTAAGCCGCAGCAATCATGGTACAAAACCACTGTGTTAAGTCTAGACCGATACCGTAATAGGTTTCGATACAAACATATTCAAAGTTCGTGTTATGGGCAATCTTTAACACGGAAGGATCAGTTAACGCTTTCCATACACGCACGGGAATACTTTCACCTGGATACTCATCACGGCTACAGTCGATGACCGTTACAGGCTCCCCGTCAAATGAATAGGCGAAAAGGATAATCTTAAAGCTATCGTCTTCGGCATACCGATATGTTTCTATATCTACGTGTAAATGTTTCATTATAGATTATTTACATAGTCTAGCAAAGCGGTTCTATAGGTTTCAGTTTCTTCTGTTTCAGCCATCAGAAGATCATCATATAATGAATAATCAAAAATACTATCTATCGCCTCCTGGGCCATCCGTTTCAATTTTTCGGGCTTTACCGCATCTAACTCGACCTGGCCAATCCCCTCCCAGTTAGCTGTACGGCTATCGGTTTCTTTTGCTGGGGCGGGCGGTAATTTCCATTCACGAACCTGGCTTTCGAATAGTGCAAAACGTTTAACTTCAACATTAAACGGGCTAAGGCTATTTACATCACGTGCCATACGGTTTAGATTATCAGCCACACTTCTAGGTATGTCTTCCCCCGAAGGATCATAATCACCAAAATAAAGTATAACACACTCTTTACCTTGATCATAAGCATTACTAAAACGTTGTGCCGCTTCATATAAAAAAGTCAATGACGGGTATCCCTTGCAAGCCCCTAGAGCTATACCATTCTGAGCGCAAACAGACTGAAAAACACCCTGTAATGCTTTCTTCTCTATAAATAACTCTGCATATACCGGTTGATTTTCCCAACGATTTTTACTATAGTGTTTCATCCAAGCGGAAACTTGGTATTTAGCCTCTTCGATTTTATTCAACACATCAGTAATTTCTGCCCTAGTTTCCCCGACCATCACTCTATCTAAATCGCTAAAAGCCTCAAAATCGACTGTCCCTTCCCAGCGAGCTACTTCCATAGCTTTGACTACTCGTTTGTAATGTTGTAAACTATTCGTCATACCGATACTAACTAGCTGATAATGTAACCCGCGTAATGTAAGTTCACCAGGCAAATAACGGCCTATTATTTCTATTGCATTTCCGGTTATCCATTGACGTGTAAAATCGTCGTTAGTTACTTTTGCCATTTTATTAAAGTTAAAAAGGGGCGACGTTCTGCCACCCCCGTCATTTTACGTTAAGTCTTCTTCTTCATCATAATCGTCAACATTCACCTCGAAGCCACCAAGACGTTCGCCATCGTCCATTTTCATAAGACTATTGAGGTAAAAACCAAAGCCTTTGGCCTTATTGTTAAACGGATAACACACAATCACACCGCGGCAATAGCAACCACTATACACCTCGTCCAGGTCTAAAATATCCTGTTTATCAGTGTCGAATACGGCGGGCTGGCTTTTAGAAGAAGCCTTAATAAAGTAGTGGTCTTCGTATTCCACGGCTTCGGGGTGGTCTTCTAGCCATTCATCACCATCACGTAACGGGTTCCATAGCTTCGGACTGGTACGGGGTAAACCTTTAAATAGGCTTTCTTTGTTAGCATCGTAAGCGGCCTTAATAGCGGCTTCAATCTTCCGTACGTCCGGGTGATCCTTCGGGATAAGAAAGGTACAATCGTATTTCTTTTCTCCATCATCTTCAAAACTAGAAGGTTCTTTCACGTGTACATAACTTACACGGTGTGTACCGGTTACTATTTTTAGCGGATTTTTTGTTACTGTTTCTACTTTCTTTGTCATAACTGAAATATTAATGATTAATCTTTGTATGGTAATCGAACGTCGGGAAAAACCCGTACTTCCACTTCGGGCCGTTCTCCAACTTCGGTAATGTTAATAACGTTTCTTTTGCGCGGCCAATAGGTCGTACCGATTTGTTGGCCCAGGGGGCCGCGCTCCAACAATCTCACGTGATAGCTCTTATCACTTTCACCGATGATCTCTACCCGTAGGTTATGGGTTACGTATTGATCGGTGTAGTTAAATAGCTTCATTATGTACGTCCCTATTTTCATTTCTTTTTAGTGTTTTCTTTAAGCACCTTTTCACGGGCAGTTATTAATTGACCGACCCAAATACCCAAGTTTATAATATCCTGCCGGGTGGGTAATGCCATATCCAGGATACAACAAAAGTCCTCACCTGTCACGTCGGCCTGGGAGTACGCCTTACCGCCATCGGGTTCTTTAGGTTGTCGATCCACAACGCCAATAAAATATTTCACGTCTTCAACTTCCAACGCCTTAGCGGTTTCGTCCATTATCTTTTTAATTCTATCTTGCTTACACTCCTTTTGGCTCATAATCGCTACTATTTTTAGGTTAAATCTTCTTCATCAAACTCATCAGCGGCCGAAATCCCGATAGCCGGTCTTTCGTCTTCCTCTGGTGCTATTTGAACTTTACCCGGAACGGTTATTACCTGGTTTTCAAACAAGACTTTAAACCGTTTCGCACCTACTAATTTTTCGATAGCTGTAAGGCTATTTAACTTCGGGTCGAATATCTGGTAACTCTCGTAGCCTTCCCCCAAAAGAATATCTACCACGTCATCTTCATTTTGAAAAGACCGTTTACCACGACCGGCTACCAGCTTAAAACCTGGTATTTTTTCGCCTTTCTCCATTTTAGCGGTATTCTCTTCTTCGACCTTCCTAACCCAAGACGACACCAACGGGCCATAGGTAAGTACAGTAGCCACGTCGACCACTGTCATCGTCCTTTTATCTTGTATGTTTTTAAGGTCCGCGAAACGGTCATAGTATGCTTTACAATTAGCACGGGCTTTACAGAATTGGCAATGTTTACCGGGAACAAAATCACCAATCCCCGCGATCGCTAACGTCGCCCTAGGTTTCGCTTCTTCTTCTGCCCACTTCAATAGATCAGCTACCGAAATATCCCATGATGACGGCCCACCCACGCGAGGCTGAAATATCGAAAGGCTAACCGTTTCGGGCTTAAACCCTTTCTTTGCCGCCGCTTCATAATCACCCAAACCGTAACACATCATTTGTTTATTAGCCGTGGCCCCCACACGAACACCCGCCCCGTATTTAAAATCGGTAACGTGTATTACCGTCTTATCTAAATTCGTGGCGTCAGCCGTCCCAAAAGACAACGGGATATACTTAGTAAGGTCATACGAATGTTCTATAAGGACTTCACCACCTTTATCCAAGACGTAGGTTGCATAGGCTTCACAATGCTCTAACATTTCGTCGCTATACATCGGATTCGTCGTGATTTTCCCCAGCATCGCATTAAGTGTTTTTTGCGAGCCCTTGAATACCCCAGCCCTTGCAGACAGAAGAAGCGCCGCCAATTCATGTGCTACCGTCCCTTCGGCCGCGTAGGTACTCTCTTCTTCGGGTAATTGCTCTTCAAAGCGAGCCGAAGGCGTACAGGCCAACCACCTATACGCCGCCGACGGGCTTAGTATCGCGTGTTTTCTTTCCATCAGTCCAAATTACTAGGGAAAATTTTATCCACGTTTTCGCCTTTACCATAACGGGTAATTGCATCAAAGAAAGCATCGTAGTCTTCGGTGGCAAGTTCTGAGGCCCGGCCAGCATCGAAGTTGGCAAGTAAAAATTTAATATCAGCACTTTTACCTTTCTTCGTGTGTTTCGTAACCTCGGTTTTAATAGCCTCCAACTTAGCATCATCGTCCATATCATCCCACCCATTAGCGGTTTGGGCTTCATCCTCGGCGATTTGTTCTTTTGTACGACGTGTACGGGCAGGCTTTTCTATCTCGGTTTTTACCGTATCAACTTTTGCGGCCTCAATTTCTTTCGCTTTTCCTTCTTCAAAATTAACACTTTTTGCAACCGGGGAATTTACAACCATGCTACCAGATAACAAGGCTACCGTTTTTTCGCCTAGATCGACTGTTACTCTTACATTTACATCCATTGTTCTAAAAATTAAATTGGTGAATAATAATTATATTAAATCTTCGTATGGGTTCACGTACTTTTCTTTGTATTTCTGTATAAGTCCTTCAGCTATGTCGGAAGGCAGTGCGTTTATATCGTTATGTATCAAATCTTTTACAAGGGCGTGTATTACATTTACAAAATCTAGAACTTTCATTTCACGGGTAAACGCGTTCGGCATAATCCGCATAACGTCAATCGCCAATCTAAAACAGCGTTCACGTAACGCCGTTTCGGCGTCTAAGCGGTGGTAGGCTTTTTTATTCTTCATATCAATTCTGCAATTATATCGGCCTCGGCTTTTTTCAAAGCCGCAATTTCATAACGGCTGAAATAAATAGGGGAATTTTTAGCCGTACCACGGCGTATGGGCTTTATATTACCGTTCTTAACATGGAACTTCAACCAACGTCTACTACCCGCAAGTTTTGCCGCTTCCGCATACCTCACGTCATCGAATGACGGGTTAAGCTGTTTTACCGTGGCAATAGCCACGATCTCTCCCAGCTCCATGTATATACGTTTCAAGGTAAATATGTCCATATCAAGAAAGGCGTATTACGATTATTACTTTATCACTGGTGGCATTTACCGAAAAGGTCTTACCCATATCGCTCTTTAATATCGCGGCGGTTTGCCTCACGGTTGAAGGTCTACATAGGTCTTTAGGTAGTGTTAACGTCTCGCTAACTTCTAACGCATTCAATTTGCCCCTTATGTTTATTTTCGTTTCCATATTTATAGTATTACTATATCGTTTTTACTTATACCGGCTTTAAAACAGAACAGAAATACAAAGTCTAAATTTGGATTTGCATAAAGAATCGCATTATCTACACGTCTTACTAATTGATGGTAAAAATTAGCTCCCGACGGATTATCATAGATATAGTCGATAAAATACGTTGAATTTTCTCCGACCTTATTAGTTTCTGATTTTCCGTGATTTTCCATATTTATTTGTATATTTGCTAAATTGTATATTTGTTTATGCAAACATACGTGTAATATTACATATTCCATGTATTATTACAGTTAAATGATGTTAATAAGAGAAATATTACATGATTACATCCAGGGAAATAAAACAGCTTAGACATATCTTGGGGTTGACGCAAAAGGATTTAGCCGAAAAGTTAGGTACGTCGATAAAAACGGTTGCGAATTATGAAGGTGGAGGTGTTATACCTGCCGCTAAACAGAAGTTATTAGTAGAAATGCTAGATAACGCACGAAATAGCATTTCCCATAATACGGGTAATGTAAATATGGGCAATCACGTTACTATTGTAGATACCCCTGTAAAAAAAGAAAGTGCAGATGATGCGATATTGAGTAATTTTGCACAAATAAATAAATCAGAATCCATAGAAATCCCGCTATCAGTTTGGAACGTCATCGAGCTTCAAGCTAAAAGTTTAGAAAAACGAGATAGTCAAATAGATGAACTTATAAAAATGCTGAAAGACCAAAAGGGGGTTGCGGCGGGTGCAAAAGGTGTTGCTCCCGGGGAGGCACATGGATAGAACATTTCAATAGAAGCAAGGTTACATTAAATAATAGAGGTGAGGCGGCAAGGAGTATTTATTAAAAACTAAAAGTTATGAGTAAAGAATTAAAAAAGAACGAGGGGCCTACTCTCTTACGCCAGTCATCAAACATTTTTCTCGTAATCTGCGCTATCGCATGGGTAGCCGGTTCCGTGTATGGAGTTAACGAATTATTAGAAGACAATCTAATCGGGATATTATACATCTGTATATCCTTCCCAGCTCTTGTGTTTGGTTTCTTGATAAGAGGGAGTGCCCTATGTCTAGCTGGAATCGCCGAAGCAAAAGAACGTAAAGGTGATCTATAAAAGGTCATAGCCCACGACCTCCCAGTCGAACAACGCTAATACCTTTTTATTAGCGTTCCATATTACTGACCAATCCCGATCTATATAAATATCGGTTATTGCCAAATTACTACTAACGTGGTTTAGTGCTTCATGTACCGTGCTTTTATCTACCCCAGCGTCAGACGATCGTGCAATAGTCGCCCAGGAATGGCGGGCTGCGTAAAATTCCAACCCTTCGATACCCAATATTTTCCCGATTTGTTTTAATCCCGTGTTTAGCGCCTTAATGAAGTTGAAAGGCGTCGCATAACGAGTGTAGAAGTTAAATAACCGCTTATTTCGCGGGTCTCCGTATTTTTCCATAAGGCAGTCTAAGCAACTATCTATACGTACCCGCATCTCGGCTTTATCATCACGGCGGGAGGCCGTCTTACGTCTATTATACACCAATGTATTCCTTTTCACCGGCTCCGCATAATACATATCCACGCTATTCATTCCGATGAGGCCAAAAGATAGTATAAAACAATCTTTAGCCAAGTTAAACCGGGATACCTCTTTATCCTCGTAGGGTAAATCTATAATAGCCTGCATTGTTTCGGGGGTAAGCCCACGTTTACGTGTTTTAGGCTGAGACTTTATTTTATACTTTTTAAAAGGGGAGAAGGGAATACGAATAATCCCTCTATCTTCATCATTAAATTCTTCTTTCGCTTTGTTATGGATCGCCCGGATACACGCCAAATACGCAGACACGGCACGCCCGCTTTTAGCTTTAATATCTTTCTTTTCTATTTTACGGTTATTACCTTGCTGGCTAGGTTCACTTTCAATGAACTTTTCAAAATCTCGTAAGAAAACCGTGGTAATTTCAGATATATCCAGGTTATCGCGTTTAATAAACCGCAGTAACGCACCTAGCATTATTAAATAAGTACTAGCCGTTCCTGGTGTCATATCAACCGTCTTTTGACGAGTGTATTCTATAAAATCTAAATGAAATTTAACACCCCCTTGTAACTCTTCTTTTATTCGATCAACTAGATCATCAATTTCCATCGCCTTAATAGCAAAACCTAAATCATTACAAGTTTCTCGACACTGGCGAAGTAAATCTTCACACAAATCTAAAATCTTTTGATTTTTTATTTTAAGGTTCCGGGTTAAATCTTCGCTGGTAACGTATATATTTGTAGACAATCTCCTAACTACCCGGTTATGGGTAATTCTTATGCGCACATTATACGTGCCGTCAGCACGCTTATTTTGAACTTCGGGTTTGAATGTTGCCATAACCGTAAACTATTTATCAACTTTTTCAGTATAAATGTACCTAAAAGTAAGTACAAGTGCAAAACAAAAATACCCGAAAATAAAAAAAACCGCTCTGAATGAGCGGTTTCCCTAGTAGCGAGAGGCGGGCTTGAACCGCCGACCTCATGATTATGAATCATGCGCTCTAACCAGCTGAGCTACCTCGCCATAAAAATCGCTGAAACAAATTCCAGCGATTTTGAAAATTCGGCATCGACCTACTCTCCCACCTATCGGCAGTACCATCGGCGCTAACGGGCTTAACTTCTCTGTTCGGGATGGGAAGAGGTGGATCACCGTCGCTATAGACACCTTTTAATGCAATTGAAAATTGAAAATGGAGAATGGAAAATTATGATTTCCTTACCTCACTGTTTTTCCAACTTTCGTCACTTCTCGTGGCACTCTTGCCAACGTGACAATATCTTTAAAGTTACTTCTTCATGCTTCATCTATCATGGTCCCTTGAATATCGAAAACATTTCTCGCGTTTCTTGCATTTCCCATTTTCAATTGGCAATTATCAATTGCATTGACAATTGCCCGGAACGTTAATCGAATCATCTCACCCACCGAACGTCAACTTTCGGGTGATTAGTACCACTCGGCTTTGCCGTCACCGGCTTTACACCTGTGGCCTATCCACGTCGTCGTCTACGACGACCCTGTAAGGAGATCTCATCTCGAGGCAGGCTTCGCGCTTAGATGCTTTCAGCGCTTATCCCGTCCGCGCGTGGCTACCCTGCCGTACGACTGGCGTCATAACAGGTTCACTAGCGGCGCGTCCAACCCGGTCCTCTCGTACTAGAGTCAGGACCTCTCGAATCTCCAGCGCCCACGACAGATAGGGACCGAACTGTCTCACGACGTTCTGAACCCAGCTCGC
>OGEE01001489.1_pt1 | contig 11468 bp, 8 predicted proteins | sample 1570571 | NCBI WGS metagenome assembly OGEE01 (sample SAMEA2582169, study PRJEB24529) | metagenome | biome: Human gut stool | place: China | collected 2011
GATGGTAGGATGTACAGTGGCTTGTGCGGTTGATGTTGCTCAGGCTTTAGGTAAGTAATTCAGGTTACTTTATATAGATAAAGAACTCCTGTAATCTTAACGATTACAGGAGTTCTTTTTATTTGTAATAATTTGATATGGATAAATTTATTCAGAAATGTATTACTTCATATAAACCATATCATCTTTTCTTTCTCCTTTGTACCAATCAGTGTTTGATTTACATCCACTTTCAACCCACTTTGAATACCCTCCAGACACTATTTAAACTGGACAAATAGGTAGCTTTTAACTTGAATATACAAATATAAACCTGTAAGAGCAAATAATGTAGCTAATTCGAGAACTTTTGTATGACTTCGCCTGTTTACATAACAGATACTAAAACATTATACAACAATGCTACTCACATTCTTAAATACACTTGCCACTATTATCAGTGTTATTAGTCTGCTAATTGTCACTTACGGAGTATTAGTCTGCTTCATCGCCTTTTTACGCAATGAAATAAAACGATTCAACGGAACATATACGGTTAACAATATACGGCAGTTGAGGGCGGATTTTGGCACTTACCTTCTGCTTGGATTGGAATTTCTAATTGCTTCCGACATACTAAAAACTGTGGTTGATCCAACGTTGGACGAATTGGCAATCCTGGGTGGAGTGGTTGTAGTAAGAACTGTGCTTTCTGTATTTTTGAATAAAGAGATCAAAGAATTGGCCGAAAATGATTCAGCGAAAGAAATATAGCATATCGCCGCACAACTAAGTTTCTCCAAAGCCATATCTTTTTTATTGCCTGATATTTCTATTTTGCCTACCTTTGTACGGGAAACATTTACACACTGACTGGCAAGGAATAGAAACACGTCAAAAAAATGGGAATTACACATCTATCTATTGAGCTTACACTTGATCTGATTGCGTTAATTATAGGAATCATCCTTATTATACGTGCTAAAGACAATTATCCGAAATTATATTGGGGAATTATAGCAACCGGCATCGGTATTATGTTTTCATGGGAAAATATCGGATGGCTGACAATTGTCACAGACACTCCGGAATACAACTTCACAGAATTGCTCAACATAGAGAAAATGCTCAAATGGTATGCTTTAGCAAATATTGTAGCCCTGTTCCCTATCGCTTCTTTATCGCCGGGCTATCTGAACCATTTCAGGATATTTACTTTTCTGTTATTACCTATCATTACGATAACGGTAGGAATCAGTTATTTAGGTTTCAATGGGAATATCACCCCCATCCACTCCATAGATGAAATTATTCCGAATATCCATCAAATAGATGTCAAGCTTAGGGCTTGCATATTCCTGTTATCCGTTTTTACCCCACTCGTTCTTCTTATTTATCCGATGATGAATAACAAGACCTACCGCAGGATAAATAATAACATGTATCTATTCATCGGTTTTCTATTCGTATTTTTAGGGATATACATTTTGTTCACTCTAAATATCAATGAATTTGTTTTCAATCTGTTCGGCATTATGGCAATCGTTTTTACGGTCTTATTCTCCATACAATATTTACGTTATGAGAATCCGTTTTCGAACCATATAAACATGATTCATAATGCAAAGAATACGGAAAGCACTATAATGCTACAAGCTGGAAAGCCATCTCCTACTCTCACGCTCTTCTCAACGATTGAAGCCTATCTTCAGGAACAGCATCCCTATACCGATCAACGGTATAATATAGAACTTTTAGCCAAGTCCCTGAATAAACAGGAACATGATATTTCAGCAGCAATCAAAAGTCAGGGCTTTACAGGTTTCCGGGAATACATTAATTATCTTCGACTGGAATATTTCAGACAGTTAGCCGCCGAAAATCCAAAGAGTAATGTAAAAGAACTGATGTTTGCATGCGGTTTCACCTCCCGGGCAACTTTCTATCGTAACTTTTCAGAAAAGTATGGTGTATCACCCAGTAAATTCATTGAGAATCAAAGAGTAGAACAATAATTTCTTTTTTTAAAAGCACAATTCTTAATAGTAAAAAGTGTCTCATTTCAGGAATGAGACACTTTTTATTTTTATAGCTAAAAGCAATCCGTTACTTTTGATGCAAAATAAAACTACGACGTTGGCATCATCAACAGATTAATCGAATACTAAGATAAATAGAATATGAATATTGACAATTGTAATCACACCGACACAGAAAAACATCAAGAAGAAAAGATCTTTTTATATACTACCATTACTGGAAACTTGCAACTAATCCATTTAGAACAGATTGGCTATTTCCGGTATAACTCCAAGAGTAAACTATGGGAAGCTGTATTAAATAATAATCATACCCTGGCACTCAAAAGAAATACAAACTCACAAAAGATATTGAGTCTGCATCCCTATCTTATCCAGATTAGCCAGTCACACATTATCAATATAAGCTATCTGGTTTCGATTGAAGACAACAATTGCATATTGCTTCCTCCATTTAATGAGATGGAACTTTTACAAGTAAGCAAGTCTTTTATGAAAAAGCTAAAAGAAAAATATCCATGTATCTGATTGTATATAGATCATCTTTATGTTCTATGCAACGCCAAGCAGTTCCACTTCGAAGATCAATGTCGAGTAAGCAGGAATAGAATCAAAAGATTTGATACCGTATCCCATTGCATAAGGAATATAAATAATCCATTTATCACCAACATGCATTTTCTGAAGTGCCACCTGCCACCCTTCTATTACATCACTAAGACGTAAGGCATCGGGACAAGTACGCTCATAAGAATTATCAAACACCCGACCATCAATCAGACTTCCTTTGTAATGCACGGTAACAATACTCCGCGCACCCGGAGAAATCGTACTTTCGCCAGTTTCCAAAACTTTGTAATAGATTCCACACGGCAACGCGCAAACACCTTCCTGAAAAGACAGTTTTTTCAAAAATCGCCGATTGGCCTCTTTGTATTCTTTCTTTTTCCCCATAAATAAATTGATTAAGAACTTGCAAAAATAATCAGAATAACAAAGGATTTAGCATAAAAACTGTATATTTGTTTGTTGAACTATAAAAAACTTCTCACTATGGGACAAACAAAGACTACACGTAGCATCAGTGCTACCGGACTATTCTTACTTATCATGATGACTGTGAGTCTATATTCATGCACACGCACTCAAAAAGACATCATTCCTTCTGCCGATTATGCACCGTATGTAAATGCGTATACGGGAGGAGTCATCTCGCAAAATTCGACCATACGTATAGAACTGACCCACGACCAACCCATAGTGGATATGAACAATGAGTTAAAAAGCAACCCGTTCAGTTTCTCACCTTCATTAAAGGGAAAAGCATATTGGGTTAGCAACAACACCATTGAATTTGTGCCTGAAGAAGGAGCGCTGAAACCGGGAACACTTTACGAAGGAACTTTCCGGCTCGGAGACTTCATCGAAGTGGACAAAAAGCTGAAAGAGTTCAACTTCTCATTCCGTGTACAGGAACGTAACTTCACCCTGCAAATGGAATCATTGCCGATTACAGCTACCCAACCGAATGAAATAAATATTAAAGGAGAGATACGTTTCAGCGACGTAGTGAAAAAGTAAGAGGTAGAAAAGATGCTGACTGCCAGTGACGGGAAAAAGAGTTATCCGGTGGAAGTCACCGCAACCGACAATCATACCCGGTATTTGTTTAGTATCAGACAAATCCCCAGAGAAGCAGATGATTACCCCTTGACTATCACAGCCAACGGCAACGCAGCCGGCATCGACCGTAAACAAAGTGAAGAAGTGCTGATACCAGCGAAAGATTGTTTTCGTTTTATGTCTGCCGAACGCATCGACCAACCGGAAAATGGAATCGAGATTGTTTTCTCCGCTCCCCTATCCACCACTCAAGATTTAAAAGGACTGATTGAGATCCCGGAAATCTCCTCATCGATCTTCCAAATCAGTGAGAACAGAGTTTTTATATATTTCGAAGCAAACACACAGAACAAACTTACGTTGAATATCCATGAAGGAGTCAAAGACAGTCAAGGTAAAGCATTGGGAACTTCTCATACGATCTCATTCAGTGAAGTAAGTCTGAAACCACAAGTGGAAATGTCTACTACCGCCGCTATCCTGCCCGATTCGAAAAGTCTGATTATTCCTTTCAGGGCTGTCAACCTATACGCTGTGGATTTGAGCGTGATCCGCATTTTCGAGAACAATGTATTGATGTTTATGCAAACCAATTCACTGGCCTCGGCCAATGAGCTACGCCGTTCGGGAAGACTGGTTTACAAGAAAACATTATGGCTTGCCAAAGATGGTTCCAAAGACATTCATCATTGGGGAGATTACTCGATAGACCTTGCCGGATTAATCCACCAGGAACCGGGTGCCATCTATCGTGTCATACTTTCATTTCGTCAGGAATACTCCGCTTATCCTTGTGGAGGAGGCGAGAATCAGGATATGAAATTCGCCGACAGCAGCACCTCCGACGGGCTGACCAAAGTAAGTGGAAGTGTTTTATCCGAAGAAGATGAAGCAATCTGGAATACCCCCGAAGCCTACTATTATTACAATGGCGGAACAATGGACTGGAGTGTGTACCGATGGACGGAACGCGACAATCCATGCCATCCATCTTATTATATGGCTTCAGACCGGGCAGCTGCCTGCAACGTTTTTGCTTCCAACCTGGGAATGATTGTAAAACGGAACTCACTGAATAAACTGTGGATTGCCGTTAGTAATATTTTGGATACAAAACCGATAGGGAAAGCACAGGTAACAGCGTATAACTTCCAGTTACAACCCATAGGGAAAGGAGAAACCAATGGAGAAGGATTCGTTGAAATCACTCCGAACGGTGTGCCTTTCATTATCGTGGCAGAATCGGACAAGCAAAAAGCGTACGTCCGCGTTGTGGACGGTGAAGAACAGTCCGTCAGCAGATTCGACGTGGGAGGAAAAGATATTCAAAAGGGACTGAAAGGATTTATATATGGCGAAAGAGGAGTATGGCGCCCGGGAGACACGCTGCACATTTCCTTTATATTGGAAGACCGCGAAAAGAGAATCCCCGACAAGCACCCCGTAGCACTGGAGATTTACAATCCAAGAGGACAGTTCTACACGAAAATGATTTCAACGCAAGGAATGAACGGATTTTATACATTCGACGTTCCGACACAGGCAACAGACCCGACCGGACTTTGGAATGCGTATATTAAGGTGGGAGGAACCACCTTCCACAAAGGTCTGCGTATCGAAACCATAAAGCCCAACCGCTTGAAAATAAATCTGGCATTGCCGAAGGTGCTTCAAGCCACGGACAAGGATTTCTATGCCCCACTCACTTCAATCTGGCTGACAGGAGCAACTGCCTCCAAACTGAAAGCCAAAGTAGAAATGTCTTTATCGAAAGTGAATACACAGTTTAAGAATTACGGACAATATATCTTTAACAATCCGGCTACGGATTTCACGACTATCAAAACAGATATATTTGACGGCACACTGGATGCAGAAGGAAAAGCAAACGTCACGCTGAAAGTTCCGACCGCAACGGAAGCGCCGGGTATGCTGAACGCCACTTTCACCACCCGCGTGTTCGAACCGGGAGGAGATGCCAGCATCTACACTCAAACAATTCCATTCTCACCATTCACCTCTTATGTCGGTATCAATCTGAACCAGCCAAAAGGCAAATATATTGAAACTGACAAAGATCATGTATTCGATATTGTAACTGTAAACACGCAGGGACAGTTAGTGAACAGTTCTAATCTGGAATACAAAATATACCGCATCGGCTGGAGTTGGTGGTGGGAAAACAGCGGTGAATCTTTCGGAACGTATATCAACAATAGTTCCATCACTCCTGTTGCCAGCGGCAATTTACAGACAAGAGGCGGAAAAGCATCTTTCAAATTCCGTATCGATTATCCGTCATGGGGACGCTACCTGGTTTACGTGAAAGATAAAGAGAGTGGACATGCCACCGGAGGTACAGTTTATGTTGACTGGCCGGAATGGCGGGGACGTTCGAGCAAGACTGATCCCAGCGGTATCAAGATGCTTGCTTTCTCGCTGAACAAAGATTCTTATGAAATAGGAGAAACAGCCACAGCAATCATTCCTGCAGCAGCGGGAGGACGTGCACTGGTATCCATAGAAAACGGTTCTACCGTATTACGACAAGAATGGATAGAGGTTTCCAACGGAGGAGATACGAAATATACATTCAAGATTACACCGGAGATGACTCCGAATGTATATCTGCATATCAGTCTGTTACAGCCTCACGCGCAAACAGTCAATGACCTGCCTATCCGTATGTATGGCGTCGTTCCGGTATTCGTGACTAACAGTCAGACGGTGTTGCAACCGCAGATACAGATGCCGGAAGTGTTACGCCCGGAAACCAACTTCAATGTAACCGTCAGCGAAAAGACTGGAAAACCGATGACTTATACATTAGCTATTGTAGACGACGGTTTGCTGGATCTTACCAATTTCAAAACCCCGGACCCATGGAATGATTTCTATTCACGCGAAGCACTCGGCATCCGGACATGGGATATGTATGATAATGTATTGGGAGCTTCCGCCGGAAGTTACAGTTCACTTTTCAGTACGGGTGGAGACGCCACATTAAAACCTGCCGATGCAAAAGCAAACCGCTTCAAACCGGTAGTCAAGTTTATAGGTCCTTTCTATCTGGGAGAAGGTAAGAGCCAGACGCATACGCTGAAACTTCCGATGTATGTAGGTTCGGTACGTGCCATGGTGGTTGCCGGACAAGAGGGAGCGTACGGCAATGCGGAAAAAACGGCTTTCGTGCGGACTCCGTTAATGATGTTGTCCACCTTGCCCCGTGTGCTTAGTATTCAGGAAGAAATCACCGTTCCGGTAAATATCTTTGCGATGGAAAATCAAGTGAAGAATGTAACCGTATCACTTCAGGCATCCGGTGGAGGAGTACAGATTGTAGGGGCCAACCAACAGTCGCTCAAATTTAGCCAACCGGGTGACCAGCTCGTGTTCTTTACCTTAAAAACAGGTAGTAAAACAGGAAAGGCTACCATCCATCTGACAGCCAATGGTGGCGGACAACAAACTAAAGAAACCATTGAAATAGAAGTACGCAACCCGAATCCGATAGTAACCCTGCGCAACAGTCAATGGGTAGAAGCCGGACAAAGCAAAGAACTTTCATACAATCTAAGCAGTTCTTCTGCAAATAATCAGATAAAGCTGGAAGTATCACGCATACCCTCGGTTGACATCAGCCGCCGGTTCGACTTCTTATACAACTATCAGCATCATTGTACAGAACAGTTGACTTCCAAGGCTTTGCCTCTTCTGTTTGTCGGCCAATTCAAAACAATAGATAAGATAGAAGCCGAAAAGATAAAGACAAATATACAGGAAGCTATCCGGCAGATTTATGGTCGTCAACTCCCCAATGGCGGATTTGTATATTGGCCGGGAAATGCTGTTGCCGACGAATGGATCAGTTCTTATGCAGGAATGTTCCTGACACTGGCACAAGAAAAAGGATACGCCGTTCATTCGAATGTACTGAACAAGTGGAAGCGTTTTCAACGTGCTGCCGCACAAAACTGGCGGATGCCGCAGGATGCAAGCGGCTGGCAACAATGGCAGTCGGAATTGCAACAGGCTTTCCGTTTATATACGCTTGCATTGGCAGGAGCACCGGAATATGGGGCCATGAACCGGATGAAAGAACAGGCAGGATTATCCATTCAGGCTAAATGGAGACTGGCAGCAACCTATGCACTGACCGGAAAGATGAAACCGGCTGAAGAACTGGTGTATAATGCGGAAACAACAGTAAGCCCCTACTCTTCCATGAATCAGATTTACGGTTCCTCCGACCGTGATGAAGCTATGATTCTGGAAACACTGATCCTGATGAACCGGGAACGGGATGCTTTACAGCAGGCAAAAGTCGTTTCAAAGAATCTGTCACAAGAGGAGTGGTTCAGTACACAATCCACCGCTTTTGCTCTTATGGCAATGGGACGTCTGGCTGAAAAGCTGTCAGGCACATTGGATTTCGTATGGACATGGAACGACAAACAACAACCTGCCGTGAAATCGGCTAAAGCTGTGTTTGAAAAGGAAATCGCCACTACTCCCAAATCCGGTATGATTGCTGTGAAGAATCAAGGAAAAGGAGCGCTTAGCGTTGACCTTATCACACGCACACAGTTGTTGAACGATACATTACCGGCCATCAGCGACAATCTTCGCATGGATATAAGATATGCCAACCTGAACGGTACACCAATCTCTGTCAATGACATCATGCAGGGAACTGACTTTATGGCTATCACTTCCATATCCAATATTAGCGGAACTTCCGATTACACCAATCTGGCACTGACGCATATTATACCGTCCGGTTGGGAAATATACAACGAAAGAATGGTTGCCCCCGAAACGGAAAGCGGAGCAGCCGACGGTTCCGGTAAATCCGTCAGCAAATATAATTATCTGGATATACGCGATGACAGGGTATTAACTTATTTCAATTTGCGTCGTGGTGAAACAAAAGTATTCACTGTCAGACTGCAAGCGACTTATGCAGGTAACTTTATTCTTCCTGCCGTTCAATGTGAAGCAATGTATGATGTAAACGTACAGGCACGCAGCAAAGCGGGAAGAACAACTGTCAGTCGATAAATTTCAGGCACGGATTACACGGTTCTACTCGTTAACCAAAAATGCGTAATCCGTGTAATCCGTGCCTAATTATTTGTCACAAAGATATGTCTCTTAGCTCTTAACATTTAAATGAATCCTATATATAAATTCTTCAAACGATTATCTGTTACTAAGAAAGTAATGACAATAAGCATTGCTCTTTTGATGATAGGATACATCTTTTGCCTTCCCCGGCAACTGTTTCATGTACCCTACTCCACCGTTGTGGCTGATCGAAACGAAGAATTACTGGGAGCACGTATCGCTTCGGATGGTCAATGGCGGTTTCCTCCCCGAAAGACAACACCCGAGAAAATCAAACAATGCCTTATTACCTTTGAAGATAAACACTTTTACCACCATTGGGGAGTTAATCCGCTATCTACCGGAAGAGCACTCTATCAGAATTTAAAGAATAAACGTGTTGTAAGCGGAGGCAGTACCCTTACCATGCAGACCATCCGTCTCGCCCGGAACAAACCCAGAACTATCGGAGAGAAAGTCATCGAAATGATCTGGGCTACCCGTTTGGAGTTTCGGACTTCCAAAGAGGAAATCTTATCCATGTATGTCTCTCATGCACCATTCGGAGGAAATGTAGTAGGACTGGATGCTGCTGCCTGGCGCTACTTCGGTCATTCTGCCGAAGATTTATCATGGGCGGAATCAGCCATGCTGGCCGTCCTGCCCAATGCCCCCGCCATGATTCATCTATCCAAAGGACGAAAAACACTACTTTCCAAACGCAACCGTTTATTAAAACAACTTTTTGAAGAAGAGATTATTGATGCGTCCACCTATGAATTGGCTATCAGCGAACCGTTACCCGACGAACCACATCCTCTTCCTCAAATAGCCCCCCACCTGGTTACCCGCTTTTATCAAGAAAGAAACGGATTATATACCCGCTCAACCATCGATAAAGGAATACAAACCCATATAGAGAGTTTGGCGGAACGGTGGAGCAATGAATTTAATCGAAGTGATATCCGTACCCTGGCTATCCTAATTAAAGACATTCCCGCCAATCAAGTGGTAGCATACTGCGGAAATGTACATTTCGACCGTAAGCAAGGGGGGAATCAAGTAGACGTGATTCAAGCTCCCAGAAGTACAGGCAGTATTTTAAAACCCTTTCTCTATGGTGCCATGCTACAGGAGGGAAGTCTATTACCGCAAATGCTGTTACCGGACGTACCCGTTAATATCAATGGCTTTACTCCACAAAACTTCAGCCTGCAGTTTGAAGGAGCCGTCCCCGCTTCCGAAGCTCTTGCCCGCTCATTGAATATCCCGGCTGTCACCATGTTACAAAGATATGGAGTACCCAAATTTCATCACATGCTGCAACAAATGGGGTTCAAGACTATCAACCGATCAGCCTCCCATTATGGATTATCACTCATTTTAGGAGGTGCCGAAGCTACTTTATGGGATGTGACGAATGCTTATGCACAAATGGGACGAAGCCTCTCCAACAGTCATTCCAACGACCTTCCCCAAGAAAAGGAAGTGCAGATACTACTGGGAACAGAAGAAAAGACTGTTTCGGAAAGAGATGGTTCAAGAAAAGTTACTTCAGGAAAGACCATTTCAAGAAAAACAACTTCGAGAAAGGATATATCAGAAGGAGTTATTTCAGAAGGAGTCATTTCGGCAGGAGCGGCCTGGCTCACCCTTTCCGCCTTAACAGAAGTCAACCGCCCTGAAGAAATTGACTGGAAATCAATCCCCTCAATGCAGACTATCGCATGGAAGACCGGAACGAGTTACGGATTCCGTGACGCCTGGGCCGTTGGCGTGACTCCCCGCTATGCAGTAGGCGTATGGGTAGGAAATGCAACTGGAGAAGGAAAACCCGGATTGGTCGGTGCACAGACAGCCGGTCCCGTATTATTCGATATATTCAATTATCTCCCATCTTCACCCTGGTTCGAACGTCCCAAAGGAATTTTCGTTGATGCAGAAATATGCCGTCAATCCGGTCATCTGAAAGGACGTTTCTGTGAAGAAACCGATACCGTACTGATCCTTCCCGTCGGATTACGGACGGAGGCTTGTCCTTACCATCATCTCGTCACACTATCCGCCGACGAAAGCCACCGCATCTATGAAAACTGTGCAAACACGGAACCTACCATTCAGAAATCATGGTTTGCCCTGCCGCCCGTATGGGAATGGTACTATAAACAGCATCATCCGGAATATAAACCGCTGCCAACTTTCAAAGCCGGCTGCGGAGAAGATTCTTTCCAACCCATGCAGTTCATCTACCCTCCGATGAACGCCCATATCAAGTTGCCCAAACAATTGGACGGCAGTAAAGGGTTTCTCACGGTCGAACTGGCACACAGCAACCCCAATGCGACTATCTTTTGGCATCTTGACGACACTTATCAGACACAGACACAGGATTTCCACAAAATTTCCCTGCAACCTGCTCCCGGCAAACATTCCCTGACGGCAGTAGACGGAGAAGGTAACACAGTTTCCACCACTTTCTTCATCGAATAAACATCTTATTTTATTATCTTTGCCGCATGAAACAGCCATTAAAAGAAAACGGTGGACTACCGGCATCTATCCTCTGGACACTTGCTATTGTGGCCGGTGTCTCGGTAGCCAACATCTATTATATTCAACCTCTATTAAATATGATACGCCATGAACTTGGCATATCAGAGTTCAGAACTAACCTGATTGCCATGGTCACGCAAATAGGCTATGCGGCAGGACTGTTGTTCA
>OGEE01001492.1_pt1 | contig 11451 bp, 7 predicted proteins | sample 1570571 | NCBI WGS metagenome assembly OGEE01 (sample SAMEA2582169, study PRJEB24529) | metagenome | biome: Human gut stool | place: China | collected 2011
AAAAACGCAAAGGAAACGGCGGACTGATTGCCGGCATGGCGGCAGGATCTGTCGTAAAGGCACTGTTCATGGGAATTGTGATCTCGCTGATTCTGATTCCGAACCTGCTGCCGGCACCGATGGAGGCAAAGATGGCAGTGTTCCAGACGACCTTTTCCGTGACGCAGCTTGTGACTTCCCTGATCGGAAGCGTGTATGCATTTATTCTCTGGATTCCGTTGAAAAAAGTGGTAAAATAGGGAAAAGAGACTCCGATGGCGGAGCGGGAGAAAAGATCCTGCTCCGCTTTTTTCTATAGGAAATTCTATAGAGCAAAGTCCTGTCAGGCAGAATGTGCACACTTTATTTGAAATGATTCATTCTATACAGATATGGGAAAACCGCTGGTGTATAACTTACAATCATGTGCAGCATAAGCGGTTGGAATAATCTTGACACTGAAAAAAGAAAGTATCATAATTGATTTCAAGAATTTTATATGTCGGGAAAGGAATGGTAGCATAATGGATATCAGATTTGTAAAAAGAGACGTATTAAAGGAGAAACCGGATCAGAAACATCTTGGATTCGGAAAATATATGACAGACTATATGTTTGTTATGGACTGGACAAAAGAAGATGGATGGAAAGATGCAAGAATCGTTCCGGAAGGACCTATCACAATGGATCCGGCATGTGTGACACTTCACTATGCACAGGAAACATTTGAAGGTATGAAAGCATACCGTACAGCAGAAGGAAAAATCCAGCTGTTCCGTCCAGAGATGAACGCAAAGAGAATGATCAATTCCAACGCAAGACTTTGCATGCCGGAATTCCCAGTTGATATGTTTGTCGAAGCAGTGGAAGCACTTGTAAAAGTAGAAGCTGACTGGGTTCCATCTGAACCAAACACTTCCCTTTATATCAGACCATTTATGTTTGCAACAGAAGCAGCACTCGGCGTACATATGGCAAACGCATACAAGTTTATGATTATCTGCTGTCCGGTAGGTGCTTACTATGCAGCAGGTCTTAATCCGGTTAAGATTCTGGTTGAGGATGAACTTGTCCGTGCTGTAAAAGGTGGTACAGGCTTTACAAAATGTGGTGGTAACTACGCAGGTTCTATTCTGGGACAGGTGAAAGCAGAAAAACTTGGTTATGCACAGGTTCTCTGGTTAGATGGTGAGCATCGTAAATATGTAGAGGAAGTTGGAACCATGAACATCATGTTCAAGATTGCCGGTGAAATCTACACAGCACCAATCGAAGGAACCGTTCTTCCGGGTGTTACAAGAGATTCCATGATCCATCTGCTTCGTGACTGGGGTTACAAAGTAAATGAGACAAGACTTTCCGTAGATGATCTGATGAAAGCCGGACATGACGGTACATTGGAAGAGGTATTTGGTACAGGTACAGCAGCCGTTATCTCACCAGTTGGAGAACTCCGTTACAAAGATGATGTTGTGACAGTCAACAACTTTGAGATCGGTGAACTGACACAGAAATTATATGATACCTTAACCGGTATCCAGTGGGGAAGAATCCCGGATAAATATGGCTGGACAGTAGAAGTACAATAACTTCTGGACATTTTTCACATATCATAGTATAGTAATCATGTTATAGATGCCTTCATAGATGTAGCAGCATTTATGAAGGCATTTACAATATATATAGCACATTGATAATCGAATAAGGTTTATATTTTCAGATATGCGATCCTGTCTGTGACTGATTGCAGACATTTAGGTTTCTCTTCTAGCGCCATGTACCTGTGAGGACGAATATGCACAGGTTAACGAGGAAAAGGGTTATCGAAAATTCGGCGGACGCCCTTTCGTACTTCCCAGTGCGAGATATGCCGGCAAATATGCAGGTGACTGCAAAACAAATACGGTATAATGGGACAATTGAATTCGAATATGATTTAAATTTTAAATAGAAAAGAAGAGGAAATTTAATATGTGTGGAATTATAGGTTATACAGGCAGTGAAAACGTAAAAGATGTTTTATTAGATGCGTTGGAATTATTAGAGTATCGTGGATATGACAGTGCAGGTATTGCAGTGAAAGACGAAACTTCCCATGTGACAAATGTTTATAAATGTGCCGGAAGAGTAAGTGATTTAAGAGCAATTTGTGATTCTAAGAAGATTTTGTCTGCCTGCGGTATCGGACATACAAGATGGGCAACTCACGGTGGAGTTACAGACCAGAATGCTCATCCGCATCAGCAGGGAAAAGTGACTCTGGTTCATAACGGGATCATCGAAAACTATCGTGAGCTGATCGCCGATTACGATTTGCAGGAAATCCTTCATTCTGAAACAGATAGTGAAGTTGCGGCTGCATTATTAAATCATTATTACAAGGGAGATCCAAAGGAAGCAATCAAAAAAACAGTGAGCAAATTAAAGGGTACCTTTGCGCTTGTGATCCTGTTTGAAGATCAGCCGGATGTGATCTACTCGATCCGGAATGTCAGCCCGATCGTTGCAACCATATGCAAAGAGGGAGCAATGCTTGCATCAGATCTGACTGCACTCTGCCGTTTTACAAATGAATACTTTGTTGTACCGGAATACCACATTTTAGAGTTGCACAAAGATCATGTGGTACTTACGGATTTAAATGACAATGTGGTAGAACCGGAATTTTTGTCCGTTGACTGGGAGTTGAACAGCGCGGGAAAGAATGGTTATCCATTTTATATGGAAAAAGAGATTATGGAGCAGCCGGAAGCAATCAAGAATACGATCAAAGACCGTATCGTGAACGGTCTGCCTGATTTTACCGCGGATGGTGTGCCGGATTCTCTTTTTACAGACTGTGACAGAATTTGTGTGGTAGCATGCGGAACAGCCATGCATGCGGGACTTGTGGCACAGGCTCTGGTAAAATCTATCGTTCATGTGCAGATGGACGTAGAACTTGCATCAGAGTTTATGTATTCCGATCCGGTCATTGATGAGAAAACATTGGTGATCGCAGTATCACAGTCCGGTGAGACAATTGATACATTAGAAGCATTAAAATACGCAAAGAGACAGGGAGCAAAATGCTTATCCATTATCAACGTAAAAGGTTCTTCCATCGCAAGGGAAAGTGATTATGTGCTATACACCGCAGCAGGACCTGAAATTGCAGTGGCAAGTACAAAAGCTTACACAACACAGCTTGCCGTATTTTATCTTGTGGTTGCAAAAATGGCATTCCTGCGGGGCGTCTACACAGAGAAACAGACAAAGAACTTTATCGCAGAACTGGAGCGTGTTCCGGAAGTGATGCAGAAAGTATTGGAGAAAAGACGTGATATCCATGTGATCGCAAAGAAAATTCTGGAAGCAAAGGATCTGTTTATGATCGGACGCGGACTGGATTACTCTATCCTGCTGGAAGGATCACTGAAACTGAAAGAGGTTTCGTATATTCACTCTGAGGCTTATGCCTCCGGCGAATTAAAACACGGACCAATTGCACTGATCACGACTAACACACCGGTTGTTGCAACGGTAACACAGGAAAAACTCATGTCGAAAGAGCTTTCCAATATTAAGGAAGTAAAATCCAGAGGTGCAGATATTGTTTTATTTATCAAAGAGGCACTTTCCGGTGATCTTGATACCGAATATCAGGTGATCAAGCTTCCGGATATGCAGGATGAATTTATGGTTTTACCTGCATCGGTTGCATTACAGCTTTTAGCATATTACGTGTCATCCGATAAGGGATTTGATGTTGATAAGCCAAGAAATCTGGCGAAGGTAGTTACGGTAGAGTAAGAATTAAGTTTTGGGGGATTTGGATAAAGAACGGAAATAAAAATTGAGAAGTTGGGAAATCGAATGTTTTGCACAGGAAGCAGAACAGGATTGCATGTCTGAGCATATAATATAAGGAAATGTATGAAGAGGTTGTTCATGCCAGATATCAAATATGCCCAGACAGAGGCTGTAGATAAAGGAAGCCTCAAAGTAGAAGTACTTACAAACCGGACCAGAAGACCGATTGAGGGAGCAAGAATCACCATTTCCTATTCTGGAGATCCGGATTCCACGGTGGAGGAGGTAAGCGCGGATGATTCGGGAATGTCGGAAAAACTTACGCTTGATGCGCCTCCGCTTGAATACTCGATGGAACCCTCCGAAAATCAACCATTTGCCCAATATACAGTCAAAGTTACCGCACCGGGATATCGTCCCGTCAGTATTTCGGGCGTTCAGGTTTTTTCAGAGCAGCTCGCATTGCAACAGGTGCGAATGGCGGAAGAAAATGAGGAAGAAAATCAAATAGATTCCATTGTGATTCCGGTCAATACGTTGTTTGGCAATTTCCCGGCAAAAATAGCAGAGTCCGAGATCAAGCCTGTCTCCGACTCAGGGGAGATCGTGCTGAGTAAAGTGGTGATCCCGGAATTTGTCGTTGTTCATGACGGACCGCCATCGGATCCCAATGCGGCAAATTATTATGTCCGTTACCGGGATTACATCAAAAATGTGGCATCCAGCGAGATATACAGCACGTGGCCGGACAGCACGCTGCGTGCCAATATCCTTGCAATCATGTCCTTTACATTAAACAGGGTTTACACGGAATGGTACCGGAACAAAGGCTATAACTTCACCATCACAACATCCACTGCTTATGACCAGAAATTTGTATATGGAAGAAATATTTTCCAGAGTATCTCGGATGTGGTAGAGGAAATGTTCCAGAATTATCTTTCCAGACCAAATGTGAGACAGCCAATCCTGACGCAGTATTGTGACGGACAGCGCGTGACGTGCAGCAACTGGCTGAGCCAGTGGGGAAGCAAATATCTTGGGGATCAGAACTACGAAACGATAGAAATTCTCCGTTATTATTATGGTGATAATATGTTTATCAATACAGCGGAGGAGATTTCCGGTATCCCGGCATCCTGGCCACGGTATAATCTGGAAGTGGGCGCTGCCGGAGATAAGGTCCGGCAGATCCAGGAACAGTTAGCGAGAATCTCGCAGGCTTATCCGGCAATCCCGACGATCACACCGGATGGGATTTACGGAGAGGCAACGAAGGCAGCAGTAGAAAAATTCCAGTCTATTTTTGGATTGCCTGTGACGGGAGTGGTAGATTACCGTACCTGGTATAAAATATCGGAGATCTATGTTGCGGTGACAAGGATTGCAGAACTGGTATAAAATGCAGAGTAAATGTGCCGGGGGATTGGTATTTTTCAGTTCCCCGGCACAAAAACGTTTCAGGAACAGATCGCAGACTAGGATTTGAGTAGAAAATGTGTTAAACTAAAAGACAGTTTAAATTGCAGTAAAGCAGGGATAAAAAGTATGAACAACTATAAAATCACAATCCAGTATGACGGAACAAGATACAAGGGCTGGCAGGGGCAGAACAGCACCGGTCTGACCATTCAGGGAAAAATAGAAGCAGTGCTGGGACAGATGGCAGGACATGCGGTGGAAGTCATCGGTTCGGGGAGAACGGATGCGGGTGTGCATGCCAAAGGTCAGGTAGCAAATTTTCATATTGAGGAGCATTTTACGGAGGAAAAAATCCTGTCCTATCTGAATCATTATCTGCCGGATGACATTGCCGTTATTGCGGTTGAACAGGTGGACGAGCGTTTTCACAGCCGCTACGCCGCAAAGAAAAAGACCTACCGCTATCACATCCATATGGGAGAGATCTCGGATGTTTTCGAGCGGAAATATGAGTACCAGTATGAGAAAACACTCGATGTGGAGCGCATGAAAGAAGCTGCTTCCTATCTGATCGGAACACATGATTTTACTTCATTTTGCGGAAATAAGAAAATGAAAAAAACGGCAGTCCGCACAATTTATGAGATCAATTTTACGAAGAAAGGGAATGATCTCTGGATAGATTATCGGGGCAATGGATTTTTGCAAAATATGGTGCGGATTCTGACGGGTACGCTGATCGAGGTCGGGGATGGCAGAAGAGCGCCGGAGGAGCTGCCACAGATCTTAGAGAGCAAAAACCGGGAGAACGCAGGTTATACAGCACCGGCATGTGGACTGATGCTGATGGAAGTGCATTATTAAAAGATAAATTCATAAGAAAAAACAGGCAGCAGGTGTTACATGGAAAAATGGTTTGTGATCAATAAAGGGGCTGATTTTGAAAAACTTGGAAAAGAGTTCGGAATCAGCCCTGTCACAGCGCGTCTTATCCGAAACCGTGAGGTGATCGGGGAGGCGGCATTTGAAAGATATCTGAATGGAAGTTTAAAGGATTTATACGATCCACATTTATTGAAAGATGCAGATCGTTTGACAGATATTTTAAAAGTTAAAATAGAAGAGCAAAAGCCGATCCGTATTATCGGCGACTATGATATAGATGGAGTTATGTCAACCTATATTTTATACCGGGGAATTAAACACTGTGGTGGAAATGTTTCCACGCAGATTCCGGACCGCATGAAGGATGGCTATGGAATCAATGAGAATCTGATCGATCAGGCAAAAAGAGACGGAATGGATACCATTCTTACGTGCGATAACGGAATTGCTGCAATCTCAGAGATTGCGCATGCCAAAGAACTTGGGATGACCGTGTTAGTGACCGATCACCACGAGATTCCCTATACAGAGGAGAATGGGGAAAAGCAGTTCCTTCGCAGCAACGCAGATGCAATCGTGAATCCAAAGCAGCAGGAATGTGCGTATCCTTTTAAAGAGTTATGTGGAGCAGCAGTCGCATGGAAAGTGCTGCAGGTATTGTATGAAAAAATGGGTTTTGCTCTGGAAGAAACCTATGAATTTCTGGAAAATGTCGCATTTGCAACCGTTGGCGATGTCATGGATTTGACAGATGAAAATCGTATTCTCGTCAAAGAGGGGTTAAAACGTATCCACCATACAAAAAATCCGGGGATGCGCGCCCTGATCTTTCAGAATCATTTAGAACCGGAGCAGATCAATGCATATCATTTTGGTTTTGTGTTAGGACCGTGCATCAATGCGAGTGGCAGACTTGATACAGCAAAACTGTCTCTGTCTCTTTTTTTACAGGGAGAGGAAGAGGCAGCAAAAACGGCAAGGGAGCTTGTGGAGTTAAACCAGCAGCGCAAAGATATGACAGCAGATGGCGTCGAGGAGGCAAAACGTGTGGTGGAGGAACATTATATGTCGGATAAAGTGCTTGTCATTTATCTGCCACAGGTGCACGAAAGTCTTGCAGGAATCATTGCAGGGCGTATCCGGGAGGCTTATCATAAGCCGGTATTTGTGCTGACGAAGGCGGAGGAGGGCGTGAAGGGCTCCGGGCGTTCCATCGAGGAGTACTCCATGTATGAGGAACTATGTAAGTGCAGGGAACTTCTGGAAAAATTCGGCGGACATCCGATGGCGGCAGGATTATCTCTTCCGGAAGAAAACGTGGATAAGTTCCGTGAAAAAATCAATGCCTGTGCAAATCTCACGGAGGATGACCTGATTCCGAAGATCAAAATTGATATTCCGATGCCAGCAGCGTATGCGGATGCCGGTCTTATCCGGGAATTTGCAGTGTTAGAGCCTTTTGGAAAAGCCAATATCAAGCCACAGTTTGCCGACAAAAACCTGAGTATCACAAAGGCTTTTGTGGTCGGAAAAAATCAGAATGTGTTGCGGCTGAATCTCCTGACAGCCGCGGGAGAGGCGGTATCGGCAGTCTATTTTGGTGATATTGAGGCGTTCAAAGCATATTATGCAGAAAAGTATGGAAGTGCGGAAGTGGAAAAAGCTTTTCGCGGTCAGATAAACAAATTGAGGATAATGATTGTGTACTATCCGGAGATTAACGAGTATAATGGAGTGGAAAGCGTACAGGTTATCATTCGAAATTATCAGTAAAAGCTGGAGGATGGCATATGTTTGGTGGAAAAAAAGCAAAAGAACTGGAAGAGGAACTTCTGGCATTACAGGAAAAACAGAACCGTCTGCAGGAGCAGATTTCTAATATTGCAAAAGCAAAAGACAGCGCAGAAGAGACATTGGTACAGATGACGATCTCAAAAACGGAACTGGATGAGACAATCACGGCGGTTTCAGAGGAATTGGAACTGTTAAAGGAGTGTTCAGAGGCGAATTCAGGACAGACCGTACTGTTGAAACAGCAGCTTGCAAAAAAGAATGAACAGAATATCAGATTGCAGCAGGAAAAAGAAGCACTCTGCCAGCAAATGGAGGGTGAGCACGAGAAAATTGCAAAAGTTGTAGAGAAGAACAAGTACGTCACCACACCCATGAAGGAGATAGAATCGTTCTATGAGGCATATTGTCAGGAGATAGAGTCTGTTGAAGAGGCGTTACAGAAACTGGCAGATATTTCACAGAATATGGGAGTTCTGGCACTCGGCGCAGCAATCGAGGCAGGACGCATGGGAGAAGACGGAAGAAAATTTGTGACAGCGGCAGAGGAAGTGCGTGTGAACGCAGAGCAGTATACTTCGGCGGTTGCGGATGTGCTTGCGAGGATCAGTGGTTTTGAGGAAACTGCCACAGAGGCGGAAAAACAGATTCATGCGTTAAATGATCTCTTAAAAGAAAATAACGGTTCTCTGGTGAAACTTCTGGAAGACAGGGACAAAGAGGCAGTGGAAACGGATCATGAAAATGTGGAAGAAGAAACAAATATTGAAGAAATATTAGAAAGTCTCTGTCAGGGTGAAAATGAATTTTTCGAAGTGCAGAGCAGAGTGTTATCCAAAGCGGAAACACTGCGCCAGGAGTGGAAAGAGCACAAAGAATGTGCGGATGAATTAGAACGCAATGTGGAGGAAGTCCATCGTTTCGTCCAGACAGAATAAAGAAGCCACAGGTTTTAAAATATATCTAATTTATAATCATGGAAAAGAGAGGGGAAAAGTATGGCAAAAGAGGAGAAGTTTACATTTTTATCAGCGGATGGCAAAACAACCATCCATGCAGTCAAATGGATTCCGGAAGATGGAAAGTATGAGGCAATTTTACAGATCACACATGGCATGATAGAGTTTGTAGAGCGCTACAGACTATTTGCTGAATTCCTGACAGAGAATGGCTTTATGGTGGTGGGACATGACCATTTAGGACATGGGGATTCCGTTGCATCCAAAGATGACTGGGGATATTTTGCGGAAAATCCGAGTGACACGGTGATCGCAGACATGCATGCACTGCGCACGATGATCCAGAAAGAAAATCCGGGTGTTCCTTATTTTATGATGGGACACAGTATGGGATCTTATATGCTTCGGAAATACCTCACCATTCACAATGATGATTTGAGAGGGGCAATCATTATGGGAACCGGTTGTGTGCCGGACAATACGACCAAACTTGGAATCAACGTGTGCAAATTCCTGGCAAAAATTTTTGGCTGGCATCACAGAAGCAAACTGGTAGAATCGCTGTCGTTTGGCGGACCATATAAGAAATATGATCTTTCTGGAAAAACACTTTCAAACAGCTGGCTTACAAAAGATGAGGATATTGTAAAATTTTATTATAGCGAACCGCGGTGTACGTTCAAATTTACATTAAACGGCTATCTGGGGCTGATGGAAGCAGTTCTCTACGATAATCAGTTGGAAAATGTGAAGAAAGTACCAAACAAGCTTCCAATTTTTATTGTATCTGGTCAGGATGATCCGGTGGGAGATAACGGTGTCGGTGTGAAAAAAGTGTATGATCTCTTCAAAGAGGCAGGTTCTCTGGATATTACATATAAGCTCTACGAAAATGACAGACATGAAATCTTAAATGAGACAGACCGCGATAAAGTGTATGCAGATCTTCTTGCATGGATGAGAGTGCGGATCGATACGTAAAAATATGGATGCAGACAATTTTTCCTATAGGGTATTACGAAATGATGAGGAAAAAGTATATAGGTTTCTTAATTTTTTATAAACATATTATGTTAACTTGTGATTTATAGTGAGATGTAGTAAAATAAAAATCTGTTTTGTGGAATCTCAAAGCAGATTTTTATTATGTGGAAATGATGGTTTTCATATGAGCAAATACTGCGATCCGCAATAAAAAGAGAGGGAAGAAAAAGTGAAGAGAAAGAGAATGACAAAGAGAATTGCAGCAATTATTTTAGCTGCAGTGATGATGATACCAACACATGTAACATCATTTGCAGCAGATGCTTCTGCGCAGAACTCCACCGGGCAGGAAGAGAGCAATGCCACATCCGGTGATTCCCAGACAACACAGTCAGAGAATAATGCAGCAACGCAGAATGACAGCAGTGCAACAGGTGCAGATACCAATGCCGGTTCGACTGGAAATACAGGATCGGATACACAAAACAGCACAGCTTCAGATTCAAAGAGCAGCACAAGTTCAGATACACAGAACAGTACAGGTTCAGATTCACAGAGCAATACAACCAATAATGCTGCTTCAGATTCGCAGAGCAGTACAACAACAAATTCTGACAGCACAAATACTTCCACCAGTGGCACAACCGATAATGTTACAGGTGGGGTAACGGTAGAAGATGATAAAAAATCCACAGAAAATGTGACTGGAGATGTCATTGTGGATGAGAATAACGATAATGTTGAGATTAAGAAAGATGATAAACCTTATCTTGCACTCGGCGCGGATTTATCCGATGACCAGAAAAATACCGTATTATCCCTTATGGGAATCGATCCTGCCAATCTGGCAAATTATAACGTGACTTACGTTACAAATGCACAGGAGCATCAGTATCTGGATTCCTATGTGGATTCTTCCAAAATTGGAAGCAAGTCATGGTCTTCTGTCGTGATCGTAAAACGTAAAAAAGGAAATGGATTAAACATTTCTACGAACAATATCACATACTGTACCGTTGGTATGTACAAAAATGCGCTGACAACTGCTGGAATTACAGATGCAGATATCATCGTTGCAGGTCCTAAGCCAATTTCCGGAACCGCTGCACTGGTTGGAATCTTTGAGGCATATGAGGCAATGACCGGGGAAGCAGTACAGGATAATGTTGTAGATGCAGCGTTAAATGAACTTGTTGTCACCGGAGAACTGGAAGCTTCCATTCAGGGTCTGACCGATCAGGAAGTGGAGGAGTTTATTGCTTACATCAAGTCACTGATCGCAGAAAAAGGACTGACTGACGAGAAGAGTATCAACGAAGCAATTGACGAAGCCTGTGATAAATATGGCGTCACTTTATCGGATGATGAGTTGATCTTCTTTTGAAAATCACTTCTCTTGGAATTGATTTAAGTGGACTGGTGGATTACGCAGCCTCTCTTTACAATTCCTTTAAAAATGGAGGAAGTTCATCCGGAATCATGGCATCTATTGGTAATTTCTTTGGAAATATCTTTAGTGCGATTGGGGAGTTCTTCAAAAATCTGTTTAAATAATCGGAGTTTAACTGGCGTAGTGTCGCAGATTTTGTGGTGCTATCTCAGGGCTTGAAGGGCAGATATAAGCGTCCTTTCACAAGTC
>OGEE01001497.1_pt1 | contig 11372 bp, 9 predicted proteins | sample 1570571 | NCBI WGS metagenome assembly OGEE01 (sample SAMEA2582169, study PRJEB24529) | metagenome | biome: Human gut stool | place: China | collected 2011
CCGGGCGGATTCGGGACTTTAACCCGTTAGAAACGTGCGCCGCTAGGCGCACACCTAAAAAGAGGAGAGCTGCCCGCTCTCCTCTGATCTCACTTTTAATATTCCGGCTCGATCAATCCGTAAGTATTGCCTTTTCTCTTATAAACAACATTGACATCCTCTGTCTCTGCGTTGATGAATACATAGAAATCATGTCCTAATAATTCCATCTCTACACATGCATCCTCCGGATACATTGGTTTCATATCAAACTTCTTGGTTCTGATGATCTTGATCTCTTCATCATCCTCTGACTTCTCATCCAGAAAATCCTGTTTGAAAACTGCTGCTGCATTCTGCTGCTTTGTTACAAGTTTTGTTCTATACTTTTTAAGCTGACGTTCAATGACTTCCTCTACCAGATCAATGGATACATACATATCACTGCTTACCTGTTCGGAACGGATATAACTTCCCTTCATAGGAATCGTAACTTCAACTTTCTGGCGTTCCTTCTCTACGCTCAATGTTACATTCACTTCTGTGTCCGGAGTAAAATACTTCTCAAGCTTATTCAGCTTGTCCTCCACTGCGGCTTTCAGTCCTTCTGTCAATTCGATGTTTCTTCCTGTGATCTTAATTCTCATGATGTCCAACCCCTTTGTCGCTTATTTGATATAATGATCCAATTCCATGCTATGTCAGATAGCTTTCTGAATGCTTATTTATATCATGACTTTATTATAGCATGTTTTTATACATTATCAACATTTTTTTGTCTTAAACCGAAAACTTTTTATATATTTTATATAATTTCTGAAAATTTTAGAATCTCTGAACAGGCTTTACGCCAGCGACAGCGCAAAATAACCATCCGCAAGCAGTCTTTCCTGTCTTTCTTTGTCATCGGAAGAAAGCACCATAATTCCCTCTCTGTCATACACCAGGCGCGCTGTTTTGGTCTGCGCCATAAGTTCCGGCAGAAGTTTCTCAAACTGTTCTTCGCTCAGTGTCGTTTCGATAATATGCAGGTTCTCATTCTCCGGACAGTACATTAAAATATCAGCGTCTTCTGCGCTCTCGTCTCTGGAAATATCATCACTCCACACTACCTTCACCGTTCTTCCGCCACAGAAACAGTTAAAATCCATCGCAAAACGGATTGCCGCCTCATCCCATGCAATAAAACCATCTCTCATCAATTTCTGCTCCCGGATTTTTTGATATTCTGCCGCAGTGATCTCCTCCACAGAATAACTGTTTAATTCCGCTGCAGAAAGTTCCGGCACATCCTGTTTTTCCAGTAAACGCTCCGATGGATACGCCTCTGTGAACCCAACCTTACGGTAATAGCCGACAAGCTCTTTTTCCGCCGGGACTAACACCAACGGCATATTAAAAATCTCTTCTGCCTTCTTTAAGATTTTCCCTGCATAACCTCTGCTACAGTATTCCGGGAGCGTTGCCACTGAATATACATACTTCGCCGGCTTCCACTCCTCACCATCCCTGATATTCATATCTAAAAAGCTTGCCATGGAAACCGCATGCCCATCCTGACAGATGAGCAGCATATTATCCTCTGTCATCCGTTTGTCCAGATAAAAATCTACCAGTTCCGCCTCATCGCCAAAACAGGTCTCCCATATTTTGTGGATTTCTTCCCTGTTTCTTTCCTTATCTGCAAAAATGACATCACTTGAGACCGCCACATATTTTTTCAGCAGGATTTCCGGATAATAGGACATCTTAGCCTTGCGCAGTCCCGGATCCCCCGTATCTTCCTCACGGTTTACATAAGTATAATTTTCACACGCATGTAAAACAAACTGCTGGTTGATCATCGGATATGCGCCCTGCATATCCGGAAATGCTTTTTCGAAGTGTACAACATACGTGTCACTGTTTAACGGTTCCCCGATAGAAAACGCAACAATCTGCCCTGCCTTCCGGATGATCCCACCGACAAGCCCGAGTTCTTTTCTATGGTCAAATGCCTCATGGAGCACTGACATCTCAAGTTCCATCTCTTCATTCCATTTCTCTGCCCTCATTTTGATCCATGTGTAAGTCATATTGCGGCATTCTTCTATATTGGAATCATTCAGTTCCTCATAGCACCAGTCATCCTCATCCTGAAATCTCGCAATATGATTTCTCTTGCCATGCATCTTTTTCCCCGCAAGCGTTGCTAATTTTTCTCTGGAATAAATGTAATCATAATCGTTCCGGTCTCCCTGGATCAAAAACTGTTCCGGATACCATGTAAGCATCTGCTCCCGGTCTGCTTCGCTCAATGGGCTCATAATAAGTGGGCGTTTTTCTTCCTCACAGATTGTGCGCAGTTCATCGATGACTTTTCTGCGGTCACCTGCCCCGATCGGATAGGAATACATCACCACTCCTTCCTCCTCAAAACGAATGATCGCACACCCATATTTTTCTGCAACTTCAACATGATATACTTTCCGCCAGACAAAATTATTGGCAAACGTATACTCGCATGCATTTCTGTCATCTTCCTGAAATCTGGCATCCATCCATGATTTATCATCTAATGTAATTTCGTGAAACTCTATTTTTGACATCTTAATTCCTTTCGCTATATACTAACATTATTATTCCATTTTTAAGACGATTTATTGTACTATTTCATGCCGTGAATTGCAACCGTCATATATGGCAGAAAAAGAAGAAAATAAAAACATGGCACAAAAGAATCTTCTTTTATTAAAGCACAAAAAAGCTGACCGCATTTTCAACGATCAGCTTTTCACTGTCTAGTACAGCGTTCAAAAATCAACTGACAATGTACTTAGTTTGTCATTAAGAACTTAATGATTCTCTCTGTATCTTCCGGCTCGTAAGCTACAATTTCAAGTTCTGGGATCTCTACATCAGAGTTTAATAAGCTTGTCAGAGAAACATACTGACAAAGTTTTGATTTGAGGTTTAATCTGTCTCCCTCACCTGTGATCAATTCTACTTTTCCAGCACAGGAATCAATTACTTTAAAAAATCCATCAACATCTTTGATATTCTTGATTTTCATATCGTTTCATCCTTTCTTCTTTTGAACTATATATCTACTTCTTATTAAATCGCAAAAACAGAAATCTGTAAATACTTTTCCAAAAAATCTTTTACATAAAACTTAGTCTTCCTGAGAAAGGCCTCCTTTTTTCGAACGTGTCTTGCTGTAAACCAAAAGCAGTAAACTGGCGATCACACCTGCTGAGATTGCATTGGTGATCATGGCAATCACACCCTGCGTAAACACGTAGATTGCCGGCTGGCTGTAGATCACGATATCTAAACAGAAAGCAGGACCTTGGGGTTACTATAAACCCTTGATCCTGCTTTTTTAATTTTCACTGTCCCTTTTTATTCACTAATAATTATTTGCTACCACTGGTGCACCACCAAGAATAATAGTTGTATTGGCAATACACATCATGGTGATGATGATTGCACTGATAATTGGCATTATATATGGATTTTTTGTTTTCTTATATATGATTCTGTCCAAAATCGGGTTAACAAATAAAAATACTATCATAGGATATAACCAGATACCTCCGATTCTGTCTCCCTCGGTTTTATACCAGGTCAATGCACCTGTCACAAAGAATGGTATATATTGAACAAGCCAATATAAAACAGGTCCAGCAATGTTGAACAAAGCTGTTACAACCGTGTTTTTCCTGCCACAAATTGTATTACAGTTATAACAGCAGGAAACTATCGACAGCATAATGTAATAAAACATAAATAATGGAATATATCTCAATCCAATCAGCACTTTATCGGCATCAAATGCTTTTAGTGTTAATACCCACAATCTGAAATCTGTCTTAAAGAAATAATCTGCAAAGAATAAAATTCCAAAAGCCAGCGTTACTGTTAAAATTGAAAGATAGATTGTTTTTACCAATTTACCCTTTTCCATCATAATTCCGGCTGCTTTTGCATTTATCCGGTTGTTTCCTGCAATCTTATTTGAAATAAGTATGACTGCCCCTAGGAATAGCCCGTTTAAAACACTCCATACACCTGACAGCAATGGACCTGCTGCAGGCCACACAGGATTTGCCTTTGAATATATGGTAATGATCATCAAGCGGTAACTTAATGCTGAAAACAATGCCCCTGCAACCATAGAAATCCAAAACCAGTTTTTCTGTCTCGGCTCAGTTATAACAACCGGCTTGACATCTGTAGATGCCTTAAGACATCCAAAATATGCAGTATTTTCAACAAGTGTTAATACAAATGCAACAACAAACATCATAATACCAACAAGCCCCAAAACATTAAAAAATTGTTTTGCCTGCCATACCTGATTTGACGCAATTATTTCATGAGGTGCTCCAAATGATTTTTCAAAAAAATCAATACCATGCTCTACACTTGTTTTCGAAAAATGTACCCATGGATGTGTTCCACCTACTTGATAAATAACTCTGAATGCCCCATCTTTTTCATAATACTTTCCAGACTCAACATCAGACATTCCATCTGATCCATTATTGAAATTTACAAAATTCTTTGCATCCGGGGTCGTCAGAAATATTCTCGGTACAGCTTCATTTCCATTTTCATCTGTTGTCCAAAAAAAGAATTCATCATATTTATCTGCAATAATTCCTACATTTCTTGTTCCAAAATCTGCACTATGATCTACACCTGTGTCATCACACCATGTAGATGCCTGAAATAGAACAGCTGATACAATTGGATTTTCCCTCTCATTATCAATTGCAATTTCCATGTCACAGGCAGCTCCACCACTTGAATGTCCTGTAATTCCAATCTTGCCTTTATCTACGTATGGCAATGAAGCAGCAAGTGCCACTGCTGCGTCAATTCCAACTGCAGATGAATAAACTTCATCTGCCGCAGTAATTTCTGTATCTCCATGTCCATGCATATCTACCGCAATAACAGTATATCCCCGACGTGCATATTCTATAGAATATAAATCCTGCATTTCCTTATTATTAAACCACCCTTCAACAGTAACAATAGCCGGCGACTTATTTTCTTCCGTTGCAGACTTTGGTTTATATAACAGCGCACTTACTTCATGACCTGTTGAATCCACAAGGCGTAGTTCAGATACTTTTACCCTTCCACCAGAACTTTGTATGACAGAAGATACTGCCATACTGACAAAGCACAAAATCAATGATATGACTAACCACGTTTTTGCTGTTAATTTTTTTCCCATAACACAATCTCCTTTACATCTGGCGAATGACGTTTGCTTCACGAAACAGTTTTCTTTTTTCCCCCCCTTTTTCAAATATAAAAACATCAATACATTTATGTTCATGCAAGCAAATAATTGTAAAAAAAAGACACAAAATCTTATAAAAGATTATTGTGTCTCCGCTCTCATACAATAATTGTCATTCATTTTCTTTATTTACATACGCATTATAGCATTAGCATTAAGTTTTTTCAATATATTTTTGTACAGTTTTTGTAAATTCTGTGTATTAATTTTGTGCCGTTATTTTTTTTGTTTTTTTAATTTTTGTACATACAATGCCTGCTTATATGCGAAGTAAATTGTCATTTCATTGCCGCCCGAATCATATTCTCCGCTTCCTTTGCTTCTGCTTTGGTAAGCTGCGGCGTATCTTTTAAGACATAATCCATGCCAAGGTTGTCGTACTTGATCTTTCCCATAGAATGATATGGAAGGACTTCCAGTTTCTCCACATTGTGGAGCGTCTTTAAAAACAGCCCAAGTTCCGTCAGTTCTTTCTCATCAAACGTAATGCCCGGTACGACTACGTGACGGATCCAGACCGGCTTTCCGATCGAATCAAGATACTTTGCAAACGCAAGAATGTTGCTGTTCGACTGCCCGGTGAGTTTCTGATGTTCCTCATCGTTGATATGCTTAATATCAAGCATGACGAGATCTGTCACGGACATGAGCTGTTCTGTCTTTTCCATTCTGTCTGATGCCATGTTTTCACTTATTCCAGTGAGACTGATCTCTCTCTCACTGATCTGATCTGTTCCTGTATGTTTCTTTGGAAACATAATCCCGGATGTATCCAGACAGGTGTGAATGCCCTTTTCCTTTGCCTTCGTAAAAAGCTCCGTCAGAAAATCAAGCTGTAACATGGGTTCTCCACCCGTCGCCGTGATTCCTCCGGTCTGATAGAATGAACGGTTGCGCTCGAAACGGTCTATGATCTCATCCGCTGTCATTTCTTCCCCATCCTCTATCTTCCACGTGTCTGGATTGTGGCAATACTGGCAGCGCATCGGGCAGCCCTGAAAAAATACGACAAACCGTACGCCCGGACCGTCCACCGTGCCAAATGTTTCTAACGAGTGAATTTTCCCCATGTTGTTCTCCTTTTCTGATTCCTATCGCTTGCCGCGCCATTCGCAAAACCGCTCCTGCGATGCTTTCCGCTGCTGCGCAGCTCCTTTTGCTCATAGACTGGCGCTCCCTCCGTCACTATCTGTGCAGACAGTCTTCCATGCAAGCATGAGTCTGTCTGCACAGATATGACGTGTGAGCTGTTGCACTACATCCGCTCGTGGAAGGTACGTGCGATCACTTCGTCCTGCTGCTCTTTTGTCAGCTTGATAAAGTTGACCGCATATCCAGATACACGGATGGTAAGCTGTGGATACAGTTCCGGATGTTTCTGTGCATCCAATAATGTGTCACGGTTTAAAACGTTTACGTTCAAGTGATGTCCGCCTTTGACAACATAGCCGTCTAACATTGCAACAAGATTGTTCTCCTGTGCTGCCTCATCTTTGCCCAGTGCATCCGGTACAATGGTAAATGTATTGGAAATACCATCCTGTGAATCCATAAATGGCAGTTTAGCGACAGATGCCAGGGATGCAACCGCACCATGGGTATCACGTCCATGCATCGGGTTTGCACCCGGAGCAAATGCTACACCTTTCTTTCTTCCATCCGGTGTTGCTCCTGTATTTTTACCATAGGAAACATTGGATGTAATGGTCAAAATCGATGTTGTCTGGATACCGCCACGGTAGGTGTGGTTTCCTTTTACATATCCGATAAAGGTGTGGAGCACCTGTTTTGCGATCTCGTCAACACGATCGTCGTCATTTCCATATTTCGGGAAATCACCCTCAATCTCAAAGTCAACGGTCACACCATTCTCATCACGGATTGGTTTGACTTTTGCATATTTGATCGCAGAAAGGGAGTCTGCTACTACAGAAAATCCCGCAATACCGGTTGCAAACCATCTTCTCACATTTTTGTCATGTAATGCCATCTCTAATTTTTCGTAGCAGTATTTATCATGCATGTAGTGGATAATATTTAATGCGTTCACATACACTCCTGCTAACCATTTCATCATATCTTTGTATTTATCCCATACTTCATCGTAATCTAAGTATTCGGATGTAATCGGACGGTATTTCGGTCCGACCTGTTTTCCTGTCATCTCATCGACACCGCCATTGATTGCATAAAGCAGGCATTTTGCGAGGTTTGCTCGCGCACCGAAGAACTGCATTTCCTTACCGATTCTCATAGAAGATACACAGCATGCGATTCCGTAATCATCACCATGGACAACACGCATAATATCATCATTCTCATACTGGATCGCAGAGTGTTTGATAGATGTCTCGGCACAGAATTTTTTGAAGTTTTCCGGCAGTTTTACAGACCAGAGTACGGTCATGTTTGGTTCCGGTGCTGCTCCGATGTTGTTCAAGGTGTTTAAGTAACGGTAAGACATTTTTGTTACCATATGTCTTCCATCCACACCGATTCCACCGATGGACTCTGTCACCCAGGTTGGATCGCCGGCAAAAATCGTGTTGTATTCCGGTGTACGCGCAAATTTTACAAGACGAAGTTTCATCACGAACTGGTCGATGATCTCCTGGATCTCTTTTTCGGTAAATGTTTCCTCTGCGAGATCACGCTCTGCATAAATATCTAAGAAAGTGGAGGTACGTCCTAAGGACATTGCCGCACCGTTCTGCTCTTTTACTGCTGCAAGATATGCAAAATAGACAGCCTGTGTTGCCTCTAATACATTATTTGCAGGTTTCGAAATATCACAGCCGTAAATTTCTGCCAGTTTCTTTAACATTTCCAGCGCACGGATCTGCTCGGATAACTCTTCTCTCTCACGGATCACATCTGAGTACATGATGGTACGTGTGTTGTTCAGCTGCTCTTTTTTGTCCTCGATCAGACGGTCTACACCGTAAAGTGCCGGTCTTCTGTAGTCACCAATAATACGTCCTCGTCCGTATGCATCCGGAAGTCCAGTGATGATATGTGCGCTTCTGCACGCTCTCATCTCCGGTGTGTAAGCGTCAAATACACCGGCATTGTGAGTTTTTCTGTGTGTTGTAAAGTACTCTACCACTTCAGGATCGACTTTGTATCCATTGTCCTCGCATGCCTTGATTGCCATACGGATACCGCCGTAAGGCTGGAGAGCACGTTTGAAAGGCTTGTCCGTCTGAAAACCGACAATCTTCTCTTTCTCTTTATCTAAATAACCCGGACCATGGGAAGTGATCGTGGAAATGATCTTTGTGTCCATATCCAGCACTCCGCCGGCTTCTCTCTCCTGTCTGGAAAGTTCTAATACCTGATCCCAGAGATCGGTGGTATCCTGTGTTGGTCCCTCTAAGAAGGAATCATCCCCATCATATGGATGATAATTCTTCTGAATAAAATCTCTTACATTTACTTCTGTTTCCCAGGCTCCGCCCTGGAAGCTTCTCCATTCTGTCTGCATTTTTCTCTCCTTCTGCCACCGTGTGGCCTTGCATGGTTCATCACACTTTTTTATGATGCTCATTCTGATTTTTGATCGATGCATGGTTAGTTTTTTCTAACCATAGTTAGGCTATCCTAACTTTCATCTTTTGTCAAGAGTCACGTGCGCTTTTTCCGGTAAGTATTCGAAAAAATACAATGAGTGGTTCCTTTCTCATGCTGATGGGATTTTTTGGAAAATTTACCCTAAAAATAAAAAGAACCGCACGTCTGGACTCTTCGCCCAGACGGTCGGCATTCTTTTGTTATACTTCACGTGGTAAACCCCACTTTTTTCCGTCAGTCATATAACAATTGCATTGTACTATGAGTGGCAAATATTTTCAATAGGTAATTTTTCACAAAGCAAGTAATACATAAAAATTCTTGTTTTGTTTCCCATGTTTATGTTATAATATGCCAAAGCATATTTTACAAAATCTTTATGGCGTTATGCCATCTATATTCTAGAAACGTCAGATTACCCCCAATGATCTGCGTTGTTCGTTCGTATCTATGCTTTTAATTACCCATTAACGAATTTAAAAGCAGGAGACGAAAGAAATCAGATATAGAATATATTTATTCTCCTGCCAAGACAGTATTATTTAAGAGCTGTCTCACCAATCAGGAGGAAGCCTATGGCAAAACACAAACGAAACCATAACAAAGTATCCAGAAATTCAGCAGTCAATATGCCAGCTACAAACAGAAACTACAAAGACACTATTTTTCGCATGTTGTTTTCTGACCGTAAAAATCTGCTCTCTCTTTACAATGCCGTCAATCAGAGAAAATACCTGCACCAAATTTTATTGAGTTTTATAATGGTTCGACGACAGCTCCTGACTGTACAGAGCTTCGGCTTTCCTCGGCATTTGAACATTTGTCAGGTGAACCAAAACTTGAATTGATTGTCACGGTTTTAAACGTCAATGAGGGGCACAATGCAGATTTAATGCAGCATTGCAATACATTAAACGAATATGCACAATATGTTGCCAGAGTGCGGCACTATGCGTCAGATATGTCTTTGAACCATGCAGTGGAATGCGCTGTAGACGAATGTATCCGGGAAGGGATTCTGGCTGAATTTCTTACCCGCAACCGAAATGAGGTCATCAGTATGAGTATCTTTGAGTATGATAAAGAATTGGAAGAGAAGAAATTACGGAAAGCAGAATATGAAGCTGGACATGAGGCTGGTTTCTCTGAGGGGGAAAAGTATGGTATAGAACGTGGTACTTTTCTAAATTCTATTGAAACTGCAAAACGCATGCTCAAATTACAGGAGTTCTCACTTGAAAAAATTGCTGCGATCACAGGTCTGCCCTTTGACGAAGTGAAAAAATTACACGCAAACGAAGCGAGGTCTGATTCATGAAAATTGCATTAGTTTCCGATACACACGGTGTATGCCGTAAAGAATTATTTGACCATATCAAAAATTGTGATTATCTCATTCACACCGGAGATTTTGACAATGAACGTACCTATAACAGATTCTTAAACTGCGGCATTCCGATGTATGCAGTACGTGGGAACTGTGACCACGGAGAGTGGGCGTCCTACCTGCATGAGTTTGTCTCCGTGCCGATTAATGGAAAATTATTTTATCTTGTCCATAACAAAGCTGACCTGCCTTTCGATCTCACGGATGCGGATTTTATAATTTTCGGACATACCCATGTATTCACACACTACGACCGCTACGGAAAAGTTTTTATCAATCCGGGCAGCGCCGGGGCTGACCGTGGAGACGGAAAGGGATTTGCAATTTTAGAATTGACGGATAATGGATATGACGTGGAACGGATTTTGCTGTAAAATTTCTTGCTTCATTTCCTACCTTTGTGTTACAATAATCTAAAGCATATTTTACAAAATTTCATGACATTTTTGTCATCTATATTCTAATGGCGACAGATTAGCCCCAAATAATCTGTATGCTTCATTCGTATCTATGCTTTTTGTTACCCATTTAACAATTGAAAAGCAGGAGACGAAGGAACTTAGTAAAATATATGATTACTTTCTCCTGCAATCACGAACAGTTTTATAAATAAGCTGTCCTACAATTTCAGGAGGAAACGATTTATGGCAAAATGCAAAAGAAACCGTAACAGGGCAAAAAGAAACCTTACAATCAAAACACCGACGGCAAACCGGAATTATAAAGACACTGTTTTTCGGATGTTGTTTTCTGACCGTAAGAATCTGCTCTCACTCTATAACGCAGTAAACCAAAGCAATTATAGCAATCCAAACGATTTGGAAATCGTCACATTAGAAAATGCCATTTATATGGGGATGAAAAACGATCTGGCATTTATTATGGATACCAATTTATATCTGTATGAGCATCAGTCAACCTACAATCCAAATATGCCTCTTCGTGATCTGTTTTATATTTGCAGTGAATATCAGAAACTCGTGGATAAGAAATCTCTTTATTCTTCGACTCTGCAAAAAATTCCTGCACCAAATTTTATTGAGTTTTATAATGGTTCGACGACAGTTCCTGACTGCACAGAACTTCGGCTTTCCTCGGCATTTGAACATTTGTCAGGTGAACCAAAACTTGAATTGA
>OGEE01001502.1_pt1 | contig 11340 bp, 9 predicted proteins | sample 1570571 | NCBI WGS metagenome assembly OGEE01 (sample SAMEA2582169, study PRJEB24529) | metagenome | biome: Human gut stool | place: China | collected 2011
TGTATGTTTATGTTGTGTGCTCGATTTATGACGAGCCGTGTGAATGTTAATAACGCCATCTGCAGAAGGTCTGTGCATGAAATCTCGTTCAAGCGAAGCGCGTTTGATTTCATGCATAGTAATAGACTTTGCAGATGGCGTTATTTACTTTCACTAGGCGAGGAATCCATGAGAGCATGCAATATAAACATACATCCAAGCGACTCCTTCACTGTACTAATTAAAGCACCTTCGACAAGAAATCCTTCAATCTCTCACTCTGAGGATTGCCAAAGAATTCTTCAGGAGCCCCCTCTTCATTGATGACACCATCGTAGAAGAACATGCATCTGTTGGCAACTTCTTTTGCAAATCCCATCTCATGAGTTACGACAATCATTGTCATTCCTGATGCGGCAAGTTCCTTCATAATTGCGAGAACCTCACCAACCATTTCAGGATCAAGTGCTGATGTCGGCTCGTCGAAAAGCATTATCTCAGGATTCATTGCGAGTGCCCTTGCGATAGCAACTCTCTGCTTCTGACCACCACTTAACTGGTTAGGATAAGCATCGGCTTTGTCAGAAAGTCCCACTCTTGCAAGAAGCTCATCAGCTTTCTTATCAGCTTCTTCCTTGCTCATAAGTCCAAGCTTAGTAGGAGCAAGAGTTATGTTTCTTCTTATAGTCATATTAGGGAAAAGGTTAAAATGCTGGAACACCATTCCAATCTTCTCTCTTAATTCATCCACATTTACACTCTTATCTGTAAGATCCTGCTCATGGAATAATACATGACCTTCTGTAGGAGTTTCAAGAAGGTTAAGTGAACGCAAAAATGTTGATTTACCGCAGCCGGATGGTCCGATAATTGCAATAACCTCTCCTTTGCGGACTGTTGTATTGATAGATTCTAATACAACATGGTCGCCAAAAGATTTCTTCAAATCCTTAACTTCAAGTATGATTTCGTTAGTATTATCGCTCATTGTTTCTTAACCTCCTCTCAAGTTTCTTAACAAGCTGTGAAAGTCCCATAACCATTACAAGGTAGATGATGGCAACACCAATAAGTGGAAGCATTGGATCATAAGTTATGCTTCGGATAATATCGCCGCCTCTTGTAAGGTCGTTAAGACCGATATAACCGCTGATAGATGTTTCCTTTAACAGAACAATGAACTCATTAGCAAGTGCTGGGAGAACATTCTTGAATGCCTGAGGAAGAATAACACTTATCATAGTTGTTTTATAAGAAAGACCAAGGCTTCGTGCTGCTTCAAACTGTCCGTTATCAATAGACATAATACCTGAACGGAATATTTCGGCAACATAAGCACCTGAGTTGATACCAAATGCAAGTATCGCAACAATAAGCTTGTCAATATGTACAGAACTGAATATTACATAGTAGATAATAAGCAGCTGTACCATAGTTGGTGTTCCTCTGATTACAGTAAGATAAATGTTGCAAATGAAGTTAAGAATCTTCATGTGTCCTGTCTTATCATGGTTAGAACGGACAACTGCAATAAGGAAACCAATAACAACACCCATAAGTGCTGCAAAGAATGCAATAATTACTGTGTTTAACAGACCCTTAAGAAGATAAGTGTATCTTGCTTCTTTGATGAAGTCTGTCTTAAACTTCTCGGCAAAGCTCATGCCTGATGCAGACGCATTGTCGTCACGGACAATAATAACCTGCTTAGAAGTTGTATAAGTAGTTGTGAAATCGATATTTTTCTTACGCTCATCTGTAACTGTTATACCAGCCATACCAAAATCGGCTTTACCAGAAGATACAGCAGTAATAATTGAATCGAATTCCATATCCTCAATCTTTAAATTCATGCCGAGGTAATCAGCAATAGCCTGTGCAATATCAGCGTCAATACCGATAATAGAGCCACCTTCATAGTACTCGTATGGCTTGAAGTAAGCATTTGTAGCCATAACAAGAGTTCCATTAGTACGGCTTACACCTTCCGGAGACTTGTAACCTGAAAATGTAGCATTATCGCCAACATAATCGTCAATAAGCTTCTGGATAGTTCCATCTGCCATAAGTACTTCAATAGCCTCATTGAGCTTTGCAGTAAGGGAACTGCCCTTTGCAACACAGATGGCATAATCCTCATTTGCAAATTCTTCTTCGAGAATTGTAAGGTCTGGATTAGCTTTAACAAATGCTAAGGCAGGCTGTTCATCAATAACAACAGCATCAGCTTTACCCTGCTTTAAAGCCTGTATAGCATCAGAACCTTTGTTGTATCTTGATACGGTTGTGCCTGAACCGTCAGTTTCGTAATCACTTACGAGAGTATCACCAGTTGTTCCTAACTGAACACCAATAGTCTTGCCTGCAAGATCATCTACAGAAAATACTGTGTTCTTAATCTTCTTGCCCTGACATGAAGTAAGAAGAACAGAAGAGAACAAGAGAGTGAGGGCCGCAAAAACCAAAAGGAATCTCGACCTGTACTTTTTAAAATTCATTAGTAACTCCTTTCCATGCGAACTGTGGTGTATACGGACGCTGCAAAGCGAATATATTTAGCTGTGGAGCACGCTTTCGCTTCTTGTCGCTAGCAACGGACACTAAGTTCACCGCAATTAGGCTTTCTTCAAAAGCCGCTTGCGGTTTACTAAGTGCCGGCTGCTCCAAAGAGCATCCAAAGCTAAATATATTCACTTTGCGACTGTGTATACAACAGTTCAATATAATATATTTCATTAATTATACACACATAGTAGGGAAATTAGCAATTAAAATATTTGCGATGGAAGAAAATATGTACATGGAAACAGCCGCCAGGCAGGCGTCTGTTCCCACAGATTGAAGTTATCAGTTAGTCTTGCTGCATATGCCATTGCAAGATCCGGCGCAAGCACCAGAGGAAGTCTGGCTGCTATTGCCATTGCTACAAGCGTTCTGGCAGGCTGTGCTGTTAGTGTTAAGAGTGTCGGTGCAGTCATTCATGCAAGGCTTCTTGCAGTCTTTTTTTAAGTTACCTTCACATGAAGGTGGGCTTAAATCGAGAGGTTTGATGGCTCTGTCTAAGAGGTTGCCACAAACGAACTTGATGCAGTCAGATTCTTCACCGGAAACAATGCTGCCCTTAGGCGTTGAGATTCTGCCGGCACTTGTTACGCGGTATCCACAGAAGTAAAGGCTCTGTAAGATGAGAGTAAGACCTACAGTAACCTCATCATCTGTAGTATCAAGACCTAAAAGCTTAGGTATTGCATAGAGGTTGAGTCCCTGGGTTACAATATTGTCAGATGATAAGAAACCTATACTGTTAAGTGCAGGCGTATAAACAGGTGGAGTTGCGTTATTCGAGTTGTAGGAAACTCCGTAAGGAGCGAATATTTCAAGGGTCACAGATGTCGGATTGGTGTCTTCATCATAAGTTGCAGCAGTAGTTGAGTTAGGAAGGTAGACTGCCGTTGGGGTAAGAGTTGCTAATGCCCTGCATGACTCATCATAAAGTGTTACTGCAAATGTTACAGTAAGGTTGGTAAGTTTCACAGAGTAGCAGTTAGGCCTTCCGGCTATCTGGGTGATTTCAACATTTTCATCACCATAAGTGTAGGTTATATCTATAACACTGACTGATGCGTTGGTAGCTGTTGGATAAGTCGTTGAAATATCTGTGCCGACAGCGAATGTGGTACACAGATTAATACCTATCTCGTCATAGATAAGAGGGGCAAGAATACTGAGTTCATCGGGTGAACCGCATATCGGGTTCGTGCATACATCAAAGCAGCCATTAGGCATGTTCTGCACAATATTGCTTACAATGCGGGTAGAACCACATTTGCTGCATTTACATTTAGCCATTATCTTTTCCTTCTTCGTTTCTTTACTACATTATATGTTCTATCTACATTCGCGTGACCATATAATAATGTAAAAACGGGAGTGTCCTTTTATGGCAAATGTATACACAGCAGGCAGCGACAGACGGCTTATAATCTATAGCATATCACGATATATATTTTTGAGAACGGCGTACATAGACGGTATAGAACGCCCTATAATGCTTGTGTCAGACTTTTTGGACGGACTTTCAGATGTAGTGTTGGGAGACACAATATATTATGCATATCAGAACCAGAACGGAGATATTCTTGTTAAAAATGTGATGAACAACGAAGCACTTTTTCGTGTGAAAAGCAGCGAGAACCCAGATATGCACTGTCCACAGCTTGTAGTAAATAAAGACAGGTTAATGCTGTTTTATATGGTGACAAACCCGCTTACGGACAGACTGTCGCTGCGAGCTGTCTACCCACTGGAAGAAGGTGACAGTCTTAATATTCCTGTTGATTGTGAAAATGTTGATATGTATGAAGTGTTTGGAATGCAGGGAAAAGCATTTTTGTATGTAGACAGTTTCTACGAAATAACATCAGATGGGAAATTCATTAAATGTCAGGATACAGACATGCTGATGCAGAATGAACAGAAAATATCAGAGTACGAAAACCAGCTTAATACATATATGCAGGAAAACAGACAGGCAATACAGACAATAAGCCAGCTTGAGGCAACAATAGAAAGTGTAAAGGCGCAATACAATGAGCTTATGGAGACAGCGATTGCGTATAGGGATGAGGCAATAAAGTGGCGGAGCAAGTTCATATAAATTACTTGAAATCTTCCTCCAGAATTGCGATAATAATACAAATGGAGGAATTATGGATAACAGGAAGTTAAACAGAAGGAATTTATTACTATTATTATTTGTTGTGGCGGCATGTATTATGGGAGGCCGCTCTATATTTGGGTTCTTTGCACTGCTTACAGGATATGAGACTGCGACAACGGAAGTATCTGCAATTGCAGCTTCTGAGATGTATATGATGTTTCTTTTATTTCTTGTATGTATAATCGGAGGCATTGTTATGAGCTGTCTTAGTAAGGCTAAGGTGAGCAGGACATTTTTCTTAATACGCAATGCTGTGCTGGTTGTGGCACTTGTGCTTGGCAATATGTCTTTTCCTAATATAACAATCATGAGTACGGTTGTTATGTCTAAGTATATAGGCGATGCTGGAATGTATGATTTTGCAATCAGTTCACCACTTCTTGTGTCAGCGTTAAGACAGCCATATCTGTTCTATACATACATGGCAGCAGAGGGACTTATGATTATTCTTGCGTGTGTCACAGTGTATAAGTATATTGTGGACAAGAAAAAGAACAGTAATTATAATAATATGTACATGTAAATGTGTCTGCTGCACTAATAAGGTGTGGCAGACAATTTTTGCGCAGTTAACAGATGCGCTTAATATGCCGGTTTATATGCGGGAGATAATAAAATGAAAGTAATGACACCACATTATTATAAGGATTTCCGATGCATTGCAGGAGCCTGTACAGATACATGCTGTGCCGGGTGGGATGTCGATGTTGATAAGAATTCTTACAAATATTATAAAACAGTTAAAGGCGCTTTTGGAAAGCGCCTGAAGAGTGTAATGGTACCATCACAGGACGGAGAATGTACATTTACACTGAAAGAAGGAGGACGATGTCCTTTTCTTAATGATGATAATCTGTGCGATTTATATATAGAACTTGGAGAGGATAAGCTGTGTGAAACATGTGCAGAGTTTCCAAGATTTATTAATGATTATGGCAATATAAGAGAGATTGGCATAGCACCCTCGTGTAAGACGGCTGGTGAGCTGATGTTTTCATATAAAGATGAACTTACATTTGATACGGTTGAGGATAACAGCCTTACTCTGGAGCCTAATGATATAGATGCATATACATATATGCATCTTCGGCAGGCAAGAATAGTGGCATTTGGAATAATATCAGACAGGGATATAAGTATATTTGAGAGACTGATGCTCTATCTTAATTATGCAAAGCGTATCCAGAAGCATCTTGACGCTGAAAGGGACGAGCTTATAGCTGGTGTTGCAAAAAGGTTTTGTGGACCTGATTACAGAGAGAAACTGCTTGACAAGCTAAAAAGCAGGGACACAGTGTTACCTGATAAGCTGCAGGACGGAGATATAGTTAAGTCAAAGCCTGAGGTGCACAAATCATATGGCACAAGGCTTATAAAGGGACTGCGGCATTTCTTTGACGATTTTAAAGGAATGGAGGTAATCAATCCCGACTGGAATATTCATGTGGCAAGAGTAAGACAGTTCCTTGACGGGCTGGCGGATGATTCTGAGCTTGTAGCGGCAATGAAAGATTACCATGCGGGAAGCGAAGCATTTGCACATGAATATGAGCAGCTTGCAATGTACTATGTGTATAGATACATGCTTGACGCAGTGAATGATTACGATGTCCTTCTTAAAGCAAAGAATGCGGTTATAGGCATACTTGCAGTGGACATTATGGCAGCAGCAAACAGGGTTGCCGGGCAGCAATCCGATTTTAGAAAGCCTGATTTTACAATGCGCGTGGATATAGCACATTTGTATTCAAGACAGTTTGAACATTCATATTACAATTATGAAGTTTATAGAGAATATTTTGGCACTAAGAGATGCTATTCGTATGAGTTTCTTATGGATGCTTTAGTGTCACTGAATTAACGGAGGAAGTTTTCTTATGAAAATGATTATGAGATTCCTTAAGGATTACAAGAAGGAATGTGTTCTGGCACCGCTTTTTAAGATGCTCGAAGCAATATTTGAGCTGTTTGTGCCGCTGGTAGTATCATCAGTTATCGATAAGGGTATTGTTAATGCGGATAAGGGATACATTATGCAGATGTGTCTTATGCTTATACTGCTTGCAATCATAGGACTTGTATGTGCCATAACAGCACAGTATTTCAGTGCCAAGGCTGCAGTTGGAGCAGCAACCGGAATGAGACACAGTTTATTTGCACATATCCAGACATTCTCATTCACAGAGATGGATACACTTGGTACATCGACACTTGTAACAAGAATGACAAGTGATATTAATCAGGTACAGAATGGTATCAACATGGTACTGCGACTGTTCCTTCGTTCACCATTTATTGTATTTGGTGCGATGATTATGGCATTTACTATTGATGTGAAGGCAGCACTTGTATTCGTTGCGGCAATCCCGGTACTTGCACTTATCGTATTCGGTATCATGCTTGCAACAAGGCCTATGTACAAGAATGTACAGTCAGGACTTGATAAGATTCTTGGAATAACAAGAGAGAACCTTACCGGTGTGAGAGTTATCAGAGCATTCAATAAGGAACAGGATGAGGTTAAGCGTTTCAAAAACGATAACGAAAGCCTTAACAGATTGCAGAAATTCGTTGGTAAGATATCAGGACTTATGAATCCGCTTACTTATGTTGTTGTAAATGTATCAATAATTGCACTTATATGGATTGGTGGAGTAAGAGTTAACGCCGGTGCGCTTACACAGGGACAGGTTGTTGCACTTTACAATTATATGTCACAGATATTAGTTGAGCTTATCAAGCTTGCTAATCTTATCATTACAATAACTAAAGCACTTGCATGTGCAGGCAGAATCGAGTCTGTATTCGAGGTAAAATCAGGAATGTCAGATGGTGATGTTAAGAATGTAGATGCTAAAGAAGAGACACCGAGCGTTGAATTTAAAAATGTTTCACTTACCTACAGCGGTTCAGGTGCACCTTCAGTTGAAGGAATTAATTTCAAGGCTATGAAAGGCCAGACAATCGGTGTTATAGGTGGCACAGGTTCAGGTAAATCCAGTCTTGTTAATCTTATCCCGAGACTGTATGACGCTACACAGGGTGAAGTACTTGTTGATGGTGTAAATGTTAAAGATTATGATATTGAGGCTTTAAGAAATAAGGTCGGTATCGTCATGCAGAAAGCAGTACTTTTTAAAGGTACTATAAGAGAGAATATGTGGATGGGAAAGAAGGGTGCTACTGATGAGCAGATAGATGAAGCACTTGAGATTTCACAGTCTAAGGAATTCGTAGATTCTAAGCAGGGACGTCTGGATTATGTTATAGAGCAGGGAGGTAAGAACCTTTCAGGTGGCCAGAGACAGAGACTTACTATTGCAAGGGCAATCGTAAGAAAGCCGGATGTGCTTATTCTTGATGACAGTGCATCAGCTCTTGATTTTGCAACTGATGCAGCACTTCGAAAAGCTATAAGGGGAATGAACAATTCTCCTACTGTGTTCATAGTTTCACAGAGAGCGGCATCACTTATGTATGCTGATCTCATTATCGTATTAGATGACGGACAGGTTGCAGGAATGGGAACACATGACGAGCTTCTTGCAAATTGTGAGGTTTATAAAGAGATATATGAATCACAGTTTAAGAAAGCAGATTCAGAAGGGGGTGTAGCATAATGAAGAAGAATAAATCAACATTTGTAAAACTCCTTAAAAGAATTAAGAAGCACAGCTTTTTTATAATACTATCGCTTATTATGGCAGCAGTAACTGTTGCAACTACACTTTATGTGCCAATTCTTGTAGGTCGTGGAATTGACTGCATTATCGGTGTGAATAATGTGGATTTTGCAAAGATTGTGAATATACTTATAAGAATTGGTATATTTGTTGGAATTACAGCACTTTCACAGTGGCTTATGAACATATGTAACAACAGAATCACATATGAAGTAACAAGAGATATAAGAAATGAGGCTATAGAAAAAATTCAGGTGCTTCCACTCAAGTACATTGACGGACATTCATATGGTGAGATTGTGAGCCGTGTAATAGCTGATGTTGACCAGTTTGCAGATGGTCTGCTTATGGGATTCACACAGTTCTTTACAGGTGTCATGACTATACTTGGAACACTTATATTCATGATTACAATCAATGCTAAGATTACACTTGCTGTTGTTGTTATCACGCCACTTTCGTTTTTAGTTGCAAGCTTTATTGCCAAGAAGACCTTCAGCATGTTCAAACTCCAGTCTGAGACAAGAGGCGAGCAGACAGCACTTATTGATGAAATGATTGGCGGACAGAAGGTAGTTAAGGCTTACGGCTATGAAGATGAGGCGGTAAGAAAATTTGATGAGATTAATGAAAGGCTTCAGAAGTATTCCTTAAAGGCAATCTTCTTCTCATCTATTACAAATCCTTCAACAAGATTCGTAAACAGCCTTGTATATGCAAGCGTTGCGATTGTTGGTGCATTTTCAGCTATCAATGGCGGTATCACAGTTGGCCAGTTATCAAGCTTCTTAAGTTATGCCAACCAGTATACTAAACCTTTTAATGAAATATCAGGCGTTGTCACAGAGCTTCAGAACGCTCTTGCCTGTGCAGCCAGAATATTTGAACTTATTGAAGAAGAGCCTGAGATTCCTGATGCTAAAGACGCTAAGGTTGTTGAAGAGGTCGACGGAACAGTTGATCTTAATGATGTATGCTTTTCCTATGTATCTGACAGGAAGCTTATTGAGAACTTCAATCTTCATGTTAAGAAGGGACAGAGAATAGCGATTGTAGGACCTACGGGTTGTGGAAAGACAACAGTTATTAATCTTCTTATGAGATTCTATGATGTTAACAGCGGAAGCATTGATGTATCAGGAACTGATATAAGACAGATGACCAGAAAGTCTTTAAGACAGGGCTTTGGTATGGTTCTTCAGGATACATGGCTAAAGTCAGGAACTATAAGAGAGAATATTGTTATGGGTAAGCCGGATGCTACAGAGGAAGAGATTATTGCTGCAGCAAAGGCAGCGCATTCATATGGATTCATCAAGAGAATGTCTAATGGATTCGACACAGTTATAGGCGAGGATGGCGGAAGCCTTTCGCAGGGGCAGAAGCAGCTTTTATGTATTACAAGAATTATGCTTGCAAAGCCGCCAATGCTTATTCTTGATGAGGCTACATCTTCTATTGATACAAGAACAGAAATAAAGATACAGAATGCATTTGCAAAGCTGATGGAGGGAAGAACAAGCTTTATCGTAGCCCACAGACTTTCAACTATCCAGTCTGCGGATGTTATTCTTGTTATGAAAGACGGACATATTATAGAGCAGGGTAATCATGAAGAATTACTGGCTAAGAACGGATTCTATCACAAGCTGTATTACAGCCAGTTTGATACAGCAGCCCAGAATTAATGTGGAGATATATGTATGTTTATAGAGGCGGAGAATATTAGAAAATCATATGGCAGGAAAACGACAGTGCTTAACGGCGCTTCGTTTCATGCTGCCAGCGGAGAGTATATTGCCATAGTCGGTGCCAACGGCTGTGGCAAATCTACTCTTCTGGAGATACTTGCAGGAAGTCTTAAGGCTGATGGAGGGAGTCTTAAGATAGACGGCATTGATGCATTTGCAGATGCGTAGGTGTTTCAGAAATATATTGGTTTTGTGCCGCAGGAGAATCCACTTATGGAGAAGCTGTCGGCAAGGGATAATCTTAAATTCTGGTACTGTGATACCGGAAGAAATATGGAAGCAGACTTACAGGGCGGTGTTCCTGCAGTGTTAGGAGTGTCAGGATATCTTGACAAACGTGTTGATAAGCTGTCAGGAGGCATGAAGAAGCGTTTAAGCATATGCTGTGCACTGGCTAAGAATCCACCTGTACTTATATTAGATGAGCCGGGTGCTTCACTGGATATTGTGTGTAAACAGGATATTATGAATTATCTGTCTGCTTACACGAAAAGCGGAGGTACAGTCATTATAACAAGCCACGAAGAAGGTGAATTAAAGCTTGCTGACAGAATGTACCTTTTAAAGAATGGTAAGCTTAATGAACTTGACCATCCGGTTACCGGCAATGAGCTTTTAGAGATTATTCACAGATAGATTTAATTGGGGGATTAGATGAGAAGGAAACTGGAATTATTAAAATTGCAGATTAAATCCGCATTTTTATCTATACCGAAGATAATTCTGGGTACGATAGTGACGGCAGTGCTTGTTATTGCAATAAGTACATGCGTAGGCATTGCAACGGCACAGGACAGTGACATGAGGATGAAGGTTGCTGTTGTGTATCCTGATTATGATGATACAGAAAACTCTGATTCGGCAGATAATAAGGAGTTTCGATATATTAAGATGGCATTCAATTATGTCAGTGAGATAGACACAATTAAGAATGTCTGTACATTTGAATATACTGACAGACAGAAGGCTATAGATGGTTTAAGAAATAATTATTATGTTATGGCTATTATTGTGCCAGAGAATATGATAAGTGATATTATGTCGGGCGAGAATACACCTGTTGAGGTTGTGTGTCAGTCAGAGGGCGTTAATAATACTTCGATGATATTCCGTGAGATGGTGAGGGCAGGAGGCTCTGACCTTGCAACTGCAGAAGCGGGGATATATACATTTGACGATTTGTTCAATGGTGTGCTTAAGAATTACA
>OGEE01001505.1_pt1 | contig 11328 bp, 10 predicted proteins | sample 1570571 | NCBI WGS metagenome assembly OGEE01 (sample SAMEA2582169, study PRJEB24529) | metagenome | biome: Human gut stool | place: China | collected 2011
CCTGGAGACGCGACATCAAGGCGTGATGTTCCGTTCGCCGTGGGCGTTCGTGGATTTGCTTAACTAACTCTCAATTTATAACATCTCTGTGCTGATAGTACCACTTGTAAAGTCCTGTCGGAATCGGTATAATATAGGTAATTGGGAGGTAAAAATATGCTGCTTACATTAGTACCGCTTTTTGATGAAAATATGGCCGTATGTGCCTATTCCTTTTTTACTCAGAGAGAAAATTACCTGTTGAATCCGTTGCTGCTTGGGACAGCACAATTTGATGGAGCATCACAGATCACCGGATTGGAATTGATCCAAAAGATGGGAATCGATACATTGTCTCAGGGAAAAGAGATTTTTGTACCGATCACCAATATTTCTATTTTTGCGGATATTACGGAGCAGTGCGATGCACCTCATGAAAAAATCGTACTTTTGATCGATAATACCATTCCGCCGATTGAAATGTATGTCAATCGTCTGAAGGAATTGAAACAGCAAGGCTATAAACTTGCCATTCGTAAGCTTGCGGTCAGTGATTTCGAAAATTACAGAGAAGTCCTGAAGCTGATGGATTATGTCCTTCTGAATAACCGTAAAATAGCCATTGATAAAGCCAAGATTTATTTCGGAAAATTATTCCCGAATATCAGTCTGTGTGCCGGTAATATTGATACCATGGAGGACTTCGAGAGACTGAAGGAGACCGGCGGATATCGTTTCTATGAGGGTAAGTTCTATCGTGTTCCCATTACGAAGGGACAGACAGATGTGGCACCCTTGAAGGGTAACTATATTGACCTGCTGAATATTGTGAACAGCCCGGATTTTGAACTCACGACAGCGGCGGATATCATCAGCCGTGATACCGCACTCACGATCGATCTGCTGAAAATGGTTCAGCCACTGGCTGTAAATTCGGAGATTACGTCTATCCGTCATGCGGCTGCCATGCTGGGACAGCGGGAACTGAAAAAGTGGATCAACACGGCAGTAGCCAATGCTTTGTATGCGGATAAGCCGAATGAGGTCACCAGATTATCTCTGCTTCGTGCGAAATTTGCCGAGAATCTGGCGGAAGCGTTTGGCCTGAAGGCGCAGAAGGATGAATTGTTCCTGATGGGATTGTTCTCTGTGCTGGATGTGATCCTTGAGAAACCTATGGCAGAGGCTTTGAAGGTGGTCCATGTGGCTGGCGAGATCAGCAATGCACTGATCTACCGCATCGGCGTACTGGCACCGGTGTACGATTTTATGCTGCAGTATGAGACAGCCAACTGGGCGGAGGTATCCCGCCTGATGCTATTAAAGAATATTGATATGAATACAGTATATGAAGCCTATACATCGGCGTTGAAGTGGTATCGCACCGTACGTTGATTGTATTAAAAAATGTACTTGTGTTTTGTATACATTTATGTTATTTTCTTGAATGACTTGTAATTATATCCTCCGGCAGTCCAAAGGACGCCAGATGGAGGAATAGTAGCAAAGGCGCAAAAAGCGCGGAAAGGAAATTTCATATGAAAAAAAACAAGACACTTGAGATGGTACAATTGGCCGTACTCATCGCGATCATGCTGATTCTGGCATTTACCCCGCTTGGGTATCTGCGCATCGGACCGTTAGCAATCTCCCTGATGACCATTCCCGTAGTCATCGGTGCAATGATCCTGGGACCCGCAGGCGGAGCCGTTCTGGGACTGGTATTTGGACTTACCAGCTTTTACCAGTGCTTTGCAGGGGATCCTTTTGGAGCAGCTTTGGTAGCAATGAATCCGTTTTTCACTTTCCTGGTATGCATCCCTACCAGAACTCTGATGGGATGGCTGTCCGGTGTGATCTTCAAGGCACTGTGGAAGATCGACAAGACGAAGACCGTAACTTACTTCGTGACCGGTCTGCTGGGAGCATTTATGAACACCCTGTTCTTCATGTCCACTCTGATGATCTGCTTCGGTCATACCGAGTATCTGCAGAGCATGAATGCAACCGGAGCGAATCTGTTTATGTTCGCCGTAGCATTCTGTGGTATCAACGGAGCACTGGAGATGCCCATGAGCTGTGTAGTAGGTGGTGGCGTTGCGAAGGCAGTCAGCGTAGCGCTGAAGAAGAATGCAGCAACAGAAGAGAAATAATCAGATTTTCTGAAACGAAAAATATATAAAATATACAAACAGCCCCCGGAGTATGACAGATGGTCATGCCGGGGGTTTTCCATATGGAAATTTTGAATACGGAATTCATGTGCCGAAATGCGTATATAGGCAGAAAGGATGGTCATTACAGCGACACCCACATTGTCTGTAGGGTATCTGCCGTGACAGCAACATTCCCCTGGATCATGGGAGCGGATCCGCCACCTTTTGCAGAAAGTTCCCGGCGCATGCGGTCTGCCAGTTCCTGACAGTTACAGGAAGCACTGCCTACAATAAATCGATAACCGTTTGTATCGTCTCCGGCAAAGATACCACAGTAACCGGAATATTTTCCGGTCAGGGTATTCACGGCGTTACGTAGGGCGATGGCATCCAGTTCACCGACGAAGAGAAGCACGTGGTGTACTTCTTCCGGGGAGGGGAGTGCGTCCATCTGTACATTTAGAAGCTCCGCCTGCAGGGCATTGGCGCGTTCTTTTTGCAGCTTTGCATCCTCTTTGGCGCGGGCAACAGCACCCGCTACTTCCGGCTGTTTCGCAGAGAGCAGAGAAGAAATTGCCCAGACGGAATCCTGTTTTTCGGTATAATCCGCCAGAGCACGGTTTCCGCAGAGAATATTGATGCGGACACCGCCTCTGTGGCTCTGCACATTTACAACTTTGATGAGACCGATCTGTCCGGTGGTATCTACATGCGGAGCACAGCAGGCACACAGATCCACGCCGGGGATCTCGACGATACGTACATTTTCCGTGAGAGCCAGCTTGCTACGGTAATTTAAGCTCGCCAGTTCTTCGGCGGTGGGCCAGCTGATGTTGACCGGAAGATTTTTCCAGACATAAGCGTTGGCTTCCTGTTCGATAAGACGCAGCTGTTCCAGAGAGACTTCTCCGTTCATATCCAGTGTCACTTCTCTGTCGCTTAAATGGAAGCCTACGTTTTCCAGTCCGAAATGGGAGTGCAGTAAGCCGGAGATCATATGCTCTCCGGAGTGCTGCTGCATGAAATCAAACCGGCGGTTCCAGTCCACATGACCGGTGACCTGGGTGCCAGCGGGAAGTTCACAGGCTGCTTTATGATATAGGATGCCCTGTTTGATGCTGACATCCAGTACTTCCTGACCGTTTAAGGTGCCTTTGTCAGCGGACTGACCGCCCTCTTCCGGGAAAAAAGCGGAAGCGTCCAGAACGATCCTGTAATATCCCTCTTCCTTGTCGGGAACACATTCCATTACCACAGCGGTGAAATCCGTCTGATGTACATCTTCATAATAGAGTTTGCGGGTTCCCAGGGAGTTCATTTGAGCATTTTCGATACGATCCATAGATGCCTGTCCAATCTGCTGTAGGAAAACAGCGTTTTGTGATAATTGAAAAATAGAAAATATATATCTATTCTATATCAGACCCGGTGGAAAAAGCAATGGAAATTGTAAGCTTTTACACAGCTTTGTCAGATTCTCCAAGGAGTATCGGGATTGCGGAGAGGTTTTTTGTAGGTTTTTATGCAGACAGGGTCTATTGCGACGCATTTTTTTTTATGATATAATAAATCGATTATGCAGATACCAGATTTAAACGGCAGAGGTCGACCGTGCTTGCATGGGGAGGCAGGTGCCGATTTAAATCGCCAAAACATGAGGATGCAGCGATTTGCGGAAGCAAATCCGCGGAATCCGAATGTTTTCAGAAGTGCGGGAGCTGCGAAGCAGCGGAGCAATTCGTAGGTATCGTAGACAATGCAGATACCCAGCGGAGCAATTCGCAGGTATTGTAGGAGACTGAGAGAAATACAAACGTCGCAAAAAGCGGCAGAATGTGAGGAAAGAATGAAGGCATTTTTGATTTTGGAAGATGGAACGGTGTTCGAAGGAACGCACATCGGTGCAGACAAAGAGATCATCAGTGAAATCGTATTTAACACATCCATGGCCGGATATCTGGAGGTCCTGACGGATCCGTCCTATGCAGGACAGGCTGTATGCATGACTTACCCCCTGATCGGTAACTATGGCATATGCAGGGATGACTGCGAGTCGGAGAGACCCTGGCCGGATGGATTCATCGTCAGAGAGCTTTCACGTATTCCCAGCAACTTCCGCTGTGACTGCACAATACAGGAATACTTAGAGGAGAACGGTGTGCCCGGTATCGCCGGAATCGATACCCGTGCGCTGACCAAGATCCTGCGTGAGAAGGGTACCATGAACGGCATGATCACCACCAACGAAGCCTATGACCTGAACGAAGTACTTCCGAAACTGAAGGAGTATACCACAGGCAAGGTCGTGGAAAAGGTGACCTGCAAGGAAAAATATGTGGTAGCGCCCACCACGGAGCTGGCACAGAACGGACCGCTCTCCGGTGCAGCGCGTTTTGATAAAGAAGCTTATGAAAAAGGTGTCAGAGAGCCTAAGCCGGCACTGGTAACGGAGCTGTCCGGACAGGGACTGAAGGTAGCTCTGTTAGACCTGGGAGCTAAGAGAAATATCGCCAGATCCCTGGCAGAGAGAGGCTGTGAGGTGACCGTATACCCCGCTGGAACTCCCGCACAGGAGATCATTGATGATAATCCCGATGGCATCATGCTGAGCAACGGACCGGGAGACCCCAAGGAATGTACCGGCGTGATCGCCGAGATCAAAAAGTTATATGATACCGAGATCCCTATTTTCGCAATCTGTCTGGGACATCAGCTGATGGCTCTGGCTACCGGCGCAGATACCCACAAAATGAAATATGGACACAGAGGAGGCAACCATCCGGTAAAGGATCTGATGACCGGAAGAGTATATATTTCCTCTCAGAACCACGGCTATGTGGTAGATACCGATAAGCTGGATCCGTCCGTAGCGGTTCCCGCATTCATCAATGTCAACGACGGTACCAACGAGGGTCTGTCCTACACCGGCAAGAATATTTTTACCGTACAGTTCCATCCGGAAGCATGTCCGGGACCCCAGGACTCCGGTTACCTGTTTGACCGGTTCATTCATATGATGAGAGGAGAGAACTAAGATGCCCAAGAATCCTAATGTAAAACGAGTAATGGTAATCGGCTCCGGTCCTATTGTCATCGGACAGGCAGCGGAATTCGACTATGCAGGTACCCAGGCCTGCCGTTCCCTGAAGGAAGAAGGAGTAGAGGTAATCCTGGTGAACTCCAATCCTGCGACCATCATGACCGATAAAGATATCGCAGATAAGGTATATATTGAGCCCCTGAACGTAAAGGTTCTGGAGCAGATCATTGAAAAGGAAAAGCCCGACAGCATCCTTCCCACCCTGGGAGGACAGGCTGGTCTGAACCTCGGTATGGAGCTGGAGGAGTCCGGTTTCCTGGCTGCTCATAATGTAAAGCTGTTAGGTACTACCGCAGCTACCATTCGTAACGCCGAAGGACGTCAGGAGTTCAAAGACCTGATGGAGCGCATCGGTGAGCCCTGTGCAGCATCCAGGGTCGTTGAAAATGTGGAAGACGGTGTGGAATTCACCAACACCATCGGCTATCCTGTTGTACTGCGTCCTGCTTATACCCTGGGCGGTTCCGGCGGCGGTATCGCACACAATCAGGTAGAACTGGAAGAGATCCTGGAGAACGGTTTACGTCTGTCCCGTGTGGGTCAGGTACTGGTAGAGCGTTGTATGGCAGGCTGGAAAGAGATCGAGTACGAGGTAATGCGTGACAGCGCAGGCAACTGCATCACCGTATGTAACATGGAGAACATCGATCCCGTCGGCGTGCATACCGGAGACAGTATCGTAGTAGCGCCTTCCCAGACCCTGAGCGACAAGGAGTACCAGATGTTACGTACTTCCGCTCTGAAGATCATCAACGAACTGCAGATCACCGGTGGATGTAACGTACAGTTTGCACTGCATCCCACCAGCTTTGAATATTGTGTTATCGAGGTTAACCCCCGTGTCAGCCGTTCTTCCGCACTGGCAAGTAAGGCGACCGGTTACCCCATTGCAAAGGTAGCAGCGAAGATCGCACTGGGCTTTACTCTGGATGAGATCAAAAATGCCATTACCCACAAGACCTATGCCAGCTTCGAGCCGACACTGGATTACTGTGTCGTTAAGATCCCCAGACTGCCTTTCGATAAATTTATCACTGCAAAACGTACTCTGACCACACAGATGAAGGCAACCGGTGAGGTTATGAGTATCTGCAATAACTTCGAGGGAGCACTGATGAAGGCCATCCGTTCCCTGGAGCAGCATGTGGACTGCCTGCGCAGCTATGATTTCAGCACTTTGTCTGTGGAGGAACTGTTAGAGCGTCTGAAGATCGTGGATGACCAGAGAATCTATGTGATCGCTGAAGCAATCCGTAAGGGTATCAGTTATGAACAGATCCACGACATTACAAAGATCGACCTGTGGTTCATTGACAAGATCGCCATTCTGACCGAGATGGAGCATGCACTGGAGACACAGCCTCTGACAGTGGAACTGTTGAAGGAAGCCAAGAGAATCGAGTTCCCGGATAACGTCATCGCAAGACTGACCGGCAAGACCGAGGAAGAGATCAAGAAGATGCGTTATGACAACGGCATTAAGGCTGTCTACAAGATGGTAGACACCTGTGCTGCAGAGTTCGCAGCTTCCACTCCTTATTACTATTCCGTATTCGGCGGCGAGTGCGAAGCCAAGGAGACCACCGGACGCAAGAAAGTCCTGGTACTGGGTTCCGGTCCTATCCGTATCGGACAGGGTATCGAGTTCGACTATTGTTCCGTACATGCTACCTGGGCATTCTCCAAGGCAGGCTATGAGACCATTATCATCAATAATAACCCGGAGACCGTAAGTACCGACTTCGATATTGCGGACAAGCTGTATTTCGAGCCTTTGACTCCGGAAGATGTGGAATCTATCGTAAATATTGAGCATCCCGATGGTGCTGTGGTACAGTTCGGCGGACAGACCGCTATCAAGCTGACTGAGAGCCTGATGAAGATGGGCGTGCCTATCTTAGGTACCAAGGCGGAGGATGTAGATGCCGCTGAGGACAGAGAGCTGTTCGACAAGATTCTGGAAGAGACCGAGATCCCCCGTGCAGCCGGCGGTACCGTATACACCGCAGAGGAAGCTAAGGCGGTGGCCAACAGACTGGGCTATCCCGTACTGGTGCGTCCTTCCTATGTACTGGGCGGACAGGGCATGCAGATCGCTATCTCCGATGAAGAGATCGAAGAGTTCATGGAGATCATCAACCGTATCGCACAGGATCACCCGATCCTGGTAGATAAGTATTTACAGGGTAAGGAGATCGAGGTTGATGCTGTATGCGACGGTACCGATATCCTGATCCCCGGTATCATGGAGCATATCGAAAGGACCGGTATCCACTCCGGAGACAGTATCTCCGTATATCCGGCTCCGACTATTGATAAAGTAGTAAAAGAGAAGATCGCAGAGTACACCAGAAGACTGGCAAAGGCACTGCATGTCAAGGGACTGATCAATATCCAGTTCATTGCCATCGGTGAGGAAGTATATGTCATTGAGGTTAACCCCCGCTCTTCCCGTACCGTACCTTATATCAGCAAGGTAACCGGTATTCCTATCGTGGATCTGGCTACCGAAGTGATCATCGGCAAGACCATCCGTGAGCTTGGCTACGAGCCCGGCTTACAGCCTGAGGCAGAGTATTTTGCCATCAAGATGCCCGTGTTCTCCTTCGAGAAGATCCGCGGTGCCGAGATCAGCTTAGGACCGGAGATGAAGTCTACCGGTGAGGGCCTGGGTATTGCCAAGACCTTCAATGAGGCTCTGTACAAGGCATTCCTGGGAGCAGGCGTAGAACTGCCCAAGTATAAGAACATGATCATCACCGTGAAGGATGCGGATAAGGGTGAAGCCATTGAAGTCGGAAGACGCTTCGAAAAGCTGGGATACACCATTTATGCTACCAGAAGTACCGCAGCTGCTCTGAATGAAGCAGGTGTGAAGGCGAGAAAGGTCAACAAGATCTCTCAGGAATCCCCGACCGTTATGGACCTGATCCTGGGACACAAGATCGACCTTGTCATCGATACCCCGACCCAGGGCCGCGACAAGACCAGAGACGGTTTCCTGATCCGCCGTACCGCTATCGAGACCGGTATCTACTGCATCACTGCAATGGACACCGCCAATGCTCTCGTGACCAGCATGGAGCATATGAACGATTGCAAGGAACTGACGCTGGTGGATATTGCACAACTGTAAGATATAAAAATGGATAAGAACAGTGGAGTCGCGAAAGTTGCTCCACTGTTTGTGTTTGTGACAAAAACAAAGTGTTGACAAATGTCCGCGAAAGGAATAAAATACAAACAGTTAAAGACATAAAGGCTGTGAAGAGAAGAGTAGGAGAAGAGATACGTCGCAGAGAGTCCCGGCAGGTGGGAAGGGATATGGAAGGCTTCTTTGAACATGGTCTCGGAGCTTTGCACCGACTTCGTATTCGGACAGGATATCCGGCAGATACGGACAGGCTGCAACGAGAGTACCCGTTATCGTACCTGACTATCGATGAGCGTTTGTTTGTCCGTAGTTGCAGAGGCCTGATCCCGTGAGAGACGGGCGAATTAAGGTGGTACCGCGGAAGAATGTTCCGCCCTTAAATTTTAATTTAAGGGCGGTTTTTTATTATGTCAAAAAGAGAAGAACTGATCAGAGAATATTGCAGACAGGTAAATGAAAGCCTGCATTTTATACAAAAATACATGGAAGGGATCGTTCCCGCTGGCCGATGCAGCGAAGAACTGTATTGGGAGACCAAGAAGATCAGTGAGGAACTGCAGAAGAGCAATCATGAACAGACCGCATTGATCCGGGCCTATCTGCGGGAGGCGGCACAACTGTACGTAGAGGGGGAGCCCTGGAAAACCCGCATTACGGACCGAAGACTTTGCCGTAATACGATCCTGAATCATTTACAGATGCTGGCGAATGTCAGCTTCTGGCTGAGAGAACAGGGAGAGCCACTGGCAGAGGAAGTCTGTGGATGGCTGTTAGCCCAGGAGACAGCGGATGTGCAGAAAGTTAGATCCGGACAAAGTCTGGAAGTTGCCAGAGAGATCTATCCGGCCGTGCAGAGAAAGAGAGCATAGGAGCGGTCGGCTGTAAAAGCACAAATTTGAAAATAAAATCCGTGGGGACAGCATATACTAGGCGTATGGTAAATATTGTATGATCGTAAGCCTGTATCCCGCAGGCGGATTGGAGTCTCATGTTAGAAGAACATTATCCTTTTGTTGCGCAGCCTCTTCCCTACGAATATGATGCCCTGCTTCCGGTATTAGATGAGGAAACACTTCATTTTCATCACGACAAGCATTATCAGACCTATGTGGATAAGCTGAATGCCACCCTTGCCGATTATCCGCAGTTACAGCAGATGTCCTTGACGGAACTGCTCACTTCGGAGGATAATATACTTGCGTCCCTGCCGGAGGAAGCCCGGAAAAGCATTCACAATAACGGTGGCGGTGTATATAATCATCAGCTGTATTTTGACAGTATGCGAAGCCCGGCAGGACAGGAGCCCTGTGGAGCTCTGGAGGAGGCGCTGGTCCGGGATTTTGGATCGGTGAGACAATGGAAAGAACAGATGTCACAGGCAGCCACGGGGGTATTTGGCTCTGGATGGGCATGGCTTGTGAGTGACCAGGACGGTACTCTGATGGTCCTTACTACTGCGAATCAGGATGTCCCGGATCTGAAATTGTATACCTCCATATTTCCCATAGATGTGTGGGAGCATGCCTATTATTTACAGTATCAGAACCGCAGGCCGGATTACGTGGAAGGATGGCATAAGCTGATCCACTGGAAAAAAGCGGGACGACGTTACGAACAGGTACTTTGCAGACTGGAAAGAGCGGCCGGGGAAGCGGAAAAATTGCAAAATGACAGCCGCACAACAGAAGCGCACGACAGATAGTGTGCAACGTGCGGAACAGAAGAACAGAAAGAGGAAAATGACTATGGAGAACAGACCGATCATAAAAAAGGAACAGGTAGAGACCGTCTACGACAGCAGATTTATCAAGGTATTTGATATGCAATATGAGCCGGGAAAACATTATTTTGATGCTACCAGAAGAGCCAAAGATAATCTGGCAGCGGTAAAGAGCGACGAAGAATTCAGACAGATGCTGCCGGATGCAGTCAGCTGCGTTGTGATCCTGAAGATCAGAGGACAAGAACCGAGACTTTGCTTAAGCCGTGAGTATCGTTACCCGGCAGGACATTTTCTGCTGAGCGTTCCGGCAGGACTTTTAGACCCGGAGGATGCAACGGAAGAAAATCCCGTATTCCATGCGGCAGCCCGGGAGCTTCGGGAAGAGACCGGCATCACACTGGAAGAGAGCGACAGCATCCGTCTGGTGAATCCGCTGGTATTCAGTACCCCCGGTATGACGGATGAGAGCAATGCACTGGTGCAGATCATATTGAACCGTGAAGAGATGCCGAAGGTAAGTCAGGAAGGCGCCGTTGGAACGGAATGTTTTGATGGTTTTCTGCTGCTGACCAAAGAAGAAGCACAGAAAATCTTAAAAGACGGCGTGGATGGCCAGGGACTCTTTTATCCCTTATATACCTGGGCAGCATTGATGTGCTTTGTGACGGGAATGTGGGAATAATTTTTGAACAAATAAGACGATGAACGAAAAGCGTGTGGAGAGATTTGCACGCTTTTTTTGAAATTTGTAACAAATAGCGAAAAATTCTTCGTTATGATTAACAAAGAGGAAGGTTGCCGTTCGCTCAATTGATTTTCCAATTGCTCAATTGTATAAGATGTCATTATATTGTATAATGATGTCATTATCAAGTACAATTAAGAAGCAAAGACATCATGCAGAAAGAGCAATTTGGTATATTGCTTACGACTTTAAGAAAGAAAAACGGAATCAGCCAGAAAGACATTGGAGAGATTAGCGAATCCAGAACCGCAGAAAGGAGAGACAGAGGAAACGGACGGAGAGCCCCCGAAGAAAAAGAACAGCCTTATAGTAAAAACTGCTGTCCTGGTGGGAATACTGGTGATCGTCGGAGGACTGCTGTTGGGATATATGATAAAGCATAGAGAACCTACTTATCAGCAGATAGGCACAAGATACATCGATGATCCTGACTGGGGGAATGTATCTGAAATTTCGTATGTGGTAAAAGGG
>OGEE01001506.1_pt1 | contig 11322 bp, 10 predicted proteins | sample 1570571 | NCBI WGS metagenome assembly OGEE01 (sample SAMEA2582169, study PRJEB24529) | metagenome | biome: Human gut stool | place: China | collected 2011
TATCTGTAAGAGGTATGTAAGAACCAAAGGGGAGTCCATGACGGACTGCCCTTTTCCGCCTCAGCGTCATACTCGAAAAACACCATATCAATAACCTCCTTCTTATTCTCAAGCAAAAATTCCTTCAAAATATCCCTCCTGATACATACATCCACGGCCTGAACGATAGCCTGCCGGTTTGGATACACCTTTGCCTGCTCACGGACTTCTGCGACAAACTGGGCGTACTCCTTTAAAATCTGGCAGGCATCCATCAGCTCGGAGTTGAACCCGAGATTGATATTGATTACCTGTACCTGTAATTCAAGCTGAGGAGTCTCTTCCTTATTCCGGTAGGCGCTGGACAGCTTCAGGGTGCTGTATTCCGGGAGAGGATCCGTCCCGTTATAAAACACTACGAAATGCGGAGTATCCAGCATCTGTAACTTGTTGGAATAAAGCAGGTCATCTGAGTTCATCTTTGAATATTCACTTGCCAGATACAGCAAAAAGCGATACGGCATATTGGGATTCAGGGTGGACTGGTGCTCAAAAAACCATAGATCAAAATCCACCACAAATGACAGGTCGTTCTGCAAGCTTAGGTAAACCGCATTTTCCAAAGTTGTAATATGCAGTAGCTCCGGATCTTCATAATGCGAGTGATTCAGCGCATTGTACAGCGAGAGCAGCTTCTCCTTGTCATGAAATATTTTCCGGAACACCAGATCCTTATAATTCCGCTTTCCGGAAGCCGGTATTGCCACAGCCACATTCCCCGGCGCAACAGCTATCGCATTCCCATACGAAATTTCTTCCGCAACAAAATTTTTCCAGAATCTCGACACAGTATTCATCAAATACTCCTCCGAGAAATAGTTGCCGGTTATATTATTTTGTTTTAACTCCATAAATCTCCTTTCTGTTGCAAAATAAATGTAAAAATAAAACAAATATTTTCCATATAAAATAAATAATAAGGGAAACTTTGACCACTGACGGGTCTATAAGAATTTTTGAAAGAAGAAAAATTACTTCTAATACCACCATACCATAGGGATTCCTTACTGGCAAGTCTGAAAAATGTTACAGAACGCTTCTAAAGTTTTACTTTCCCGGCATTTTGGGGTAAGATAAGCAGTATAGATTCCTAAGGACACAGAAAGAGAGGGTTACTATAATTATGAAATTTCAGGACATGCCTTACGAGAGAATAGATTTTGCCAAAGTGCAGGAAGAGATGGGAGAACTGATCCGGGAGCTGGATGCAGCGAAGAGTGGGGAAGAGCAGTTCGAGGTGCATAAGAAGTATTATGCGCTGACGGACCGTGTCATGACGCTGATGACGATCGCGAATATCCGCTTCGACATCGATACTTCCGATAAATTCTACGAGGAAGAGCATAAATACTACGATGAGCAGGGACCGGTATTCAGCAATCTGGTGCTGGCTTATCAGAAGAAATTATATGAATCCCCCTACAGAGCTTATCTGGAGGAGAAGATCGGTCCGGTAGCATTCAAGAATATGGAGCTGGCACAGAAGTCCATGAGCGAGGCACTGATTCCGCTGATGCAGGAGGAGAATTCCCTGACGATGGAGTATGATAAGCTCATCGCCGGTGCGAAGATTGACTTCGATGGCAAGGAACTGAACCTGTCCCTGTTGCGGCCCTATCTGGTGAATTCCGACCGCAATGTCCGCAGACAGGCATGGGAGAAGATGAGTGCATTTTTCCTGGAAAATGAGGAAAAACTGGACAGAATTTACGACAAACTGGTGAAAAACCGTACCGCGCAGGCAAGGGCAATGGGCTATGAAAATTACCTGGAGCTGGGATATTACCGGATGAACCGCAACTGCTACGGCAAGGACGAGGTAGAGGCTTTCCGCAGGCAGATCAAGGAGTACTTCGTACCCTTCGCAGAGAAGCTGCATGACCGCAGAAGACAGCGACTGGGTCTGGAGAAGCTCAGTTATATCGACGAGCAGGTATATTTTAAGGATGGCAACCCGGCGCCCACCGGAACCCCCGAAGAGATCATGGCAGCCGGACAGAAGATGTACCGTGAGCTGTCCACGGAGACTGCGGAATTTTTTGATTTCATGATGGAGAACCAGTTATTTGATGTACTGGGACGCAAGACGAAAAAAGCAGGCGGCTACATGACCTATCTGCCCCTCTATCATGCACCGTTTATCTTCGCCAATTTTAACGGTACCAGCGGTGATGTGGACGTCATCACGCATGAGTGTGGCCATGCGTTCCAGGGGTATCTCGCTGCACAGGATCCTATCAGAGAACATGCGGATATCGGCATGGAGACTGCAGAGATCCACTCTATGTCCATGGAATTTTTCACGGAAAAGTGGATGAACCTGTTCTTCGGTGACAGAGCGCAGGATTACGTGGAAATGCATCTGGAGGATGCGGCTGCGTTTATCCCTTACGGCTGTATGGTGGATGAGTTCCAGCATATCGTCTATGAACACCCGGAGCTGACCCCGGCAGAGCGGAAACAGGCATGGAGCCGTCTGGAACGGGAGTACAAGCCTCATCTGGACTACGAGGGAGATCCTTTCTTCGGACAGGGAGGCTTCTGGCAGAAGCAGCTGCACATTTACGACTACCCGCTGTATTATATCGATTACTGCCTGGCGCAGACCTGTGCACTGCAGTACAAGGTGAAGATGGATGCCGATTTTACAGAGGCGTGGAAGAGCTATCTGAAGCTGTGCAGATTGTCCGCCAGCGATTTTTACACCAATATGATTAAAAAAGTCGGACTGGACAGTCCTTTTGAGCCCGGATGTGTGAAAAATATCGTGGAAAAACTTGAAAAATATGTGAAATAGCTTTCTTTTTCCGCTAAAATACGGTAAAATAAGGAGTCATTGGACTTAAGACGCTAGGAAGGAGACATGTAAGCGATGTCTAAGAATGAAAAAGTTACAGAAAATAAGGAACAAAAAGAACAAACTGAACAGAAGGTCATGACAAAATATGACCGTAAGGTACAGAAGCGTAAAGAAGAGAAGGAAAAGGAGAAAAAGGAAGAGCGCATCAGCACGGCAGTCGGGATCGTATTCCTCGTTGCTCTGGTATGCCTGGTGGCATCTTTCCCGATCCGGACCTATCTGGCAACCCATGAGACTTATGTAGTGATCAATGGGGAGGAGGTGAATAAGGTAGAATTTGATTATGTCTACAACACCTCCAAGAACAACTACATTACACAGTACGGAAGCTATTTAAGCTATTTCGGACTGGATACCAGCAAGGATCTGTCCACCCAGATGTATTCCGATACTCTGACCTGGCAGGACTATTTTGAGCAGAATGCTGTAGAGAGCCTGAAGCAGAATAAGGCGCTGATGGCGGAAGCCAAAGCAGCCGGCTTCACCTATGATACCACGGATGAGTACAACACTTTCAAGGAGACCATCAAAACCTCCGCTGCAGCCGCAGGCGTATCTGATAAGGAATATGTACGTTCCATCTACGGAAGCTATGCAACCATGGGCCGTATCGAAGAATATGTGAAGAACGACATGGTAATGAACGCTTATTATCAGAAGCTGCAGGAGGACAATGCTCCCAGCGATGATGAGATCCAGAGCTATTATGAGGAAAATAAGGCAACCTACGATTCCGTAGACTACCGCCTGACCACGATCGAAGCTGATCTGCCCACCGAGCCTACCGAGCTGGCAGATCCCGTAGAAGAGACCGCATCTACAGATACTGCGGCCGACGGAACTGCAGCTGCCGATACCACACAGGATACCGCATATCAGCCTTCCGATGCTGAGATCGCCAAGGCCATGGAAGATGCCAAGGTACTGGCTGACGATGCGGAGCAGACCGTGGCAAAAGACGGCGAAGCACACGAGAATGAGCAGAAGTCTTCTGTGAACTACCTGATCTCCGACTGGCTGTTCGATGATGCCAGAAAGGCAGGAGACACCACCGTCATTACTAACGACAACAGCCATTGCTACTATGCCGTGGCATTTGAGAAGAGATATCTGGATGAGACTCCTTCCGCAGATGTACGTGTGATCATTCCCACCGAGGATAAGACCGGTGAAGAGATCCTGGAGGAGTGGAAGAGCGGTGCAGCTACCGAGGACAGCTTCGCAGAGCTGTGCAAAAAGTATACACAGGATACTTCCGCAGTAGAGAACGGCGGTCTGTTCGAGCAGGTAACCAAGACCGGTATGACAGAGGAGCTGAGCAACTGGATCTTCGACAGCAGCCGTCAGGCAGGCGATACCGTAGCGATCACTGTCAGCGATAGCACCTATGTACTTTACTACATCGGACAGGATCAGCCCGAGTGGAAGATCAATATCAAAAATACTCTGGTATCCCAGGCAATGTCCCAGTATATCGAAGACATCACCGCAGATATTACCGTAGAGGATCCCAAGGGTAAGCTGAATTACCTGAAGGCGCAGGCAGAGGAATCAGCAGCCGCTGAGACTGCAGCAGAGACTCAGGAGATTACAGAGGAGCAGACTGCTGCTACCGAAGAGACCGCAACACAGGCACAGTAACGCTTGCTCAGGAACAGAACATAGACAACAGACAAGTACCTGTTTCACTGCACAAGCAGAAGAGACAGGTACTGTTAGATTATGAGCAAAAATAGTCGCAAAAGGGCGGGAAACATGATAATGTGACTCTGCCAGTTACGTGAGCTGAACAGAGAATAACTTTGAGAAAGGTATGAATAAACATGCAGGAAAAAGTTCTGGTACTGGATATTGACGGAACACTGACCAATTCAAAAAAAGAGATTACAGAAGCTACCAAACAGGGAATCTGGAATATTTTACAGCATGGACACAAGGTGATCCTGGCTTCCGGACGTCCCACGCCCGGTATGCGGAAGTGCGAAGAGGAGCTGGAACTGAAAAAATACGGCGGATATCTTCTGTCCTTTAATGGAGCCCGCATCGTGGAATGTAAAACGGGAGAAGTGGTCTATCAGAGAACACTGCCCCTGTCCATTGTGCCCGGATTGTACGAATTCGCCAAAGCGAATGGCTGCGGACTGATCACTTATCAGGGAGAGGGAGTCATCTCTGCATTTGAGCCGGATAAATATGTGCAGTTAGAAGCAAGGATTAACGGAATCCCCATAAAGGTCGTTGACAATTTCGTTGAATACGTGAAATTCGATATTAATAAATGCCTGATGACAGCACCGGAAGAGATCGCGCCGGAGTTGGAGAAGCAGTTACAGGAAAAGTACAGTGATGTGGCAAGCATCTACCGTTCGGAACCGTTTTTCATCGAGATCATGCCGAAAGATGTGAACAAAGCCACTTCTCTGGATCATATGCTGGAAGGCATGGGACTTACGCGTGAAAACGCGATCTGCTGCGGAGACGGTTATAATGACATCTCCATGATCGAATATGCGGGAACCGGCGTAGCAATGGGGAATGCCCAGCCGGCGGTCAAGGAAGCTGCAGATTACATTACCGGTACTAACGATGAGGACGGGCTGGTAGAGGTCATCGATAAATTTATCATGAAACCGGAGCAGGCATAGCCTTTCTTAGAAACAAACAATAGACACAAAGCAGTAACACGCGAAAATCACAGAGCAATGAGCGTGTGTGATTTTTGCAAAAGAGGATATATATGATTCAGATACAAATACCTGAAAAAGCGAAATATATCATAGAGACCATACAGAATGCCGGGTTCGAAGCCTATGTGGTAGGCGGCTGCGTGCGGGATTCCATTCTGGGCAGATGCCCGGAGGACTGGGACATTACCACCTCGGCGAGACCGGAGCAGGTAAAGCAGCTGTTTCGTCGCACCATCGACACCGGAATCCAGCATGGCACCGTAACCGTCATGCTGGACAAGGAAGGCTTTGAGGTTACGACCTACCGTGTGGATGGAAAATACGAAGACAGCCGACATCCCAAAGAAGTGACGTTTACTCCGAACCTGGAGGAGGACCTGAAACGCCGGGATTTTACCATCAATGCCATGGCTTATAATGAAACGGAAGGCCTGATCGACATTTTCGGCGGATTAAAAGACATCGAGGCGAAGCTGATCCGATGCGTAGGCAACCCGGAGGAACGTTTTGGAGAAGATGCGCTGCGGATCATGCGGGCAATTCGTTTTTCAGCCCAGATGGGCTACGAGATCCACGAAGATACTGAGGCGGCAATCCGGAAGTTGGCACCGACCCTGCAGAAGATCAGTGCGGAGCGGATTCAGGTGGAACTGACTAAACTGTTGGTGTCCCCTCATCCCGACACCCTCAGAGAAGCTTATGACATGGGTGTCACAAAGGTGATCCTACCGGAATTCGATGCCATGATGGAGACACCGCAGAAGCACAAGCATCATAAATACAATGTGGGTGAGCATACATTACATGCACTTATGGAGATCGGGCCGGACAAGAATCTGCGTTATGCCATGCTGCTCCATGACATCGGCAAGCCGGCCACACTTACTGTGGATGAAGACGGAATCACTCATTTCTACGGACATCCGGCGGTGGGAGAAGAGATGGCGCGGAAGATTCTGCGGAGACTGCGATTTGATAATGATACCGTTGCGGTGGTCACCCGTCTGGTGAGATACCATGATTATGGCAATGATGTGATACCGGATCTGCGGATTGTCCGCCGGGCGGTGAATAAGATCGGGGAAGATATTTTCCCGCTGCTGTTCCCGGTGAAACGGGCAGATATTCTGGCACAGAGCGATTACCTGAGAACAGAAAAACTGGAGAATCTCGAACTCTGGAAGAAACTGTATCAGGAAATGCTGGAAAAGAAGCAGTGCGTCTCCCTGAAAACACTGGCAGTCACCGGCAGGGATCTCATTGCTATGGGAATGAAGCCCGGCAGGGAGCTGGGCGATATGCTGCAGAAGCTGTTGGAACTGGTCTTAGAGCACCCGGAGCAGAATACCAGAGAACAGCTGCTGGAAAAGGTAAAGGAACTGTCGGCAGACAAAGATTGAGCATACTTTACAGGCTTTCCTCATAAGATAGCGTAGGAACCGTCAAACCGGTTAAGTACATATCTTAGGAGGGGTTGTAAGTGAATGACAGAGCGGTGGCACTGCTGGAGCAGTATGAGATAGAGGTATTGCGTACCCGAAAAGGGCGGGGGGCGATTCTGTGCGATACACAGCAGGGCTGCCTGATCTTCAAGGAATATACAGGACGCGAGGAACAGCTGCGTCTGCAGGAACAGGTGCTTAAGCATCTGGAGGATTGTGGGAATATCTCTGCGGAGAGACTGCTCGCCACCAGAGAGGGCGCACTGTCGGTCACGGACAGAGATGGTGTCAGATATATTCTGAAGACCTGGTGGGAAGGCAGAGAATGTAACATCCGTGACAGGGAAGAATGCATGGAAGCCATGCGCCTGCTGGCCGGACTTCACAAGGATCTGGAATTTATTCCCACATTTCCCGAGATGGAAGGGATACCCACACCGGTCATCCGTAGATTCCTTCCGAGTCGAGAGTATGAGAAGCATAACAAAGAATTGAAGAGGGCCCGGAGATTCTTAAAACAGCGGAGCCAGAAGACCTGGTTCGAGATCCGGCTGGCTGCCGTGATGGATCCTTTTTTGGAAGAGGCCGGGCAGATCTGTGAGGAATGGAAAAAGATAGAAAATTCACATGACGTAGAAGCGGGAGAAACCTTCTGCTTTTGTCACGGTGATTATCAATATCACAATATTTTGCGCCAGGACAGAGGATTTTTCCTGGTGAATTTTGAAAAATGTCAGGCGGACGGTCCCATAAGGGATCTTTATCTGTTGCTGCGTAAACTGTTGGAGAAAAGTGATTGGGACTGTAACCGGGGGGAAGCCCTGCTGGCAGCTTATGAATCTGTCAGACCGCTGAATCCCTTCGAGAGACAGGATCTGTTCTACAGATTGTCTTATCCCGAAAAATTATGGAAGATTGTGAATTTCTATTACAATTCGGGAAAAGCATGGATTCCGGAAAAAAATCAGGAAAAACTGGACCGGCTGCTGGAACAGGAGACCGCCCGAAAAAAATTCCTGCGGATTCTGAGAGCATAAGAGCATAAGAGCGGATAGACACTAAGGTACCGGAGAGGAGACAAAAGCATGAACAAAAGATATCTGATGAAAGCAGTAGCATGCATTTGGCTTATGACAATGTTGTCAATAACTGGCTGCGGGCAGAAAGCTGCCACGGAAGGAAATACAGAGACGCAGACACAGACGGAAGAGGAACGTGTGGATACCGGATTCGTGGTGACGAATCCGGACAGTTATGATTCTGCGGATACTGCTGTACTGGTGGATATTAACGAAATTGACAAAACTGTCACTTTGTTGAATCTGGATCTCTGCAGGCGATATACGTTATCCATGGACGGAACCACCCGTTTCGGGGATAAATATGGCAAGGCGATCTCTCTGGATCAGCTGCAGGAGGGTGATATTGTGGATGTGACATTTCTGAAGACACAGAAGCACCTGACCTCTATGCAGCTGGCGCAGGCAGCATGGCAGTACGACAATGTGGAGCGCTATGAGTTGAATGCGGTGAGGCACGAGGTAAGCATCGGCGGAGAAACCTATAAGCTGTCCGAAGACACGCAGTATTTTTCCCAGGGGCACAGTATAGAAGAGATCGATCTGAATCCATCCGATATTCTTACCTTCCATGGAATTGACAGTACGGTGCTCAGCGTGATCGTGGAAAAGGGTCATGGATATCTCCGGCTGGTCAATGATGAGAATTTCGTGGGTGGCTGGCTGGAGATCGGACAGACACAGATCGTGAGGATCACGGAGGACATGCTGGTGACGGTGCCGGAAGGCAGTTATCAGGTGGATATCAGCTGCAGCGGCGGGGGAGGTACGAAGTATGTAGTGATCAACCGTAACGAAGAGACAACCCTGGATATCGGAGATCTGGAGATTGCGGAGGCAAAGTACGGTATGGTGCTGTTTTCCATGAGCCCGGCCGATGCGGAGCTGTATATTGACGGAAGTCAGGTGGATCCTTCCCAGCCGGTCTCACTGGAGTACGGAATCCACCAGATCATAGCAAAAGCGGACGGCTATAAATCTCTGACACAGTATCTCCGGGTAGGACAGGAATCTGCCGGAGTGGATGTGCAATTGGATAAAGTGGATTCCGACAGTGAAGAAAGCACAGAAAACTCGTCATCTGCAGGCAGCTCTTCCACCGGTACTGCTTCCGGCAGTACTTCTGCGACGACAGACACCACAACCACCTACTATCGGGTACACATTGATGCACCGGAAAACGTGGAAGTATATCTGGACGGTAACTATGTGGGAATCTCACCCTGCAGCTTCAAAAAGACATCAGGAAGTCATGTGATCACACTGCGGAAGTCCGGATATGAGACCAGGAGTTATACGGTTCAGGTGGACGATGAACAGAAGGATGTATCGTATTCTTTTGTGGATCTGACAGTTAGTTCCCAAACTTCAAAATAATCTTTGAAAAGGCACAGGAAATGCCGTAAATATGCGGAAATGCCTTGACAAAAGGGATAAAAACAGATATATATATTTATAGACGTTTCAAAAGAACTATTTTCGAGCGTAAATTTAATCACGAAACTCATTATAGGAGGAGTTCAATATGAACAAAACAGAATTAGTTGCAGCTATGGCTGATCAGGCTGGTCTTTCCAAGAAGGACGCAGAGAAGGCATTAAAGGCTTTCACAGATGTTGTTGCTGAAGAGTTAAAGAAGGATGGTAAGGTTCAGTTAGTTGGCTTCGGTACTTTCGAAGTATCCAGCAGAGCAGCTAGAGAGGGTAGAAATCCTCAGAGCGGCGCACCTATGAAGATCGCTGCTTCCAAGGCTCCTAAGTTCAAGGCTGGTAAAGCATTAAAGGATATGCTGAACGCATAATAGAAGCTGATTTTTCAGAGACTCGAGAGGACAACCTTTCGGGTCTCTTTCGTTATGAGAAATAGTTTTCAGAAGGAGAGGAAACCCATGAGACTGGATAAATATTTAAAGGTGTCCCGCCTGATCAAACGCCGTACTGTGGCCAACGAAGCCTGCGACAGCGGTAGAGTATTGATCAACGACAAACCGGCAAAGGCATCTGCCAATGTAAAAGAGGGAGATATCATCACGATCTCTTTCGGTAACAAGGAAGTAAAGGTAGAAGTGCTGGATGTTCAGGAGACAGTGAAAAAAGAAGAAGCAAAAGAACTCTTTCGTTATGTATAAATATGTATAAATTTCCAATGACTCCCATAAGATGAATTGTAGCTTTGAATAGTTATGATAAATTGCAATGTGACACAGATGGGAGGAAGTATGGAAGATTTAAACACAACAGGGCGTATGCATAAAATAATTATGACCAACAGACGAACCTGCACGGTGAACGGTGTCAATGATGTGCTTTCTTTTGATCTGCGGGAGATTCTGCTGGAGACGGAACAGGGGATGCTGATGATCCGCGGAAATGAACTGCATGTGAATCGGCTGACCCTGGATAAAGGGGAAGTGGACATTGACGGCCGGATCGACAGCTTCGTATATTCGGATACCGCAGCATCCGGGGAGAAGCAGGAGTCATTTTTCGCCAGGCTGTTCCGTTAATGAATGAAAATGTTTTTCTGCTGCATGCGTTTCTCCTGGGAATAGAGATTACTTTTCTGTATGATATACTGCGGATTCTGCGGAGGGTTTTTACACATGGCAACGGCATGGTGTCACTGGAGGATATTGCCTTCTGGATCTATTGTGCGGGAAAAGTGTTTTTACTGATGTTCCGGGAGAGCAATGGGAGCCTGAGATGGTTCGCTGTGTTGGGGGCGGTATTGGGAATGTATCTGTATCACAGGACGCTAAGTCCCCTCCTGGTAAAATATGTCTCCGGATTTCTCAACATGCTCTTAAACCCGATTCATAAGGCGTTGCGGATATCCGTAAGATGGGTAAAAAAGAAGTTGACGGGACTTCGGAAAATGCTTAAAATATTCATAGAAAGGAGATGCGCGTATGGCAAGGGGAAAAAGACGAGTAGCCTACCGCAGGAGACATCAGAACCGGTTCAGCCTGTTCCTGGTGAGCCTGGTCGTATTGATGATCATGGTAGTCGTTGCGGTGCGAAGCGTGGAATTACAACAGAAGATCGCAGGATATGATACCCAGATCGCAAGCCTGAGCGCGCAGATCGATGCGGAGACCGCCAGAGCGGAAGAGATCGAGGAGTATCGCAAGTATACGCAGACCAAGGCTTATGTGGAGGAAGTGGCGAAGGATAAGCTGGGACTGGTATACGAAGGTGAGATCCTTTTTCAGGAAG
>OGEE01001507.1_pt1 | contig 11291 bp, 11 predicted proteins | sample 1570571 | NCBI WGS metagenome assembly OGEE01 (sample SAMEA2582169, study PRJEB24529) | metagenome | biome: Human gut stool | place: China | collected 2011
CCCTTCGGTCATTCCACCCGCGGTTATTCACATTCGCCCCCTTCGGGGACGGTAGGATGATACTTACGAAACTTCAGTTTTTAATTTAAACAAACATAAATTATGGCAGACAATCAACAACTAAACAAGAGAGAGAAGCCTCGATACTATGCAACAGACTTCCCCGAAATCCTAGAGAAAATTCCTCTAGCGGATAGAGTACTCTATCTGAGATACCAGGAACAATTCCACGGTATCGGAAAATTCGCATCCGAGAAAAACGATGATTCATCATTCAACGATGCATCATCATTCAGCAATGCATCCTCATCCAACGATGCATCCTCCGAAAAGGTAACCCTGGCGCAACTCAGAAAAATTACGCAGGACGCCATGAAGGAGATCCACAAGCAGCCCGTCAACATCAAAGTGACATGCCCTACCTGCGGAAAGAAACACTGCTACGTGAAACGTTCCGACGGCAGAATCTACTGCTTCTCGTGCGAAATGAAGGGACAACTCGACGAGATGAAATCACGCAGCTACAACGCTCAGCAGGGAGCCGACGGCAGCTTCAACTCCGACGGCAGCTTCAACCCCGACGGCTACTCCAACGCCGCCAAGAAACGCAACGGCAAGGACCTGCCCGACAACTACGTGCCCATGAGCACCGACGACTACAAGGAAATAGATGCCGCCACCCGCTCCATCCTCTACCCCGTCTACCCCTTCAACGACCCCGAGGAAGAGGCACGGTTCATCGAGCACTTCCACCCCGCCAACGTTGCCCAGCGCAACCCCAAGGCGAAACCCATGCTCCCGCCGCAGCGCATCCTCTCGCTCCAGGGCATGGTGCAGAAATACATCCAGGCGATGAACCTCTCGCCCGAGGTCATCCGAAAGGAGGGCGTGATGTGCGCCTTCATCATGCAGCCCGCCAACGACGCCAAGAGCGAGGACCCCAAGGGCGTGGAGGAAGTGCCCGCCATCGTATACTGCAACCATCTGTTCGGAAAAATCATCAACGCCAAGTTCCGCAGCGTGCAGCAGAACCCCGTCACCGGCGAATGGAGCAAGGGATTCACCCAGATTTCGCCCACCAAGCCCTGCGCACCCTACGGCATCGACAGCATCAACGACCTGCGCCCCGACGCCGGAATCATCCGACAGATCATCATCACCGAGGGCGAAAAAGACCGCCTCACCCTGATGAGCTGCGGATTCCCCTACGTGCTGAGCGTGGCCAACGGCGCCGCCACCAACATCGCCGAGAGCCACGAGGCCTTTGAGGAATGGATTCTGCAGGCTGAGGACATCGTAATATGCGGCGACTCCGACCGTCCGGGAAGAATGCTCGTCAAGTCGCTCATCAACCAGTATCCCACCCGTGCCAAGGTGGCGAGTCTGCCCAGCGGCAAGAAAGACATCAGCGAGGTGTACGAGGCGTTCGGCAGGGACGAGGTGGCGAGAATCATCAGCGAGGCCAAGCCGGCTAACGAGGGCGACGTGTACGACCTGGAGGAGAATGCCGACGAGGTGCTCGACATCCTGATGGGCAACTACGACCACGGCTACGAGGTGGGCATGGGAAAGCTCACCGACAGCATCTTCCACCCCACTTCGGATGGCGGACTCATCATCCTGACGGGTCGCCCGAACTCGGGAAAGACGGATTTCCTGAACTGCATGATGGCGCATCTGATGTACAACTGCAACAAGCGCGTGGCCTTCTTCTCGTTCGAGAAACCTATCAAGGGCAAGCACGTGAGGGAGATAGCGCGCATAGCCCTGGGCGTGGAGAACACGGAGACGATGGACGGCAACGAATCGCCCGAGGAAGCGCGCCTGGTGAACCGCCACGCCCTGAAATTCCTGATGAGCCACATGGTGGACTTCGACACCAAGAGCCGTCTGCCCGACAGCAAATACATCACGGAACTTGCCGAGAGCGAGATGAGGAAGAAGAAGATAGATTTCCTGGTGATAGACCCGTATGTATTCATCAACGTGACGGAGGGCGGCAGCCGTGCCACAGAGACGGAGAAGGTGAAGCTGATGCTTACCCGACTGCAGCAGTGGAGCCGTGCGCATCACGTCTGGACGGTGGTGGTGGCGCACCCGAGAATCCAGTATAAGGACGGCCACGAGGCATTCCCGCCGCTGGATCTCTACAGCATTGCGGGCAGTGCGCAGTGGGCGAATCTTGCGGATTATCTGCTCACGGTGACTCGCGTGAACAAGCCTCAGGAGGGCAAGACGTATTCCATCGTAGAGATGCTGAAAGTGAGAGACCAGGAGTTCTGCCGTCCGGGCAAGGTGTACTACATGAGGCAGCCCTGCGGCAGATACGACGAGCGTGCATCTGAAGAGGAATGCATCGCCGAGGTATTGTATGCCAAGGTTTTGCCGAAGGACGAGGAGCCGTGGGAGAGTTGATAGTTGAGAGTTTATAGTTTATAGTTGAGAGTTAACAATCTTATTTTCAAGATGATACGCCTATGACAAAAAAAGAATACAACGAATTGAAGAAGCGGGCACACGAGATGATGCTCGCCGACTATGAGTGGATATTGCAGCAGGACCCGCAGCGGTATCAGTGGACCCATACGCAGTGCTGGCTCATCGAGTTCGTGCACGACGTGAGGGATATCGCCTCGCTGAAGAGCATCAGCGGGGAGGAAGAGGAGGACCTCTGCGACGCCTGGCACGACGCCCATTTCCGTCCGCTGTCGCTGCAGCAACTCTATAAGGACATCTGCGTCCAGGTGGGCATCCCCGTGCCCCAACACACCGCCAAGGCACTGAACAAGCTGAGATGCACGGAACAGCGCTGCCGCATCTTCCCCGACAGCATCACCCTGTTCTACATGAAGGAGATGCAGAAGAATCCCCCCTGCCGCATCATCGAACTGCTCATGGTGATGAACTGAGATGAAGCTGAAGTGAAGCCAGATTGAAGCTGAAGTGAGGCTTACTCCGAGCCGGGGTGAGGCTCAAACGAACGTTACGTAAGGCTCATTCCAACCCGGAGTGAGCCTTACTCCGGCTTGGAGTAAGGCTTGCTCTGATTTGGCGCAAAGCTTGCTTCAAGAAAATGTCCCCTAAGATGTCCCCTAAGATGTCCCCCACGATGTCCCCTAAGATGTCCCCCTGAAACTCTTGACAAGAGCCATTTTTTTTTGTATCTTTGCAGTGTAATTCAGAAGAAAGTAGTAGGTAAAAGATAGATTCACAAATTAATAATCTAATGCGTATGGAACAACACACAGAACTGGAACTGGAGAGGATGCAGCAGATGCTCCTCTCCACCCACTTCACCCTAGGAGAGTTTCTCCGTTCGGGCACCGCCATCAAGTATGGCATCGACAACACGCCGCAGAATGCCATCATCATCATCCGCCTGATGATGCTCTGCGAGCAGGTATTGGAACCCCTGAGAAAGAATTTCGGAGTCATCACCGTTACGAGTGGCTATCGCTGTCCGCAGCTCAACCTGGCTGTGCACGGTGTGCCGGGCAGTCAGCACACCCTGGGCGAGGCTGCCGATCTCTTCATCCCCAACGATGAGATTCTGAAGAAGTATTCCGGCTTCATCGAGGAGCATTGTCATTTCGACCAGATGATCCTGGAGCCTCGCGGTGCCTCGCCCGGCACGCAGCGCTGGCTTCATGTGAGCTACACGATGCGAAGGAAGAACCGTTATCAGATTTTATTTTAATGATTCAAGACAAGAAAGGAGATACTATGAAGAAAGAGACATGGAAAACAGTGATTCAGATTGTCATCTCGGTGCTCACGGCCATCGCCACATCGCTGGGCGTTAGCTCGTGCATGAGCTGCTAGGTATGGTCACGCTGGATTATATAAAGTCACGCAGATTTCGCAGATTACGCAGATTTTTGGCCTTACGGCCAAGGGCTAACGCCGTAAAAACCGGGGAAAAACAGAGTTCCTACTATAGAAGAATCTACGGACGAACAGGTAGAAAAATCTGCGTAATCTGCGAAATCTGCGTGACCATATCACATCAGGCGTATACCCAACGACCGAACAGGTCGGGAAAATCAGATAAATTATTTTATTAACCCTTTAAATCTTTGTATTATGAGCGTAAAGTACAGAAAAGTGAAGAACAACCGCAAGGGCTCAGCAACCCGCGGCAAAATCTACGGCAAAGCCGTAGTAGACGGCGTGATCCGCACCAAGGAAATCGCCGAGAAAATCGGTAAGCGATGCACCCTCACCGAGCCAGACATCATCGCCGTGATCAACGCACTGGAAACCGAAATCGCCTATGCCCTCGCCGACGGCAAGCGCGTGATCCTCGACGGATTCGGTTCCTTCAAGGTGGGCATCAGCACCTCCCCTGCCGATAGCCCGAAGAAGTTCACCACCGCCAACATCAAGGGCTTCCACGTGGTCTTCGCACCAGCCATCGAGATGTACATGAACAAGCGCATCAAGTCGATGCTCCGTGGCGTGAAGGTGGAGGAGATGACCGAGTACAACGGTCTCGACGGCGGTTCTGACGGCACATCAGGCGGCGGCGGTAACTCTGGAGGAAGCTCCACCGGTGACAACAAGGACACTGGAGGCTCTGGTGACAACAAGGACACCGGAAACTCTGGTGACAACAAGGACACCGGAGGCTCAGGCGACAACAAGGACACCGGTAGCTCAGGCGACAACGAGCACATTGTACTCTAGCCGAACGAAGCTGTGAAAGATTCTGCAGGAGATTCTGCTGGATGAATCCTGCTGGCTTAAAAATTGAAAGGCGACGAAGTCACAAAGGCTTCGCCGCCTTAATTTTGTTTAATTTCGGAACTAATATATCTAAAAAGAGAAAAATATTTGGTAATTTCGGGTTTTCTGCTTATTTTTGCAGTCGAATCATCACGAATAATTATAATATAAGGTGACATTTATGAAAAGATATTCAAAATTCATACCTATCCTCGCGATAGCACTATCTGCCCCAGCATTCACCTCGTGCTTCAAGGACGAACCCCTCAATGCCGAATGCGACATTGAGCAGGCCTTCATCCCCAACAACGGCAACTGGGAAGAATGCTTCCTCAAAGCCACAGATACCCTGCAGAACGTGATGTCTACGGAAAATGAAATCAGCTTCCTCGTAAAAAAGGGAACCGATCTCTCGCACTTCGCACCGAAATTCCAGATTACACCAGGCGCTACCCTATCGCCTGCCAACGGTTCGGTGCAGGATTTCACCAACGGGCAAGTAACCTACACCGTTACTTCCGAGGATGGCAACTGGAAACGGCAGTACAGAGTGGGATTCACCTTCCCGCCCGTGGTTTACGAAGTGATGAAGTACGACTTCGAAAACTATTTCCTCAACGAAAACAAGCCCGTTCATAAATATTATGTCTGGAGCGACAAGAACGACGACGGTACGCTTGCCAACAACTGGGCTACGGGAAATCCGGGCTTCTACATGAGCCGAAGCTCTGCCAAGCCAGACCAATATCCAACGGTGCCTGTGGAGCAAGGCTACGACGGTGCCTGCGTGAAACTCACCACCAGCGATACCGACCAGTTTGGCGCAATGGCCAAGATGCCTATCGCTGCGGGCAACCTCTTCATCGGAAAGTTCGACGCCAGTCAGGCACTGAAGGATGCCATGAAGGCCACCCAGTTTGGCGTGCCCGTAAGCTTCAAGCCTACCAAATTCAGCGGCTACTACCGATACAAGCGTGGCGATGTGTTCACCAACCGCCAGAAGAAGGTGGTGGAAGGCAAGAAAGACTACGGCACCATCTATGCCGTATTCTACGACAACCACGACGCCGAGGGCAACAGCATCGTGCTCTATGGCGACAACGTGCAGACCAGCCCTCAGGTGGTGGCAATCGCCAAGTTGCCAGACATCGACGACACGCCCGAGTGGACCCATTTCGACCTCGACTTCGTTTATAAGAAGGAGGTGGATGCCCAGAAACTCAGAAACATGGGCTACAGCATGGCCATCGTCTGCTCATCGAGCGTAGAAGGCGCCTCGTTCATGGGAGCCATCGGAAGTACATTGTGGGTGGACCAGTTCCGCATCGCCTGCGAAAAGGAATAAATGAATCTGCCAAAGAAGATTCAATGAGAAGATTCTTACAAAGAAGATTCATTAAGAAGAGATTGAGAAGATTTAGAAAAAAGAAGACAAGACAATGAAAAAGCCATTCATCATATCAGCCGCAATCCTATGCCTCTGCTCTGCTGAGGCATGGGGACAGAATCTGGGAGAACTGCTCCACAAATTCACCTACCAGGCACGCATCGGCTACAACCTGGGTGGCACTGCCCCTATCGGCATGCCTGCCACCATCCGCACCCTCCACAGCTACACGCTGCAGCCTAACCTGCTGCTCGGCATCGACGCCCACTATCCCCTGGACAACAAGTGGGGACTGATGTTCGGTCTGCACTTCGAAGGCAAGGGCATGAAGATTGATGCGGGCGTAAAGAACTACCACATGACCATGGTGAAAGGTGGTGAGCAGCTAGATGGCGTGTTCACGGGAAACGTGATAACAAAGGTTGATCAGAACCTCGCAACTATCCCAGTGCAAGCCACTTACGACGTTACAGAGAAGCTTCGCCTGAAGCTGGGTCCTTACTTCTCCTACGTCACCTCGCATAAGTTTGAGGGCAGCGCCTACGATGGTTATCTGCGCCAGGGCGACCCTACGGGGCCCAAGGTAGAACTGGGACATGAGGACGGAGAGCGTGGCGAATACGACTTCTCGGACGATATGCGCAACTGGCAGTTTGGCATCGATGTAGGTGCCGACTGGAATTTCTCGAAGCGCTGGGGCGGCTACGTGGGCTTAACCTGGGGCTTATCAGAAGTGTTCAAGAAAGACTTCCACGTGATAGAGCAGTCGATGTATCCCATCTACGGCACCATCGGACTGAGCTATCAGCTGAAATAGGAAATCTGCTCCAGAATATCTTATATATAATAATGTATAGGAGAGAAAAATCAATTATATCATAATAAAAGAAAGGAAAACTTATGAAGAAAATTTTTACTTTAGTAGCAGCAGCGCTCTGCTCTATGTCGATGATGGCAAAGGAGTATACCTGCCCTCTCGTGGTTAACATGATGGGAACGGACATGCCAGTGGGCGACGTGAAGGTGAACGTAGATGAGCAGGGAGAAGGCAAATATACCATGAGCCTGCTCAACTTCAAGATGAACGATTTCATGCAGATTGGCAACATCGTTATCAAGGACGTGGAGGCAACAAAATGTGGCAACGTCATCATGCTCAATGCCGCAAAGGATATCCAGATTACCAAGGGTGACGATGAGAACGTAGAATGGATGGGACCAGGTCTCGGCAACGTGAACATCATCTTCAAGGGAGAACTGAAGGGCAACAATTTCAACGCCTACCTCAATATTCCATTGGCCGGCGGCATGATTGTCGGCGTGAAACTCGGCGAAAAATGCAATGAGATGGGTCAGTTGCCAAACGCCGGTTTCGAGAAATTCCACGAGGCATCTTACAACGACGCCAAGAGTCAGGAGCCTAACGGATGGCACTCATTCATGAGCTCTACCGGCAGCATGGCAAGCATGGTTTCATCACCAGTACATACCTATGCTTCTTCTGAAGTGCGCGAGAACGCAGCAGAAGACAACAAGCAGTGTGTAAAGATAGTTTCTACTCCAGTGAAGGTAGGTACATTGGTTGTGGCTTCTGCCAACGGTACCATCACCACCGGTCGCCTGAAGGCAGGCAGCATGGATGCATCCAGCAAGGACAACTGCTCATTCCTGGATTTCAACTCTACAGAAGTTGATGCCAACGGCGATCCATTCTATGCTGTGCTCAACAACAAGCCTGATGCCATGAAGGTTTGGGTGAAGTTCAAGGCTGGCGACGGCAACAAGAATCCTAAGGCTACCATCAGCGCCCTCTTGACCAACGGCAAGATGGCTCAGGACCCAGAGGACGAGCAGTATGCAGCCAACATCATTGCCCGTGCCCAGAACTCTTCTATCGAGAGCAAGGACGAGTGGCAGGAGATTACCATCCCATTTACATACGACAATGCTGAGGAAATGCCTAAAGCAGCCCTGGTTACCATGTCAACCTGCGCTGTGCCTAGCGGCGGCAGCAAGAGCGAGACCAATCCAGACGTTTTGTATGTAGACGATGTAGAGATGGTTTACAATGCCGGCGTGAAGAAGGTTACCATGGATGGTGAGGACATTACAAATAAGTTTGATGAAGCCGGCGAGTTGGAGATTGAAGGCTACAATAAGAATTTGGATATCAACAACTTCCAGTTGGAGGCTATCGGTGCCGGTGCTTATGTTACCAAGAAGATTACAGCCGATAGTTTCAATACCTACGTAAGCTTCACCGTTACATCCAACGACCTGAAGAACTGCGTAACCCGCACCATCACCTTCAAGGATTACACCACTGGCATCAAGAACCTCGAGACCATCACCTTGCCTAATGGCGTGAAGGCCATCTACAACATGGCAGGTCAGCAGGTTACCAGCATGCAGAGTGGCCAGGTTTACATTGTAAAGTATACCAACGGCGAGAGCAAGAAGATGATTAAGAAATAATTGATCAAGAAATAAAAGTTAAAATATATATAGATAAAAGGCATGCGCCCCACTCCGGGACGCATGTTTTTTTATATATGCGTGACTGCGAGAATGAGATATGCATAACTGCTCAAGAATGGAAGCTAGAGAAAATAAAACACAGGAAGTGGAGAAAACAAAAATCCCCAGCCATCAAATGAATGATAGCTGGGGATTCAATCTTTTCAAAATCTAGAGGCTAAACTCCCTATGTGTTATCACTAACACGATAAAAAATTTAGCGCTGGATTTACTTCACCTTAGCAACGATAGCCTTGAAAGCCTCTGGGTTGTTAACAGCGAGGTCAGCGAGAACCTTGCGGTTGATCTCGATACCTGCCTTGTGAAGAGCACCCATCAACTGGCTGTAGCTCATACCATCGAGGCGAGCAGCAGCGTTGATACGCTGGATCCACAATGCGCGGAATGTGCGCTTCTTGTTACGACGATCGCGATAAGCGTAGGTAAGACCCTTCTCCCAAGTGTTCTTAGCTACTGTCCATACATTCTTGCGAGCTCCATAGTAACCCTTAGTGAGCTTCAAGATTTTTGTTCTCTTTGCTTTAGATGCAACGTGATTTACTGATCTTGGCATAATTTTTTTTCTTTAAAAGTTCGACTAAAAAGTTAATAATTAACGGAGGCAGAGCAAGTCGCGAACCTGCTTCAAGTTTGAACGGTCTACGAGAGTCTCGCCGAGGAGATTTCTCTTCTGCTTCTTTGTCTTCTTAGTCAAGATGTGACTGTGAAAAGCGTGATGACGCTTAATCTTACCTGTACCGGTGAAACGGAATCTCTTCTTTGCGCCGGAATTAGTCTTTACTTTTGGCATTTTTACTTTTAATTTAAATTGTTATTTATTATAGCGATGGCAACGCATATACCAGGGCGTTACGCATCTTTTTTCTTTCTTAATCCTCTGCTCCCTCTGCAAGTTTCTTCAGGGCATCGCCGCCTTTGGCATTGGCGAGCAAGCCATTCTTCTCGGCATTAGCCTCGCGCTCTGCATCAGCAGCGGCCTTGGCTTCAGCCTCACGCTTCTCACGGTCCATCTTCTGCTGGCTCTTCTTGGCTGTGCCGGCCTTCTTTGGACTCATGTAGAGGAACATTTTCTTACCCTCGAGGCGTGGCATCTGCTCTACCTTTCCGTATTCTTCCAAATCATTGGCGAAACGGAGGAGGAGAACTTCACCCTGCTCCTTGAAGAGGATAGAACGACCACGGAAGAACACGTATGCACGAACCTTGTTGCCCTCGCTGAGGAACTCCTTGGCGTGCTTGAGCTTGAACTGGTAGTCGTGCTCATCGGTCTGAGGTCCGAAACGGATCTCCTTGGTCTCCACCTTCACCTGCTTCTGCTTCATTTCCTTAGCATGTTTCTTCTGCTGGTAAAGGAACTTAGAATAGTCAACTATACGGCAAACTGGTGGCTGGGCATTAGGGGATATCTCGACCAGGTCAAGCTCTTGCTGACGTGCCAAGTCCAACGCTTTACGTGTAGGCATCACTTCTGCTCCGCCTTCACTTACAACTCTCACTTCACGTACGCGTATCTGTTCGTTTACGCGGTACTGATTTTTCATTTTGTCATTTTTCATTAACTATTCGATATATTCTTTTGTCTTTTTGATTAAACGGCTGCAAAGTTACGAATTTTCCATGAAACCACCAAATTTTCAGCGGGTTATTTTCATTTTTGCCCGCAGATTCTTTGTTTTTCTAATGGATTTAATGTTTTAACCCCACAGATTGCTTTTTAAGTCACGCAGATTTCGCAGATTACGCAGATTTTTTTTCTTCTACATCATTTATCCGCAGATGAGACCTATACGGTCGGATTTCGCAAATCTATCTTGAGATTCTCCCAAGCATGTCATGGCAATGAAAATCTGCGTCATCTGCGAAATCTGCGTGACTAAAAAAACATAATCAAGCGTGAGAAAAAAACATATCAGCGTGAGCTAAAGGTGATTAGCGACCCGATGAATAGATGAACGAATATCAGACGTATCAAAATTAACCAGCAATCCAAGTTTTAGATGAGATATTTTCAGATAAGTAAGAAGCTGTTTGCCATAAACCGCCTTCATTTCTGCAACCGCCTTCAATTCTACGATTACCTTATCCTCAACCAAAACATCCAATCGCAAATCTACAGGCAAGACATGCCCATCATATATTACAGGGAGTCTCACCTGGTTATCAACCTTCAAACCATCTTTTCTGAGTTGATAGCAAAGGGCAGCTTCATAAACAGACTCTAACAAGCCAGGACCAAGCTCATGATACACCTTATATATTGCTCCGATAACCTTATAAGATATTTCGTTTTCTGTCATAACATCAAGTTTTTAGTATTCCCTAAAAAACTCACGCAGACTCCCCAAACTACGCCGTTTTTCCAGTACCCTACAACAAAGAATACCCCAAGAAAAAATCTGCGTCATCTGCGAAATCTGCGTGACTAAAAAAAATATTTCAGCGTGAAAAATATCTATCAGCGTGAAAAAAAATCTACTCCTCAGCTGCCTTCAGCTGCTCTGCAACCTCGGCGTTGATGCGCTGAGCAAACTCTTCCATGCTCATGGTAGCCTGCTCGCCACCACCCTGCTTACGCATGGAAACGAGGCCCTCGGCACTCTCCTTCTCACCTACGATGACCATGTAAGGCACACGCTTCAAC
>OGEE01001508.1_pt1 | contig 11286 bp, 7 predicted proteins | sample 1570571 | NCBI WGS metagenome assembly OGEE01 (sample SAMEA2582169, study PRJEB24529) | metagenome | biome: Human gut stool | place: China | collected 2011
TTGAAAGCGGTGCAAAGGTACGAATCATTTTTAAATCTGCAAACAATCTGATACTTTTTTCGTGAATTAATCGTATTTTTGTGCCCAGTTATAAGGAATAAAGATATGATATACCCTCAAAATTTTGAGCAAAAGATAGGATTCGACCAGATAAGGCAGTTACTGAAAGACAAGTGTCTTAGCACTTTAGGCGAAGAAAAAGTTTCAGACATGGGCTTTTCCGAACAATATGAAGTAGTAGAAGAGAATTTAAACCAAGTAACCGAGTTTGTTCGCATCATTCAAGAAGAGGACGGATTTCCCGACCAATTTTTTTTCGATGTCCGCCCTTCACTGAAACGGGTACGGATAGAAGGAATGTATCTGGACGAACAGGAATTATTCGACTTGCGCCGTTCACTAGAGACCATTCGTGATATCGTCCGTTTCCTGCATCGGAACAATGAAGACGAAGAAGAAAGTGATAGCCCCTACCCCAGTCTGAAACGACTGGCGGGAGACATTGCCGTATTCCCCCAATTGATTGGAAAAATAGACGGTATCCTCAATAAATATGGAAAGATAAAAGATAATGCTTCTACAGAACTGGCTCGTATCCGCAGAGAATTAGCCAATACAATGGGAAGTATTTCCCGCTCGTTGAACAGTATTCTGCGCAGTGCGCAATCCGAAGGATATGTAGATAAGGACGTAGCCCCTACCATGCGCGACGGTCGCCTGGTTATCCCTGTCGCTCCGGGCCTCAAACGTAAGATTAAAGGAATCGTCCACGATGAATCGGCAAGCGGAAAAACCGTATTTATCGAACCGGCGGAGGTTGTAGAAGCAAACAACCGCGTCCGCGAACTCGAAGGAGACGAAAGACGGGAAATTATCCGTATCCTGACGGAATTCTCCAATGTGTTGCGCCCGTCTATTCCGGAGATACTCCAGTCGTATGAATTTTTGGCAGAAATTGATTTTATCCGTGCGAAAAGTTATTTCGCCATACAGACCAACAGTCTGAAACCCGCCATAGAGAATGAACAGTTACTGGACTGGACTATGGCCGTACATCCCTTGTTACAACTGTCGCTAGCCAAGCATGGGAAAAAGGTCGTACCTTTGGACATAGAATTAAACAAGAAACAGCGTATTCTCATTATCTCCGGTCCGAATGCCGGAGGTAAATCAGTCTGTCTGAAAACGGTAGGCTTATTGCAATATATGTTACAATGCGGCATGTTGATTCCGATGCACGAACGCAGTCATGCAGGTATATTCAGCAGCATTTTCATAGATATCGGTGATGAACAGTCTATCGAAGACGATTTGAGTACCTACTCCTCTCACCTCACCAATATGAAGATAATGATGAAAAGTTGCAATGAACGTAGCCTCATCCTGATTGATGAGTTCGGAGGAGGTACGGAGCCGCAGATTGGAGGTGCCATTGCCGAAGCTGTACTGAAACGTTTCAACCAGAAAAGGACTTTCGGAGTGATTACCACCCACTACCAAAATCTGAAGCATTTTGCAGAAGACCATGAAGGCGTAGTCAACGGCGCCATGCTTTACGACCGCCATTTAATGCAGGCACTCTTCCAATTGCAGATCGGTAACCCGGGAAGCTCCTTTGCTGTAGAGATCGCACGGAAAATCGGATTGCCGGAAGATGTAATCGCTGACGCCTCGGAAATTGTAGGGAGCGAGTACATCAATGCCGACAAATATCTTCAGGATATCGTGCGCGACAAACGTTACTGGGAAGGGAAACGCCAAACGATCCGCCAACGGGAGAAGCACATGGAAGAAACGATCGCCCGCTATCAGACTGAAATGGAAGAACTGCAAAAATCACGGAAAGAGATTATCCGGCAGGCTAAAGAGGAAGCGGAACGAATGTTACAGGAATCGAATGCCCGTATTGAAAATACGATCCGTACCATTAAAGAGGCACAGGCAGAAAAAGAAAAGACCCGCATGGCCCGTCAGGAGCTAACTGACTTCCGTACTTCTTTGGATGCATTGGCTTCCAAGGAACAAGAAGAAAAAATGGCTCGGAAAATGGAGAAACTGAAAGAGAAACAGGAACGGAAGAAGAATAAAAAGAACGAGCAGAAAGCGGCAAGTTCCTCAACAACCGCTACTCCTAAAGTGGTTCCTATCTCCGTTGGCGAAAATGTGAAAATTAAAGGCCAGACCAGCGTCGGGCAGGTAATGGAAATCAGTGGCAAGAATGCAATCGTCGCCTTCGGAAGTATCAAGACAACCGTCAAGTTGGACCGTCTCGAACGCTCCAACGCGGCCCCCAAGACGGAAAGCATAGCCAAAAGTTCCTTTGTCAGCAGCCAGACACATGACCAGATGTACGAAAAGAAACTTAGTTTCAAACAAGATATCGATGTGCGCGGGATGCGCGGAGACGAAGCGTTGCAAGCAGTCACTTATTTTATTGACGATGCTATATTGGTCGGCATGGACCGTGTACGTATTCTTCACGGAACAGGAACAGGAATCCTTCGTACACTCATCCGCCAATACCTGTCCACCGTACCGAGTATCCGCCATTATGCCGACGAGCATGTGCAGTTCGGAGGTGCCGGAATCACAGTAGTAGATTTTGATTGACCCGGATATAAGACATATTGTAAACAAAACGTCGCAAGAACTTGTTCTCATTTAGAAAACCACTACCTTTGTTGCGGTGGTTTTCTAAAACGAGAATAAAGCATGAAAAATAACCTATTAAGCGAAAAGCTCATTTACACAGGGGACAGCCTTACTCCTACCCACATTCATCTCTGCACCTACAATGCCACTGAGATGCAGGAAAGCTCCGGCGACACCTTCCAATCCGTCAAAGCAACATTAGACAGTGCGCGAATCAACTGGTTGCAAGTGCACGGTTTAAAAGATACGGAAACAATCCGCGAGATTTGCGCTCATTTTGAAATAGACTTCCTTGTTTTGCAGGATATCCTGAACGCAGACCACCCGACTAAAATCGAAGAACATGATAAATATATCGTTCTCATCCTGAAATTATTCTATCCCAACACCCATAAGGAGGAAAACGAACTGGACGAACTGCTCCAACAGCAAGTCTGTGTCATTCTGGGAAGCAACTATGTGCTGACCTTTCTCGAACAGGAAACCGACTTCTTCGATGATATTAACGCTGCCTTACGCAATGATGTACTGAAAATACGTAGCCGTCAGACGGATTATTTGCTCAGTGTACTGCTGAACAGTATAATGACCAATTACATCTCAACAATTTCTTCTATCGACGATGCCCTCGAAGATCTTGAAGAGGAGTTGCTGACTATCACCGACGAAAATGATATAGGTATCCAGATCCAGTCACTCCGGCGTCAATATATGCTGATGAAGAAAGCAATACTTCCGCTAAAAGAACAATATGTAAAACTGTTACGTGCGGAAAACCTGCTTATCCATAAAGTCAACCGTGCTTTCTTCAACGATGTGAACGATCATCTCCAGTTTGTACTGCAAACCATCGAAATCTGCCGGGAAACGCTTTCTTCATTGGTAGACCTTTATATTTCCAACAATGACCTGCGCATGAACGACATCATGAAACGTCTGACCATTGTATCCACTATCTTCATCCCTCTCACCTTTTTAGTCGGAGTATGGGGAATGAATTACAAATGGATGCCGGAGCTTGATTGGCGATACGGATATTTATTTGCATGGATTTTAATGGGAGTTATCGGTATTGTTGTATATTTGTATTTTAGAAAAAAGAAATGGTATTAATTAAGCACACATAACTCATGAAATCAATTAAAGAGCTATATCGAATCGGTACTGGTCCTTCCAGCAGTCACACAATGGGTCCACGCAAAGCTGCAGAAATGTTCGTAGAACGTCATCCGGATGCAGCCTCTTTCAAAGTAACACTCTATGGAAGTCTCGCCGCTACCGGAAAAGGGCACATGACGGATGTAGCCATTATAGACACACTCAAAACTACCGCCCCGGTAGAAATCATCTGGCAACCGAAAGTCTTTCTTCCTTTCCACCCGAACGGAATGACATTTGCCGCTTTCGACGCCAACAACAAGATTCAGGAGAATTGGACAGTTTATAGTATCGGCGGAGGCGCACTAGCTGAAAACAACAGCAATCCGACAATTGAAAGTCCTGAAGTATATGGGATGAACAGTATGACGGAAATTCTGGAATGGTGCGAACGTACCGGAAAGAGTTACTGGGAATATGTGAAAGAGTGCGAGAATGAAGATATCTGGGATTACCTCGCTGAAGTATGGGATACAATGAAAGAAGCCATTCACCGCGGACTGGAAGCGGAAGGAGTGCTCCCCGGCCCATTGAACCTGCGACGGAAAGCTTCTACCTACTATATACGTGCTACCGGATACAAACAGTCCCTTCAATCAAGAGGACTCGTATTCTCTTATGCACTGGCGGTAAGCGAGGAGAACGCTTCGGGGGGAAAGATAGTAACTGCCCCCACCTGTGGTTCCTGCGGTGTCATGCCTGCCGTACTTTATCACCTGCAAAAGAGCCGTGATTTTAGCGATATGCGTATTTTGCGTGCATTGGCTACTGCCGGACTGATCGGAAACATCGTCAAATTCAATGCGTCTATCTCCGGCGCGGAAGTAGGTTGCCAAGGTGAAGTAGGCGTTGCCTGTGCCATGGCATCGGCAGCAGCCAACCAATTATTCGGAGGTAGTCCGGCACAAATTGAATATGCAGCAGAAATGGGATTGGAACATCACTTGGGTATGACTTGCGACCCTGTATGCGGATTGGTACAGATTCCCTGCATCGAACGGAATGCCTACGCTGCCGCCCGCGCACTCGACGCAAATCTTTATTCCGCCTTTACGGACGGTATGCATCGTGTCTCTTTCGACAAGGTAGTGCAAGTGATGAAACAAACCGGACATGACCTTCCCTCACTCTACAAAGAGACGAGTGAAGGAGGATTGGCCAAAGATTACCAGCAAATGTAAACCTACAATTATAGTGACGCTATCTTATCGGAAGACCGTCACTATACTAACAAAAGAGTGACGCTATCCTGACAAGATACCGTCACTCTTTCCATTTCAGTTAAATGGATAAGAAATTATTCAGCCGGAGGCCAAATCGTATCATCCCCGTTACTGATATCCTTTTCGTGCAGCAATCCACCATCCTGCGAGAAAACCAGTGAATAGCGCCGGCTTCCCTGCTTCACCTGAATGACAGATTCCGTAGGATTCTGCGGATAAACGAGTACATAGACATCGGTCACCACCCAAGAACTGTATTTGGTATTATTGAAAGCAGTATATACAGCCGGAACTAAACTATCTATACTTTCCAGTTCATTTTCTGTCATCAGCCAATTCGCATTCCCGTCAAACCAGACTTCCAGTTCGTCATCGGCCACCCAGCAATCGGCCACATAATACACATCTTTCATTTCCCATTCTATATTCTGAGCTGCCGGATATAATTGTTTCAAGGCTTCCGTAATATTGGAAGGCGGATTGAAAGCCGGATCATCATCTTAATCGGAACAGGCGCCGAATGAAAGGGCAGCCAACATCAGAACCACCGCCCAGGCGCCAAACTTAAATCTCAACATAGTTACTTTTTTGGTTCAGGTTTATTATACTATCACTTATACTTAATCGTCCGCTTTAACAAACTTCCCTTTCTTGTCAAACTTGAAAGAGACGCCTGTGGACAATTCCACTTCATATCCCTTACGGTCACGCTCCACTTTCGTCACTCCTTCAGCAGCAAAATTATGTGCTTTCAGATAATCAACGGCAAAGTTCGGAACAATACTTGCAGGAATCACCTGTCCTTTTCGGGCACTTACTTCTTCCCAGTTTCCCTTGCTGTCGAATTCTATTTCCGTACCGTCTGTCAGTAACACCTCATATTTGGTAGCCTCCAGCATTTCCTTATCAATCTTGATATGAGACACTTCGGGTTTAGTAAAATGACGGTTAATAAAATTGCGTGCCGGAAGCGGTAACTGATTCATGTCTTTAGTTATCACATCAGCAGCCCATGAAAACTGTACGGCAACAATAGCCAACACGAGTAAAGATAGAATTTTCTTCATAATCATTATTTTTTTAACGTTAATACTATACTTTATTTTATACAGCAAATAACGATACAGATTTAGGAAAGATTTGGGAATAACCGAAGAACAGTCTTTTTTTTGTGTTCTTTAACTTTCAGTCCTCGGTATACAAATAAAAACAGGACAGCAAATTTATCAACGGTACAAAAATATGAAAGGCAACCTTTTTCGGTTGCCTTTCGTTTGTCTCAAATGCTTTCACATTTGTACTATTCTACTAAAAAGCCTGTTCACAGGCTTAATCGGGTGTTTCTTCTTCATACGCGTCTTCCAGCATATCAACTTTCTGAATACTCATCTTTCCGTCGGCGGTTATCGTTATGGAAAGCGGGACATACAAATCCGTCTGCGGATAGCAGACACTCGCTGCATATACAATGCCTTGCGGAGTTGTTTTATCATATACGATTCCTTCGAGCACGGACTTTGCCAGGAAGTCGGCATCCACTACCGAAGAAAAATCATTCTTGGTGAAGGTCTTGTTGAACACTGATTCACCGCCGCGCGTCAGACGCAGCACGATTTTATTATCCATATACGTATCCCCCATTTCATTGGTAACATGAGGCAGGCTCTCGTCCGGTGTACGGGAAACGAAAGAACGATAATCCTTCCCTTTGAATTTGATGTCTATTTCACTTTTAGAAGTCTGCATCCGTTGTATTCCACGGGCGTCTACGCTATCCTGCGTTGCCAATACCGACTCCTTTTTCGAGTTTACTTTACCGCCACAAGCAGTCACAGCCACAACCAGCGGCAACAAAAGCAGATAAATAAGCTTTTTCATCCTGAAGTTTTCTGTTTATAAATAGACGACAAAGGAACAAAAAGACGGTGAGATTTACAAGAGTAACCGGCATTTTTCCTACATTTGCAATAAAGAACAAAGTTATTTGCAATAATTACTGATTTAAAAACCTGCAAACCTGACAATATGTGCCAACGAATGATAACGATTCTTTTTCTTGTCTGTGCATTCTGTATAGGCGGCAGTGCATACGGGCAGAAAGTGAATTATCAACAATTCGAGAATATCTACCTCGGTGCCGAAGCATCGGTCATCAGTTGCTTCCTGCGAGACAGCGAAGGGTTGATATGGATAGGTTCCAACAAAGGGTTATTCAGTTACGACGGATATTCCACACAGCAGCACTTCACTTATGGAGAACGCAATAACACGCGCATTTACTGCGGAATAATAGCAGACAATACTTATTTATATTTAGGGACAGATAACGGAATCCTCGTCAACAACTACCGGACGGACAAATACGAACAACCGGAAACGGATTTCCCGACAGATGTACGGACAATGGCGCTTCAAGGAGACACCTTATGGATAGGTTCGTTGAACGGTCTGTATACGTATCAACTCAACACAAAGAAACTGGCTTCACTCGACAGTAAGAGCAACGGACTTCCCCATCACACTATTTATTCTATCATCCGCACAACGGACAATCAGATATATGTAGGCACCTACAATGGTTTATGCCGATATATAGAGGAAAGCGGAAAGTTTGAAAATATCCCGTTGCCCGTCAACCGGAGCGTGAGCAATCTCTTTGTCAACTCTTTATTGGAAGATACGTCCCGCCAATGTATCTGGATCGGAATGGAAGGATCTCTTTTCCAATATACTCCGGCCACGGGACTAATGAAACCGATAGATGCCTTCCACAACAATTCCATTAAATCACTGGCTTTGGACGGGGATGGAAATTTATTAGCGGGTACCGATAACGGACTTTATGTTTACCAGAACGATAATGGGACACTGCAACACATCGTACACGACTCCCGCAATATCCAGTCGCTAACCAACAATATTATCTGGAATATATTTGCCGATCAGGAACAGAACATCTGGCTGGGAACGGATTACGGCATCTCCCTTTCACGCTACAACAGTGCATTGCAATTCATTCCTATCTCGCAAATCACGGGTACAGGAGACGGAAACCAGTTTTATTCCCTGTTCCGGGATTCCAAAGGGTTCTACTGGTTCGGAGGAACTAACGGAGTCATCCGTTTTACCAACCCCACCGGTAACAAGCACGACGCTGTCTGGTACAGAATGGGAGATAAGCACCATCCGTTGTCCCACAACCGTATCCGACACATCTACGAAGACAGAGAACAACAACTCTGGATAGCCACGGACGGCAGTATTAACCGTTACGACTACAAGACTCACCAATTTGTACACTACAACATCGTAGACAGCACAGGAACAAACAACACCAACTGGGCTTATTACCTGTTTGAAGACACCGACGGAAAACTCTGGATAGCAACCTGCCTCGGAGGTATTTTTGTAGTAGACAAACAAAAACTGGTACAATCTTCCGGCGGAACCTACATAGCCGAGCAGAACTATTCCACTCGCAACGGCCTGTCAGGAATGTTCATCAACCAAATTGTTCCCGATGCGGAAGGTAATGTATGGGTATTGCTCTACAACAGCAAAGGAATAGACAAAATCAATCCGCGCACGCAGCAAGTAACCAAATTGTTTGCCGATGAGTTGAGCGGTGAAAAGAGCCCGAATTATCTCCTACGAGATGAGGACGGTATGCTCTGGGTAGGATTTCACGGTGGGGTCATGCGCATCAATCCCCAAGATTCCGGTCAGCAAAGTATTACCTTCGGCAGCTTCAGTAACAATGAAATTCTGTCTATGACTTCCGTAAAAGAGCATATCTGGATTTCTACAACCAACGGGCTTTGGATTGTCGACCGGAAAACAATGGATGCACGCCAACAGAACATGACAGACAAGCGTTTCACAAGTCTTTTCTTTGACCCGAAAGACGAAAACATCTATTTGGGAGGTGCGGACGGATTCGGTATTTCCCGGCCGGACATACAGGCTATGAATCAACCGGAACGCCCGATCCTGCTGACTGCTTTATATATCAACAACCAGTTGATGTCTCCGCACACCGGAGAAAGCATACCTAATATCCGTTATACGAACTCTATCGAACTGGCATATAACCAGAATAATCTGGCTTTCGAGCTTTCCGACCTCCCCTATTCGCTAGAGGAAAAGCATGAATTTGTCTATCGGCTGGAGGGAATGGACAAAGAATGGAATTTCCTGAAATCGAATACAAACCGCATTACATACAGCAACCTCAACTACGGAGATTATCAATTAATTATCAGTAAGGTGGAAAAGAGTGGCCACCCGTCCGAACATCCTTATATTTTGAATATCAAGATCCTGCCTCCGTGGTATTATACGGTTTGGGCAAAGGTGATTTATGTTCTTTTGTTCCTCAGCCTCATCATCTGGACAATCAATTTCTTCCGCGTCAAGAACCGGTTGAAAATGGAACGTATGGAGAAAGAGAAGATTCTGGAACAATCACGCCAGAAAATGGCTTTCTTCAGCAACCTGTCCAATGAGCTAAAGACACCGCTTAGCCGGATTATTGCACCCGTGAGCCAGCTGCTCCCTGCGACGGAGGAAGCGCACGAGAAACAGACATTGGAAGAAGTGCAACGCAATGCGATGAAGATTAATTCGCTGATTCATCAGGTGCTCAACTTCAACCGTATAGAAGATAACGAAGATTCACTACTAATACTGTCGCGTATCGAACTTGTGTCATTCAGCCACAGTCTGTTCTCCGTCTACGAAGAAGACAAGCGGCTGACTTTCCTTTTCGAGACAAACAAAGCGAAGATTTATGCCGATATGGACGCTATCAAACTGGGAGTGATACTAGACAGTCTGCTTTCAAATGCAGTGAAATTCACTCCGGACGGCGGCAGTATCCGGTTGTCTCTTTTCTATCGCGAAGAAACCGGCTTAGTGGATATCTGTGTATCGGACACAGGATCGGGAATCCCGCCGCGGGACATTCCTTACATCTTCCAACGTTTTTTCCAATCCCCCCACTCCGGCAATAAGGAAGGTACGGGTATCGGGCTTTATCTGGTAAAAACTTACACAGAACTGCACGGCGGACACATCACCGGCGTCACCTCCGAAGAAGGAAAAGGGACTTCCGTCGGATTGAATATTCCCGTCATAGCAGTGGAGGAAGAGGAAATCCCCGCGACACAGGAGAAGAAGCGACTGGAATCGTTGCCTGTACTCAAACCGATTGAAGCGGAATCGCAGGACGAGAAGTTCCTGTCGAATATAATTCGCCTGATTGAAGATCATCTTTCGGAGTCGGAACTGAATGTGAATGCTCTTTGTGAATTATCCGGTATCAGTAACAAACAGATTTACCGGAAAATTAAGCAATTGACCGGAATGTCTCCCGTAGAATACATCAAGTCAATCCGGATGAAAAAGGCTGCCATGTTATTGCAGCAAAAGAAGTTCACCGTTGCCGAAGTAATGTATATGGTGGGCTTCTCCAACCATTCTTATTTTTCCAAATGTTTTCAGGCTGAGTTCGGAAAAACGCCGAAACAATATATGCAGCCTGCTGTTGACGAAGAAAATCACAATAAATAAAGCACTTGCGGGTGAGGATGAGGCATTAATTGCTGTGTTTTTACCTTTCATCATGTAGCGCTTTGTCCATTGCAACCTATTATCTTTCTTCCGGTCTATCGTTAGATAAATCCTGTTGCATTAGAAGTTAACTTTTTCCGGTCTAACGGTTAAGTTGTTTTTGATAGTATATAAACTATAAACGCAAGTTCTAATTATATAAACGCAAGCTTCATTTTTATAAATGCAAGTTGCATTTATAAAAATGAAGCTTGCGTTTATAGTTTACAGCAGACGGAAAGAAAATTTGCAAAGGAGGGAAAGAAATTTATCTATAAGTAGATTGCATGGAAGAACGGTAACAACCAGTTCATATTCTACGGTTATTCTGTGCAAGAGGTGAAATAGACGAACCTCATAAAAGCACATATTGGAACTAATTATGGCCTAATCGCGGCTGAAAAGCACCTTTCGTCCTATTTTTATCCTTATATGTCCAATCTGTGCTTTCATCAAATCAGCACCTATCTTATCTTTGCCGGTATAAATAACCCGCCAAATTTGATAGCATGAAAAGACAGTTTATTCTTACCTTTATTTGTCTGTTGTTTACCTTCACCGGTATGCAGGGGAAAGTAACTACACCTATAATATATATAGATGGAAACGGAGTGATGCGCTGGAGCGACACCCACGAAGAGGC
>OGEE01001515.1_pt1 | contig 11256 bp, 10 predicted proteins | sample 1570571 | NCBI WGS metagenome assembly OGEE01 (sample SAMEA2582169, study PRJEB24529) | metagenome | biome: Human gut stool | place: China | collected 2011
ATCTCGTGAGGCCGTACTGGGAACAAGGGACGCATATCCTGCTGGTGGACACCGGAAATTCGTACAAGGGACTCTGTGACCTGATACATCAGAAGACCGGAGGGGATGACGGGATTTATTTTACATACAAGGAAAATGACCCGATTTCTTTCAATCCGTTTTTCACGGAGGATTACCAGTATGACATCGAGAAGCGGGACAGCATCAAGACACTGATACTCACCCTTTGGAAAAGGGAGGACGAACCGCCCCGCCGCTCGGAAGAGGTGGCACTCTCGAATGCAGTCAGTCTGTATATCGAGAAAATAAGGAAGAACCGGAAGATAAAACCTAATTTCAACTCGTTCTATGACTTTGTAAGGAAAGACTACCGCAAAGTGCTGGCAGACAAGAATGTGCGGGAGAAGGACTTTGATGTGGACGGTTTTCTGAACGTGCTGGAACCTTATTATAAGAACGGTGAATACGGGTATCTGCTGAACTCGGACAAGGAACTGGATTTACTGAACAAACGGTTTATCGTATTTGAGTTGGATGTTGTGAAAGATAATCCTATCCTCTTTCCGGTTGTCACCATCATTATCATGGAGACGTTCATTAATAAAATGAGACGTTTGCAGGGTATCCGCAAGATGATACTGATTGAGGAAGCATGACTGCGACATGTAAGTCTTGTATATGATTGTTTAACATTCCATTCCACGCGCTGGAAATAGAACGATTAAACCTGTTGTTTCGTCAACAGTAGCCTATGGGAACGTGCGATAGTAAGCAATGAGGTCGTGCGATAGCAGAACCAACAATGAAGCCCTTCCGAAAGGAGAAGTCAGAACCGCGAGGGAACGACAACTGCCGTTAGTATCGAGTGGCAGGGGAGCTAGGCTGAATGGTATGAATAACGTAATGTGAACCGTTGATAAACGTCGTAACTTCGAATGAGCTGTTAATGATACTGGGCTCTAACCCAAAAGGGACGCAGTCGGATAACCTTCTTCATGCTAAGGTTACACGAACATGATGACTGCCGGCGGATAGACGGATTCTAACCCATTCGTTTGTCATATACAAGAAACATGGTAAACCCGTATTTCTCCTGTATAACAGCAGGTAAGCAAACCGTAAGGAAAGCCGAATGAAATGCGGGCAGAGGAATGTGGAAAAAGCGAATGCCATTCTGTAATGGAGCGGATAGAGGTTGAAACATCACCTCACACGAAAGTGGGCAGACTTCCGCATGGTGGATGTTTTACAAGAAACTTATAGAACTTATTAAAGGAGAAAAGCAAATGAACGAAATTAAAACATCGTGTGCATCTACTGACCGGAAATGGAACACTTGGGAAAGCATAGACTGGAACAAGTGTGAGATAGCGGTTAATAAGCTACAAGCACGTATTGTAAAAGCTCAAAAGGCGGGCAAACACGGCAGGGTGAAATCCTTGCAGTGGGTGCTGACGCATTCGTTTTACGCTAAGGCTTTAGCCGTAAAGCGTGTTACATCAAACAGTGGCAGTGACACCGCAGGTGTTGACAAGGTGAAATGGTCAACTCCCAATGCCAGATTCAAGGCTATCGGTGAACTGAAAAGAAGAGGCTACAAGCCCCAGCCGTTAAAAAGGGTCAATATCAAAAAGAGTAATGGGAAACTACGTCCTTTAGGTATCCCGACAATGAAAGATAGGGCTATGCAGGCATTATATCTGCTTGCGTTGGAACCTGTATCGGAAACAACTGCGGACAGTAATTCCTACGGTTTCCGTAAAGAAAGAAGCACTAGAGATGCAAGGGAACAATGTTTTTGTGTCCTTGCAAAGAAAGCTTCTCCCGAATGGATTATGGAGGGTGACATCAAAGGTTGTTTCGACCACATCAGCCATGAATGGCTGCTGAACAATATCCCTATGGATAAAGTGATGCTGCGAAAATGGCTCAAATGCGGTTTCGTCTTCAACAAGGAGCTATTCCCTACGGAAGAGGGTACTCCACAGGGCGGTATCATTTCACCAACTCTTGCGAATATGACACTGGACGGACTGCAAACTATGCTTGCAGAGAAGTATCACAAGAAATTTGTAAACAGGAAAACGACCTACTATCCCAAAGTACATCTTGTACGCTACGCGGATGATTTTATCATCACGGGTAGAAGCAAGGAAGCTTTGGAAGAAATCAAACCGTTAGTAGTAGACTTTCTCAAGGAAAGGGGATTAACCCTGTCGGAAGAGAAAACAAAGATTACACACATTGATGACGGATTTGATTTTCTTGGGTACAATATCCGAAAATACAAAGGAGTGCTTCTAATCAAACCGTCCAAAAAGAGCCTGAAGAAATTCATGCAGAAAATCCGGGGAATCATTGATTCCAATAAAGGAAGCAAACAGGAATCACTTATAAGGCTCTTGAATCTTGTGATAACAGGCTGGGTAAACTACTATAAGAATTGTGTGGCTTCTGACACATTCAGAAAAGCTGACTACCTGATATTTGAAAAGTTATGGCAATGGGCTAAGAGACGACACCCCAAGAAAGGCAAATATTGGATTGCCGACCGATACTTTACACGGGTAAAAAACCGTAACTGGTGCTTCGTGGCAAACTTCAAGAAAGGCAAGACTGATGACAGGATTGCACTGAAAAGGCTGTATGACACAAAGATTACCCGATATGTCAAGGTAAAAGGTGAAGCAAATCCCTTTGACCCCGAATGGACAGAATATTTTGAAAAGCGCAAGACTTACAAGATGTTACAGTCGCTCAACGGTAGAAAATCGTTGCTGTACATGTGGGAAAGACAGAACCATTTATGTCCCGTATGTGGTAAACCCATAGACAAGGAACATCCTTGGGGAACTTCCCAACAAATAGTCAACGGCAAGAAAGTAAATTTTCTGCTGCATGACAGTTGTAGAAGAAAAGTCATTCAAACTAATAAGATGTAACTATGAGCTGGTTTCTATTAAATAGAAATTTAACACTGCTTGAGCCGTATGATTGGAAACTTTCATGTACGGTTCTGAGGGGGGAAAGGGGCAGTAATGCCCCTGACCTACCCGGCAAGGCTCTATCTTCGGCGAACATGGCTGAGTACCTGCGCTATATGTACAAGACCGTGCGCAAGTATTACGGGGAGGCAATCGTGGTGACGCAGGAGGTGGACGACATCATTTCCTCGCCCGTCGTCAAGGAGAGCATCATCAACAACTCCGACTGCAAGATACTTCTCGACCAGCGGAAGTACATGAACAAGTTTGATGCCATACAGTCCCTGTTGGGTCTGACGGAGAAAGAGAAGTCGCAGATACTCTCCATCAACATGGCGAACAACCCGTCAAGGCTCTACAAGGAAGTGTGGATAGGACTGGGCGGCACGCAGTCGGCGGTCTATGCCACCGAAGTTAGTGCTGAAGAGTATCTGGCGTACACCACCGAAGAAACGGAAAAAGTAGAGGTTTACCGTCTGGCGGAACAGTTGGGCGGCGACATTGAAGCCGTCATCCGGCAGCTTGCCGAAAGGCGGAGAAAAAAGGAATAAATAGAAACAGATTCATCAACTAAAAAAGAAAATGCGTATGAGTATATCAAGAACGAAAATGCTGCAAGTCAGCAAGTGTTTAATCGGGCTGGCGGTCATGGTGCTGCAATCCTGCGACATAACGGACAACCGACGCGACCTGCTTTGCGGAAACTGGGAGAGTGTGGAGGGCAAGCCCGACGTGCTTATCTACAAGGAGGGCGAAGCCTATAAGGTGACGGTATTCAAGCGGAGCGGCATCCGCCGCAAGCTGAAGCCGGAAACCTATCTCTTGCAGGAGGAGAACGGCAATCTGTTCATGAACACCGGATTCCGCATCGACGTGTCCTACAACGAGGCGACGGACATCCTGACCTTCTCGCCGAACGGGGACTACGTGCGTGTGAACCCGAAACCGGACCATCCGATAGGCGAGCAATAAATAATGAAATCCACTAAAATCCAAAGTAACATGAGAACAAGAATAACACTTATTATCTGCCTGTGCCTGTTTGCAGTCGGCAGGGCAAGCGCACAGTGGGCGGTGATAGACCCGTCCAACATCGCGCAGAGCATCGTGAACACCTCGAAGAACGTGGTACACACTTCCACGACCGCCCAGAATATGATAAAAAATTTTCAAGAGACCGTGAAGATTTACGAACAGGGCAAGAAGTATTACGACGCACTCAAATCCGTGAACAATCTGGTAAAGGACGCCCGGAAGGTGCAGCAGACCATCCTGATGGTGGGTGACATCACCGACACCTATGTGACCAGTTTCCAGAAGATGATGCGTGACGACAACTTCACGGTGGAGGAACTGGGAGCCATCGCCTTTGGCTACACCAAGTTATTGGAGGAATCCAACGATGTGCTGACGGAACTGAAGAATGTGGTGAACATCACCACGCTCTCCATGACGGACAAGGAGCGCATGGACGTGGTGGAACGCTGCTACTCCAAAATGAAGCGTTACCGCAACCTCGTGAGCTACTACACCAACAAGAACATTAGCGTGAGTTACCTGCGTGCGAAGAAGAAAAACGACCTTGACCGCATCATGGGGCTGTACGGGAACATGAACGAAAGATATTGGTAGCCTATGAATTTCGACAACCTTCACCAAATTCTGCGCTCGCTCTACGAACAGATGATGCCGCTATGCGGGGACATGGCGGGCGTGGCGAAAGGCATCGCCGGGCTGGGCGCGCTGTTCTACGTCGCCTACCGGGTGTGGCAGTCGCTGGCGAGAGCCGAACCGATAGACGTGTTCCCTATGCTCCGCCCCTTTGCGATAGGCCTGTGCATCATGTTCTTTCCGACGGTGGTACTGGGTACGATAAACAGCATCATGTCGCCCGTCGTGCAGGGTACGGCAAAGATGCTGGAGGCGGAAACGCTGGACATGAACCGATACCGTGAGCAGAAGGACAAACTGGAGTACGAAGCGATGATGCGCAATCCCGAAACCGCCTACCTCGTGTCAAATGAGGAGTTTGACAAACAACTGGAAGAACTGGGCTGGTCGCCCGGCGACATGGTGACGATGGCGGGGATGTACATCGAGCGCGGGATGTACAACATGAAGAAGGGCATCCGCGACTTCTTCCGCGAGATACTGGAACTGATGTTCCAAGCCGCCGCCCTCGTGATAGACACCATCCGCACGTTCTTCCTCGTGGTGCTGGCGATACTCGGTCCGATAGCCTTCGCCATATCGGTGTGGGACGGCTTCCAAAGCACGCTTACACAGTGGATATGCCGCTACATACAGGTCTATCTGTGGCTGCCCGTGTCGGATATGTTCAGCACCATACTGGCGAAAATCCAAGTGCTGATGCTGCAAAGCGACATCGAACGGATGCAGGCTGACCCGAACTTCTCGCTGGATTCGAGCGACGGGGTGTACATCGTCTTCATGATAATCGGCATCATTGGTTACTTCACCATCCCCACGGTAGCAGGCTGGATTATCCAAGCCGGAGGCATGGGAAGCTACGGTCGCAACGTGAACCAGACGGCAGGACGAGCCGGAAGTATGGCGGGCAGCGTGGCGGGCGCAGCCGCAGGAAACGTGGTCGGACGTGCCGGGAAACTGCTGAAATAATCAACTGACAATTAAAAACGAATAAACAACAATGGAATTTAAGTCACTTAAAAACATCGAATCATCGTTCAGGCAGATACGCCTGTTCGGTATCGTCTTCCTCTCGCTGTGCGCCGTGATAACGGTATGGAGCGTGTGGAGTTCCTACCGCTTCGCGGAGCGGCAACGGGAAAAGATTTACGTGCTGGACAACGGCAAGTCGCTGATGCTGGCTCTCTCGCAAGACTTGTCGCAGAACCGTCCGGCAGAAGCGAGGGAACACGTGCGCCGTTTCCACGAGCTGTTCTTCACGCTCTCACCCGAAAAGAGCGCGATAGAGCATAACGTGAAACGCGCCCTGCTATTAGCGGACAAAAGCGTGTACAACTACTATTCGGACTTTGCCGAGAAGGGGTACTACAACCGCATCATCGCCGGGAACATCAATCAGGTGTTGAAGGTGGACAGCGTGGTGTGCGATTTCAACGGCTATCCCTACCGTGCCGTGACCTACGCCACGCAGAAGATCATCCGGCAGAGCAACGTCACCGAGCGCAGCCTCGTGACTACGTGCCGCCTCTTGAACTCGTCCCGTTCGGACGACAATCCCAACGGTTTCACCATCGAGGGATTCACCATCATCGAGAACAAGGATTTACAAACCATCAAAAGGTAAACGGACATGAAGAAAATCAAAAAATCATTTTGGCGTGCGTACTGGAAGCTCCACGACAAAAAGAAAATGCTGGTGGCAAGGCTCAAAGGCTATCTGGACGGTTTGCCCCCGAAGACACGCAGGCGCATCGTGCTGGCGATGCTCGCCGCCTTTGCGGTGCTTGCCCTCTACACCTTCGGCAAAGCCGTCTATGAAATCGGCAGGAATGACGGCAGCCGGATGGTAACAGACCATGCCGGACAGGTGGAACTGTCCATAAAGCCGGACAACAATCATAATGTAATACCTTATTTATATGGAACAGACGAAGAATGAACCTAAAAACGAGAACAAGGCGGCTCCCGACAACGGGAAACCGAAGAACCAACGCCAAGCCGAGAGCCATCAAGCCTGCTTGAATGGCCAAGGCGCGAAGGAGGAAGGCAAAGCCAAGGAGCGCAAGCCGCTGACCGAAGCCCAAAGGCTGAAACGTCAGAAAATGATAGTGCTGCCCGCTATAGTGCTGGTATTCATCGGTGCTATGTGGCTGATATTCGCCCCGTCTTCCGACAAGGAGCAGCAACCGGGAACGGGTGGTTACAACATCGAAATGCCCGACGCTGACAAGGCGAACCGCCAGATCATCGGCGACAAGGCGAAAGCCTACGAACAGGGAGCAATGGAGGAACGGCAGGAGAACCGCAGCCGCGCCATGCAGGAACTGGGCGATATGTTCGACCGCGAGGTGGCGGAAACGGACGGCGGCAGGGACTTCGACCTTGCTAATCCCGGAAATGCGGAAGATGCAACAGCAAAATCATCCGCTCCGAAAACCATCCAATCCTCCGCAGCTGCCTACCGCGACCTCAATACCACGCTCGGCAACTTCTATGAGCAGCCGAAGAACGACAACGCGGAAATGGACGAACTGTTAGAGCGTATCGCCTCGCTGGAATCGGAACTGGAAACCGAGAAAGGCAAGGCATCCGCTATGGATGACCAAGTGGCACTCATGGAGAAGTCCTATGAACTGGCGGCGAAGTACATGGGCGGGCAGAACGGCACACAGCCACCTGTCGGACAGGCGGCAGAGCCTTACCCCGTGCAGAAAGCCGGAAAGAACACGGCTGCACCTGTCAGGCAGGTGACGCATCAGGTGGTATCCTCGCTCTCACAGCCGATGAGCAACGCCGAGTTTGTCGCCTCATTCTCGCAGGAGCGTAACCGCAGTTTCAATACGGCGGTGGGCGTCACGACCGTATCAGACAAGAACACCATATCGGCGTGTGTCTATGGGGCGCAGAGCGTGACCGACGGGCAAGCTGTCAAACTCCGGCTGCTGGAGCCGATGGAGGTAGCGGACAAAATCATCCCCCGCAATGCGGTGGTGGTAGGCACAGCAAAGATTCAGGGCGAACGGCTTGACATAGGAATCACGTCGTTGGAATATGACGGCACTATCATTCCGGTGGAGCTGGCGGTGTATGACACGGACGGGCAACCCGGTATCTTTATTCCCAACTCGATGGAAATGAATGCCGTCAGGGAGGTTGCCGCCAACATGGGCGGCTCGCTGGGCAGCAGCATCAATATCTCCACCAACGCAGGGGCGCAGCTCGCCTCCGATTTGGGTAAAGGGCTGATACAAGGAACCAGCCAGTATATCGCTAAGAAGATGCGTACCGTCAAGGTGCATCTGAAAGCCGGGTACAAGGTCTTGCTCTATCAGGACAGGAATTGAAAAAAGAAAAAGTAACAACAATCCAATTTTTATTTACCACTAAAATCCAAAGTAATGAGAAAAGTAATCATCATGTTTGCCCTCGCTATGGGCATCGTAACTGCCAACGCGCAGGAGAACGTAACCGTTGGAAAGGACAACGGAAGTGAACAACCGACCTTGACAAAGGAGGTCTATCCGCAGAAGGAGGCGGACGGCGACCTGTATCACGGGCTGACAAAGAAGCTGACCTTTGACCGCATGGTCCCTCCGCACGGCTTGGAAGTGACCTACGACAAGACCGTCCACGTCATTTTCCCCTCGGAGGTTCGTTACGTCGATTTAGGTTCGCCCGACCTGATTGCGGGCAAAGCCGACGGAGCGGAGAACGTCATCCGCGTGAAGGCTACCGTGAGGAACTTCCCGAACGAAACCAATATGTCCGTGATAACAGAGGACGGGAGTTTCTATACCTTCAGTGCGCCCATAATAGGGGCTTGATAATAATCACTTTGGCAAGTGATTAGGTTAGTATTCCAATTTATAAACCTATCCCAGACCGACTTATCCGAATGGGAAACCAAACGGGGAGTGAAGCATGTCGGTAACGCGATAAGTCAGTTAATTGCTAAACTGCGACTGAATTGCTATGGGAAAAGACAGGCACGAGGATGAAACCTGATTGGTTGAACAATAGTCCTATGACTAATGTAGAGGTGGCAACGGAAAGCAGTTATATACGTTGCCTCGCAGTACCCACGCTTATTGAACGGAGTGATGGGCAAGGAATTTACTGCGACATATCCGTCAGAGAACAGAAAGGGATGTACGTTGCATCCGACAGTCTGTCAAGCCAAGTTATCAAGTCCACTAAATGGGGATTGCCTACACGGAGATGCCGAAAGGCTATGAGCACAGGCTCTGAAAACTCCGCATGGCAACGGAGTTCCCGTAGTAGTCTGAGCGTGGGAAAGCCACGTACATGGCGAAGGGGAACAGCTCGGTAATTTTAATATTGTCAAACGATAACGTGTGAGACGTATGAGAAATCCAGAGACCATATTAAACAGTTTATCTGCACATAGCAAAGATGTGCATTACAAGTACGAAAGGTTGTACCGCATCCTATTCAATGAACAGATGTTTTATGTAGCCTACCAGAGCATTTATGCGAAACCGGGCAACATGACACCCGGCTCAGACGGTAAGACCATTGACGGAATGAGCGTTGATAGAATAGGACATCTGATAGCTGCGCTAAAGGATGAAAGTTACATGCCAACGCCTGCCCGAAGAGTCTATATCCCTAAAAAGAATGGGAAGAAAAGACCATTGGGCATCCCATCAATCGAAGACAAGATGGTGCAAGAGGTCGTCAGACTTATTCTTGAAGCTGTCTATGAGGGACATTTTGAGAATTCCTCGCATGGATTCAGACCAAGAAGAAGCTGTCATACGGCTTTGCGTTCCATCCAAACTCTTTTCACTGGTGCGAACTGGTTCATCGAAGGTGACATCAAAGGATTCTTCGACAACATCGACCACCATATTCTGATTGAAACTCTTCGTGAGCGCATATCAGATGAAAGATTTCTTCGACTGATATGGAAATTCCTAAAGGCTGGATATATCGAAGATTTTACATTTCACAAGACGTATTCGGGAACTCCCCAAGGAGGGATAATAAGCCCTATCTTGGCAAATATCTACCTTGATAAGTTCGATAAATACATGCGTGAATATGCGGAATCATTCGACAAGGGCAAGAAAAAGCGGGAAAACCCACTCCACGCAAGTTACAGCCGAAAGGCTGTAAGATTACGCAAGACTATCCGAAACGCCACTGATGAGGATACGAAACGTGAATTGCTGACACAACTGAAAGAGGTGGAAGCTAAGACACGGAGAGTGCCGGCATCTATGGCAATGGATAGTAATTACAAGAGACTTAAATATATCAGATATGCCGATGACTTTCTAATCGGTGTAATTGGTAGTAAAGCAGACTGTGCGAAAATGAAAGAGAACTTTACAATATTCATGAGAGACAAACTAAAGCTTGAACTCTCCGAAGAAAAGACCCTTATCACAAATGCGCAGGATTCAGCAAAGTTTCTTGGGTATGAAATCTCTGTCAGAAAATCCGAAGCCATGAAGCGAAACAAGCTGGGATGGCTGAAGAGACCGTTCAGCGGACGCATAATACTGGCTCTGCCTATCGCCTCCGTCCAAAAGAAATTATTGGAACTGAAAGCAATGGAGCTTAGGGTAATCAATGGAAAGGAAATCTGGTATGCCATGCCACGCAATTACCTGACCAAAGAAGACCCAGCCACAATCTGCGCACGCTATACAACTGAAATCAGAGGTTTGTACCAATATTATAGGATTGCGGACAACATCTCTTTTGCAGGAAGTAAATTCGGTTACATAATGCGATATAGTTTCTGCAAAACTTTGGCAAAGAAACTAAATTCATCAACTGCCAAGGTTATACGAAAGTACAGAAGAGACCATGACCTGGCGATACCTTATCAAGCAAAGAAAGGAGAAACCAAGTTCCGAATACTCTATAATGACGGCTTTGCAAGGCAAGAGCCGGACAAAGACGCAACCTGCGATAATCTACCTAACACGTTTGTACTTCCTTTCCCCACTCTTGCGGAGAGACTCATGGAGCACAAATGTGAATTGTGTGGAGCAACCAATGTCAAGACCGTAATGTATCAAGTCCGTAAACTCAAAGGTATAAATACCGATACGGAGTGGCACCGACTGATGATTAAGAAATGGCGTAAGACGTTGGCAGTATGCAAACATTGTAATGCAAACATTCATGCTCATGACAAATAAACTGACATTACCAGTGGAGAGCCGTATGCAGGGAGACTTGCACGTACGGTTCGGGGGCAGGCTATGGGAAACCTACCACCGAAAGGTGGTAAGGCGCCCATCGCCGAGCCTACACGTGAAATATGCCTCCGAACCGTTGCTGCTCAATGTGGAGATGTGCGACTTCATCCATGACGGCGAGAAGGTGAACCGCCCGAACAATGCGCAGGAAATCTATCTGAAGGAACTGGGCAGCGAAAGCCCGATGCTGGTACGCCTTATCATGAAGTCCATCCACAAGCAGAACAAGCGCGAGGTGAAGCACATCGGCTGCAAGCGATTCGGCATCCAGTACCTGCTGAAAGGTATCTACACGCATAATGGGTTACTCTATTTCCACACGGAGATAAAGAACCAGAGCAACGTGCCTTTCGATGTGGACTACA
>OGEE01001525.1_pt1 | contig 11208 bp, 8 predicted proteins | sample 1570571 | NCBI WGS metagenome assembly OGEE01 (sample SAMEA2582169, study PRJEB24529) | metagenome | biome: Human gut stool | place: China | collected 2011
ATATTGAGATTCCGCTGGATGATTATCGCAGTTATCGCCGTGATAAGCGAAGCTCGAAGGATACAGCTAAGTAAGTTATCGCAATATATATTTAAAACCGCCCAACTGCTGATATGTGGTCGCACATCAGCAGTTGGGCGGTTTTTCTTGCCGTTATCGGCAAAAAAGAGGGATGATGATTGCTTTTTTCGTTGTTTTCTTGCCGTTATCGGCAAAAAGTATTATATTTGCAGTCGAAATACAAACGTAAACTTGCCGATAATTTATGGATTATATATCAGTGAAAGAGTTTGCGCAGAAGTATGGGGTATCAGAACGAACTGCGCGTAATTATTGTGCTTCCGGGAAAATTGAGGGAGTAGTGTTGGTGGGAAAGACATGGAATATTCCTGCCGATGCAACCTTGCCTATGCGTAAATCCAAGAAGCAACAGGTTTCTCCACTTCTTTCTATCCTTCGGGAACAGAAGAATATGAAGCTGAAAGGAGGCATTTATCATCGTACTCAAATAGACTTAACCTATAATTCCAATCATATCGAAGGAAGCAGGTTGTCGCATGAGCAGACTCGTTTTATTTTTGAAACCAATACGATAGGCATTACAGACCAAAGTGTAAGGGTGGATGATATCATTGAGACAACCAACCACTTCAGGTGTATCGATTTGATTATCGAGCAGGCTGATGAGAAGTTGACCGAAGACTTCATCAAGAAACTTCATCTTATCCTCAAGTCTGGAACTTCCGATAGCACCAAAGATTGGTTTATGGTGGGAGATTACAAGCGATTTCCAAATGAAGTGGGGGGCATTGATACTTGTGAACCGGAAATGGTACACAAGGAGATGGTAAGGTTGCTGAAGGAGTATAATGCCAAGAAAGTAAAAACGCTGGAGGATATTATCGATTTCCATCAACGCTTTGAGTCTATTCATCCTTTCCAAGACGGTAATGGAAGGGTGGGGCGCTTGATCATGTTCAAGGAGTGCCTAAGCAATGGTATCGTTCCGTTCATCATCACAGACGAGTTGAAGATGTTTTATTATAGAGGATTGCACGAATGGAATCATATTAAAGGTTATCTGATGGATACTTGTCTTACAGCACAGGACTTCTATAAGCGTCTGCTCGATTACTTCCAGATTAAATATTAGAACTAGTCTTAGTCTGGGATATGTATAGTATGTTATTCTCTTACTATATCTTTTGTTAAATCCGGAAAGAATCTGATAGAAATAGAGAAGAAAAAGGTGGAAATGCTTGGTGTTTCCACCTTATTTTATTAAATTTGCAGCAAGTTTTTAAGAAATGCAGTATTCTCAGGGACTGCATGAAACTGACGAAACGACTAAAAGAACAGAAAAGTAATGACTAACTAAATAAACGACAAAATGATGAACTACAAGAAATTGGCTCTTACCGTTGCGGCTGGAGCAATGGCAACTACAATGATGGCGCAATCTGCACCAAAATTGAATGCCAACAACATCGATGAAGTAATCAAGGCGATGACCTTGGAAGAAAAAGCCCAGATGCTGGTGGGCGGTGGTAACGATGGATTCGTGGGCAGTGGCGCTATGCTCGGACATCAGAAGAAGTTCGTGCCGGGTGCTGCGGGTACTACTGTAGCCATCCCTCGCCTCGGCATTCCTACTACCGTACAGTGTGATGGTCCTGCCGGTGTTCATATCGATGCTCATCGCGAAGGTGACAGCCGTAGCTACTTTGCTACCGGTTTCCCTATCGGAACCTGTCTGGCTTCTACCTGGAACACCGACCTGGTGCGAAAGGTGGGTGAGGCTATCGGTAACGAAACCCTGGAGTATGGCTGTGATGTTGTGCTCGGACCGGGTATGAACCTGCATCGCAATCCGCTCTGTGGCCGTAACTTTGAGTATTATTCAGAAGACCCAATCGTAACGGGTCTTATCGGAACCGCCTTTGTACAGGGTGTGCAGAGTCAGGGCGTGGGTGTAAGTGCCAAGCACTTTGCCGTAAACTCCCAGGAAACTGACCGTACCAAGGTGGATGAGCGATTGAGCCAGCGTGCTCTCCGTGAGCTGTATCTGAAAGGTTTCGAGATGATGGTTCGCAAGAGCAATCCTTGGACTATCATGTCTGCCTATAACAAGATCAATGGTGTTTATGCCCAGGGCAACAAGGGCCTCCTTACCGATATTCTCCGCAACGACTGGGGATATAAGGGAATTGTGGAAACCGACTGGATTGGTAAGCGTGCCGACCTTCCGCTGGAACAGGAAGTTGAGGCAGGCAACGACCTGATGATGCCGGGTTATCCAGCACAGGTACAGGATATTGTTGATGCCGTAAAGAATGGCAAGTTGGATATCAAGGATGTGGATCGCAATGTTCGCCGTATGCTCGAATATATCGTGAAGACTCCTCGATTCAAGGGATATAAATATAGTGGTGAGCCAGACTTGAAGGCTCATGCTGCTATCACCCGTCAGAGTTCTACCGAGGGTATGGTGCTTCTGAAGAATGATGCCGCTCTTCCTATTCAGGGCTTGAAGACCGTGGCGCTCTTCGGTGTCAACTCTTACGACTTCATGTCGGGTGGTCTTGGCAGTGGAGCCGTTAATGTAGGCTATTCTGTGGATATGGTTACCGGTTTGAAGAATATCGGTGTAGCAACTACTCCTCAGCTTACGGAAATCTATCAGAATTATGTGAAGTATGCCAAGGCTAAGTTGAAGGCAGACAAGAATCCGATGATGTGGTTCCTGGATCAGGGTCAGCCAAAGCTCGATGAAATCGAGATTACTGAGCGTTGTGTAGCCAGCGAGGAGCCAAAGGCGGATGCAGCCATCATCACCATCGGCCGTCAGGCAGGTGAGGGAATGGATCGCCAGATTAATGGTGAGTTCAATCTCAGTCAGATAGAACAGGATATGATTTTCCGTGTATCTGATGCTTTCCATGCCAAGGGCAAGAAGGTGATTGTGATCATCAACTCTGGTTCTGTGATGGAGACAGCCAGCTGGAGAGACCGTGTGGATGCTATTCTCGTAGCTTGGCAGCCAGGTATCGAGGGTGGTAACTCTGTAGCTGATATCCTGACCGGTAAGGTGAATCCATCGGGTAAGTTGACCATGACCTGGCCTATCGCTGCTACCGATCATCCATCTACTGCCAACTTCGCCAAGGATTACGATATGTACACCTACAAGAATCTGCTGGATTGGAGCAAGGGTAATATCAAGGGTTACGATTATAGTAACCACGAGGAGGATATCTACGTAGGTTATCGCTACTTTGATACCTTCAAGAAGAATGTGGCTTATCCATTCGGTTATGGTTTGAGCTATACTACCTTCGAGTTTGGCAAGCCATCAGTCAAGGCTAAAGGCAACAATATCGAGGTTAGCGTAACCATCAAGAATACCGGTAAGGTTGCCGGCAAGGAAGTTGCTGAGGTTTATGTCACCGCTCCAAAGGGTGCTTACGAGAAGCCAGCCAAGGAACTCAAGACCTTCGGCAAGACCAAGTTGCTGAATCCAGGTGAGAGCCAGACTTTGAAGATGACACTTGAAAAGCGCGATCTTGCCAGCTTCGATGAGGCCAACAGCCAGTGGAAGGTAGATGCAGGTAACTATCTCTTTAAGGTAGGTAGCGATGTGGAGAACATCAAGGGTACTGCTACATTGAAGGTGACAGAATACACCGAGAAGACAAGCAATGCCTGTGCTCCTAATGTTCAGTTGAACTATCTGAAGCAGAAGTAAGTAATATTTTCCCGAAAGTAAGGATAATATGTGAATAAGAAAGCCTATCACTTGATTGATGGTCAAGTGATAGGCTTTTTACTATTTAGTAATCTCCGTTTCATCAACGACTAAGTTTACTTTCACAGATGCAAGATTATGAGAATATCGGATATTTCTTGCAAAAAGATTTTGAGAATACGGGACATTTTACCCAAAAAGATTTTGAGGAAACATTTTTTTTGCGTATATTTGCACCCAAATTAAGACATTAACAAGAAAAGATTATGAGGATATTCAAAAGAAAACTGTATAACAAGTTGCTCGATTGGAAGACCAATCGAAAAGGGAAGACTGCAATCATGATAGAAGGTGCCAGACGTGTTGGAAAATCCACGCTTGCCAAACAGTTTGCAGAAAACGAATATGACTCTTATGTTCTAATAGACTTCTCTATCGCATCAAAAGAGATAGTAGAACTCTTCGACCATATTAGCGACCTCGAATACTTCTTCATGCAGTTACAATTCAGATTGGGAGTATCGCTCATAAAGCATAAATCACTGATTATCTTCGATGAAGTTCAGAAATGCCCTAAGGCTCGCCAAGCCATCAAGCATTTGGTTGCCGATGGGCGATACGATTACATCGAAACAGGCTCACTGATTTCCATCCGCAAGAACGTGAAAGACATCGTGATTCCGAGCGAAGAAGAGAAAATATCTTTGCATCCCATGGATTACGAAGAGTTCAAATGGGCTTTGGGGGATACCACCACCATCACGCAACTCAGAATGCTTTTCGACAAGAAAATGAGCATCGGTGACGCAGTAACTCGCAAATTGATGCGAGACTTCCGTACCTATATGGTTGTAGGCGGAATGCCACAAGCTGTAAGTGAATACATAGAGAGCAACAACCTGCAAGAAGTAGATAGGGTGAAAAGAGGCATTATCCAACTATACGAAGATGATTTCTACAAGATTGACCCATCAGGAAGAATATCCTCGCTCTTTGATGCCATCCCTGCTCAGCTCAACAGCAATGCCTCACGCTATCAGGTTGCAAGTGCCATTGGCGATGCAAACTCCGAAAAAGTGCTCCAGCTCATCTCTGAGCTTAGAGAATCTCGCACCATCAACATGGCGTATCATGCCAACGACCCAGGAGTCGGCATGTCGCTATCTATGGATGTATCTAAGTACAAGATGTATGTAGCCGATACTGGTCTCTTTATCACCTTGGCTTTCAAGGACAAGGATTTCACAGAGAACATCATCTACCAGAAGTTGATGAGTGACAAGCTGGATGCCAATCTTGGATATGTATATGAGAATATGGTGGCGCAGATGCTAACCGCATCGGGCAACAAGCTCTTCTATTATACATTCCCAACAGAGACTGGCAAGCACAATTACGAGATAGACTTCCTCCTCTCTCGTGGCAACAAGGTTTGCCCTATAGAGGTGAAGTCATCTGGTTACAAGCGCCATGCCTCGCTCGATGCCTTCTGCCAGAAATTCTCCAGCAGAGTGTTCCAGCGATACCTCATCTACACCAAGGATTTGCAGAAGGATGAGCAGACCCTCTTCTTGCCTGTGTATCTCACGCAGTTCTTGTAATCTCGAAAAAACACCAAATTTTACGAAAAGCACTGTCTACTTCCTAGGAAGTAGACACCTAAATGATAGGAAGTAGACACAAAAGTTGAGCAAGTAGACACCTTTTTACGAAGAAAAACACTATTTTTGCACCATGGAAAAGATATTCAACACAACAATGACAGCAGATCTGGAGCTCAGCCTCATCTTAGGCTCAGCCGTTATCCTGCTAGGCATCCTCTTCGCTTGCGTAGCCATACGTGAGTATAGGATGTATCTTGATGACAACTACAAGGCTCGTCCAAGTCTTGTAGATTTCATCAGGCAGGAGCAATTTTATCTATATCTCTGGCTTATACTTATGGTCGTCATAACCTCCAGCCTGTTAACATGGATAAAATAAGCCGTTCGGATGACGATTTCGGTCGTCTGGTGGAGAGGTTTGGATAGATAAGAAAAAGGATGTAATTTTGCAAGATAATAAACAATAAAACATATTGATATGAATAACAAAAGACAAAGAAACATGCTATTCACGATGCTGATGCTCGTGATGGCATTGCTTATTCCGCAATGGGGATGGGCACAGACGGCAAGTCAACCGTCAGAGGGAGACGGAAGTACAGGCAATCCTTACATTATCACAAAAGCTGCCGAACTGGCTTGGTTCCGCAACGAGGTGAATGGCGGACAATATAGTATCTGCGCTAAGATAGCAGATAATGTTGAGGTCATTGACCTAAAGGACTTCTGCCATGCGGCTGATGCGTCTCAAAATTTAAATGAACTTAGCTGGGTGCCTATTGGTGTTGGCAACGCTTACACTGGCACTTTCGATGGTAGCGGCAAAACCATCAGTAACCTTTATATCAAGGCTGAGAAACAGGAAGCAGGACTTTTCGGCTATACCCAAGAAAGTACCATCAGGAACCTTACCATCGATAATGCTAATGTGACAAATACGGAATATTACACAGGAATATTGGTAGGAGATGCTGGTTACCAAACCACTCTCCAAAATATCAAAATTTCAACTAAATGCCAGGTAATAGGGGGTAAGGACAATACAGGTGGTATTGCAGGTTATCTTGATGGTAACGCCTACAACTGCGTGAACTACGCCACGATACAAGGACAAGAAGATGTCGGCGGTCTTTTTGGCTCCTACCAAAGAATAGGTAATTCCATAACCGCCTGTGCCAACTATGGAAATGTAACGGCATCAAGTAAGAATGTAGGCGGCTTGGTTGGTTATTTTTGTAGCGGAACGATCCAAGACTGCGCCAACTATGGAGATGTAAAAGGTACAAATCGTGTTGCTGGCATGGCTGGTTTTGTAGACGAAGGCAAGATACAGAACGTGTTCAGCTATGGCAATCTTTCTGCCACGAACAGCACGCAAGAGGTAGGCATGGCTTTTGGCAATTCTGACTATGGGACCACTGAAGGCATGGTGGCATACTATAGTGGCGCAAAGCTGACTGTAAATGGCCAAGAACAAACTGTAAAAGCTTTCGGAAGCGGTAATCTCTCAGAAGATAACGCAACAGGATTTACAGAAGCCCAACTGAAGAGCGGTGTTGTTGCCTATCTGCTCCAGCGAAATGCTTCGAGCGAAGCAAAATGGGGACAAAATCTGGCTAATGATGGAGACATCTATCCTGTCATTGGCTCGGAGCATCAGGTTTATGCTGATGATGTGACTTTAAATTGCAAAACCAATGAGGTGGTGACAGGTAGTTTCACCAACAATCCTACCAGTTCAGCAATCAGGTATCAACACGGGCAGATAAGCCACCACGCTGCTACAGACGCTACTTGTACCGAGGCAGGTACCAAGGAATATTGGCTATGCCTGGACTGCCTTTGGGCATATTCCGACGACCAATTGACCAAGGAATTGACGGATGTAACGAAGCCTGCCCTTGGACATACAAACGATGAAGATGGCTATTGCAGTCGTTGTCTGCATTATGTGGCTGTGAAGCCTCTGCAAGAAAATGGGGTGTACCTGATAGCCAAACCTTGCCACTTGGCTTGGTTCCGCGACTATGTGAACGGAACTATTGTGGACGAAGGAGAGGCTGCAGGAGCTACTCACCCTGATGCATCTGCCATGCTGACAGCGGATATCGACCTCAAGAACTATTGCCATGCGGCTGAAGACGGCAAGGAACTCTTGAGTTGGCTTCCAATAGGCAATGACAATATTCGGTGGAATGGAAATTTGGACGGTCAGGGACACACCATCTCCAATCTCTATATCAAAACAGCACAAAACTATGTGGGGCTTTTCGGCTTTACTAGGGGTGCGACTATCCAAAACCTTACCTTTGATTATGCCAAGGTGGAGAATGTGAGCACAACAAACACGAAGACATATTACACTGGTATCTTGGCAGGATATGCATACGCATCCACGAATTCTCCAGCACATATAAAGGGCATTAAAACCACAGAGAATTGTACTGTAATAGGACAAGAAAATACTGGCGGTATCGTTGGAAGTGCCAAAATAAATCTCGAAAACTGCGAGAACCTCTCCAGCGTGAAGGGCACAGGAAGTGTTGGCGGAATTGCAGGTTCTAGCTATGAAAGAAACATCAAGCGCTGCACCAATTATGGAACCGTAGAAAACGATGGTAGTGGTGAAAATATTGGTGGAATCATAGGTTATGCTTATGGAACAAGTATCGAAGATTGCGCCAACTATGGCAAGATTACAAGCACAGGTTGGTTTACCGGTGGCATGGTAGGACAAACGTTGGCTAACAGCAGTATCCAGAATGTGTTCAGTTATGGAGATGTGACGAATACCAATACGTCAGGAATCATTATAGGTCATGTAGGCGGTACACTAACCGCAAAGGGCATTATAGCTTACAACAAGGAGGCATTGCTGAACAACTCATCTGAAAACATCAAAATAGTTGGTGAAGGAAGTCTGACCTTCGAAGACGGAAAGGAAGAAGCTGACGTGGTCAAGGCATTCACCAAGCAGCAGATAAAGAGTGGCGAGGTGGCATGGCTGCTGAATGGCTCTACATCTACCCCTGCAGAAGGAAGTAACTTGTCTTGGTATCAGAAGTTGGTCGAGAATGGTGATGATTATCCTGTCTTGACTTCAACTGGTGAGAATACAGTCTATCATGGTATGACATGCAACAAGAAAACTGATGTTTATACCAATGATAATAGCATTTTTGGTGATGATGGAGCTATTCCACACGAATTCAAGATAGCAGATCAGCCAGATGCCAATGGACTCTATGGGGATGTATGCGTAAACTGTAAAGAAAACAATGAGAGCGCAAAATACATCAACAGATTTTGTGAAGAAGATGGCAGGAATATCAAACTTACCGTGAATCCAGATGGAAGTTATAGCACAGAAGAAACTGTCACAATTACCGATGACGCAGCTTACAACAGCCCTGTGGACTTTACTGCAGCCAAGGTTGAGTACACCCGCAACTATCTCGGCGCAGACCAGTGGCAGGCTGTATATGTTCCTTTCGAGGCTAAAGCTACAGATTGGACCGACAACGGCATCACCGTGGCAAGCATCAATAACTTCCATGAGTATGAAAAGGAAGATGGCAGTGGCTATGAGACGGTGCTCGAAGTGAAGAAAGCCACTTCTGGAGAGTTCGATGCCAACATGCCATACGTGGCAAGAACAAGCGGCAGTGACAGTGGAAGCAAGACCATCACCATTAGTAATGCCAAATTGCATAAGGCAGAATCGAAGAAATACGATTGTATGAGTATGACTCGCAAGTATGACTTCATCGGCATCTACACACCACAAAGTGGATTAGGACAAGATGACCCATCTGTCACAGTATATGCTCTTGACAAACAAGGTCGCATAGCACCACTCAAATCTGAAACGACTCTTGGAGCACAACGTTGGTATCTCACGGTAAGTGATCGCAATGGCTCCAGTTTGCCTCAGAATACGAAGTCACGCTCTATTCGCATTGATATGATTGGCGAGGGTGCGACTACTGGCATAAAAGACGTGCAAGTGATAACCAGTAACGAGGCTGATAACATTGCAAAAGCTGGCATATATGACTTGCAAGGTCGCAAGCTCAGCAAGGAACCTACCCAGGGTATCTATATCAAGAATGGAAAGAAATATGTAAAATAAAAAATATAATAAGTATGAAAAAGAAATATCAGAAACCATCAATGGTTGTAGTTGAGTTGGAAACTTCTACTACGCTTTTAGCTGGGTCAGAGAATTATCCACCCAAAAACTATGATAAGATCTATTTCACTGATGAAGATTGTGATCCTGCATAGTATAGTGTTTTATAAAAGCCGAATTACTCAATAGAGTAGCAGGCATATTTTACAACCCTACATTTTGCGGTTGTTCCAAGGGTCTATACACCTCGACAAAAGGGTGTGTAGACCCTTTCATCGTGATAAAAGTTAAAACTAAACGTTGAAAAAATCCTCCCCCTTGTTGGCATTGTCGAATAAAAAACGTACCTTTGCAGCAAAATAAAGAATAGAAACATTGAATAGTAACATTGAATGGAAACAATGAACACATTATACCTGCTTCAATTTGGCTGCCTCATCTTCATGGTGATTAATGCAGCCCTGCTGGTGATGAGCCGTTTGTACGTAAAATGGGAGAACAAGCGATACGAGCACTCTCGCTGGCTCATCGTTATCGCTTTCTTCATGCTCGCCTTTCAGTATCTCGCACAGATACAGGGTGGAATCAGGGCTTCGGGCAATGACCTCGGAGCCATCGTCAACATGCTGATCTATACCCCAAGCTTCGCCCTCATCGCCTATGGCATCTACAATGTCGAGGCCACCCAACCCCGTCGCCGTCACATGGTCATTGTGAGTACGGTGCTCTGCGCCGCCATCTACCTCACCTGCGCCATCGGTTATCTGCATAGCGGCAGCCAGCACATCGGCTGGTGGCTCTACGTGATGCTCCTCTTCTATGCAGCCAGCGTAGTCTATGACGTGGTAATGGTTAGCCGCGAGATGAAGAAGCGCAAGAAGATGCTGGAGAGGATGACAGCCAACGACATCCAGTCCTACGTGAGATACTCCCGAGTGAGCCTCATCCTCCTCTGCCTTGCCGCTCTTGTGATGCCTTTCGCCATCCTTTCCACCACCTTATTAATAATAGTAGGTCCCATGGTGCTCAGCGCCCTGCTCTTCTTCACCCTCACCTTCATCTCCCTGGGCACCAACTATGTGCCTACCGAGTCGCTTCTTGATGATGAAGCCGAGCGAATCGTAGCCCAGAGATATGCAGAAACCAGGAATGGGGGGGGCATCTTCTGTAACCTCTTCCGAAGCCGAACTGTCGGCTGATGCAATCACTGAAGACGGCAATCAATCTTCAGAGCCGTCTCTCACCGACGAGCAAAAAGCCATCATCGAAGAGAAACTGCAACAGTGGTGTCTCGGCAATGGCTATAAAGACACCGCCGTCAACATGCTCACCCTATCGGACAGCATAGGCATCACCAGGGCGGAGCTGACGCAATACTTCGACAAGTGTCTTGATACCACCTTCAGAATCTGGCTAGCCAACATCCGTTTCGAGGCAGCAAAGGCGATGATGCGCCAGTTCCCCCAATATAGCAATGACCTTATCTCAGCCGAGTGCGGCTTCTCCGCTCGCACCTATCTCTATCGCATCTTTAAAGAGAAGACTGGCAAAACGCCAACTGAATGGCGCACTGGGGTAAATGATAAAGGGCAGCAATCAACGGCGTGATGTCAGAATTGCCAATGTAAATAATATTCCAGAAAGAGATAATCTAGAAGAAACTCCCGTAAAATGGGGGAGGCCGTCCGAAAACTTAATTAGGGAAGCAAACAACTGAATTGGGCATT
>OGEE01001530.1_pt1 | contig 11171 bp, 9 predicted proteins | sample 1570571 | NCBI WGS metagenome assembly OGEE01 (sample SAMEA2582169, study PRJEB24529) | metagenome | biome: Human gut stool | place: China | collected 2011
ACTTGAACAAGGAGTATGACTTCCTTTCTACCAACCTGGAGCACTATACGATTCCTAAGGGTGTGGAGGTTTACGAAATCAACGGTCCGTTCTTCTTCGGAGCGGGTAATAAGTTTGAGGAGGTGATGGCTGCGTTCGGCGACCGTCCTGAGGTTCGTGTGATTCGCATGCGCAAGGTTCCGTTTGTTGATTCCACGGGTATTCACAACCTCACGAATCTTTGCGAGATGAGTCAGAAGGAGGATATCCAGGTGGTTCTCTCTGGTGTTTGCGAGAAGGTAAACGCGCAGTTGGAGAAGGCCGGTTTCTACAATATGCTCGGCAAGGAGAACATCACGGATCATATCAGCAAGGCATTGAAGCGTGCTGAGGAGATTATCGAGAATAAGAAGTAATTGATTACGATTACAATTACAGTTGAAAAATCCGATGGATATCTATCAAAAGATATGCATCGGATTTTTATTTTATAGTCATAACATAAATAGCCATACTATAAATTGTTAACTATAAACTATTAACTCTACAAAACTTTTCCCAGGAACTCCTGGAGTCTTGGAGACTTCGGATGATTGAACACCTCATCCGGTGTGCCATCTTCCGTGATATAGCCATCGCTGAAGAAGAGCACACGATTCGCCACTTCACGGGCAAAACCCATTTCGTGGGTTACTACCACCATGGTCATTCCTTCAGCAGCCACATCCTTCATCAGCTGCAACACCTCACCCACCATCTCGGGGTCGAGCGCAGACGTAGGCTCATCAAAGAGCAACACCTCTGGATTCATAGCCAGAGCACGGGCGATGGCTACACGCTGTTTCTGTCCGCCCGAAAGACTGTCGGGATAGCTATCTGCCTTATCCAGCAAGCCGATGCGGGTAAGGAGCTCAGTAGCCTTCTCATCGGCTTCTTCCCTTGTCATCTTGCCCAGTTCCACCGGAGCCAGCATGATGTTGCGGCGGATGGTCATGTTGGGAAAGAGGTTAAACTGCTGAAACACCATGCCTACGCGCTGGCGCATCTTGTTGATATCTACATCCCAGGAGGTGATATCCACGCCATCGATGTAGATTTTGCCCTTGCTAGGCTGCTCCAGCAGGTTGATGGAGCGCAGGAAGGTGCTCTTGCCACAACCCGATGGGCCAATGATGGCTACCACCTCGCCCTGATGGAAGGAGGTGGTAATACCCTTGAGAACCTCGTTGTCGCCGAAGCGCTTGCGAAGTCCTTCTATCTTGATTATCTCGTTTTTATCCATATCATTTAAAGCTTTTGCCCTTTCCTTATTTCCTTTCACTCTTTCTCAATCGCTTTTCCAGCTTCCTTACCCCGGCATTCAGACCCAAGACGAGGAAGAGATAAACCAGTGCTACTACACCCAATGGCATCATGGCCTCGTAGGTGATGCTTCGGATGATATCCGAGCCCTTGGTTAAATCCACCAGTCCGATGTAGCCGCTGATAGACGTTTCCTTGAGCAGGGTGATAAGCTCGTTGCCCATTGCCGGAAGCACGTTCTTGAAGGCTTGCGGCAGAATGATGAGACGCATCGTCTTGCCATAAGAGAGACCGAGACTCCTGCCCGCCTCCATCTGTCCGTTATCCACCGACATGATGCCCGAACGGATTACCTCGGCAATATACGCCGCTGAGTTCAAGCCGAAGGCGATGACGGCAACGAAAATCTTGTTGACATCTGCCGACGCAAACACCACGTAATAGATGATGAGCAACTGCACCATGGTTGGCGTGCCTCGCATGATGGTAAGGTACAACTGGCAGATGATGTTAGGAATCTTCCAGTCGCCCTTGCGCTCGTGGCGGGCACGGACGATGGCTATCAGCGTGCCGAGAATCACGGAAAGGATGATGGCAAAGAAGGTGATGATGAGGGTATTGCCCAAGCCCTGGAGCATATACTGATAGCGGTTGTCGTCAATAAAGCATGACTTGAACTTATCAACGAATCCATGCTGAGCATCAGCCACTTTCGCATCACCCGAGTTCACCATGATTACCTGACGCACATCGGCATAGGAATCCGTGAATCCGATGTTCTTTTCTCGTTCCGGCGTAACCGTGATGCCAGCGATTCCGGCATCTGCCTTGCCCGCCTGCACCGAGGTGATGATGGCATCAAACTCCATATCGAGAATCTCCACATCCACACCCAGCACATCGCCGATGGCATTCGCCACATCCACATCGATGCCCACAATCTTACCATTCTGGTAATACTCGAAAGGTTCGAAGGTGGCATTGGTGGCGAAGCGCAGACTCTTTTTCAATCCGAGTTTCTGCAAGGCTTCTGGTCCCATCTTCTTCGCATCAGAAGTCTTTGGCGTATAAGCCACGGCAATGCCCCGTTCAAGATGTCGGTTCACGATGGAATCGATGACGCCATTCGCTTTCAGAATGCGGATGGCATGGTTGATAGACTGCTTCAACTCGCCATGATCCTTCGCCACGCAGATAGCGAAAGAGGATGCATCGAAGGTTTCGGGCAGGATTTGGAGCGATGGGTTCACCCGCTGGAAAGCCTTGGCAGGCGCTTCATCGGTCACCATGCAATCTATCTTACCCTGGAGGAGTGCCTGGATGGCATCGGCTCCCTTGTTGTAGCGTTCCACCTTGGTACCATCCCCCTTCTTTTCCAACTCGGTGGCAAGACCATCGCTGGTAGTGCCAAGCTGCACACCGATAACGGCGCCCTGCAAATCCGTCTTCGTCTTCATCTGCTTTCTGTTTTCGGAAGATGATTCCGAGCCGCAGGAAGCCAGAAGAAGACAGACTGCTATTACTAAAGTACTTAAACTAAATCGTTTTAATCTATTATAAATCATCTAATTAATAAAAGCTTTTGCCCTTTCAGGGCGCATTGCTAACTGCTATTTTTACCCAGGGTGTTACCCTGGGCTAGGAGCTTCTGCCCTTTCAGGGCGTGCCGGGAAGTCCGAGTATTCTACTTCAGGGCGATTATTCTCCTTTAAAGCCTTTTGCCAAACCGCCCTCGCTGGTTTCCTTGTAGAGCGATGGCAGGTCGTGACCGGTTTGTCTCATTACCTCTACCACTCTATCGAAGGATACGCTGTGGTGACCATCAGAGAAGGAGGCGTAGAGATCGGCATCCAGGGCACGGGCTGCGGCAAAGGCGTTGCGCTCGATGCAAGGAATCTGAACCAGGCCGCAAACAGGGTCGCAGGTCATACCCAGGTGATGCTCCAATCCCATCTCGGCAGCATATTCCACCTGTGCCGGACTTCCGCCAAAGAGCTGGCATGCCGCAGCCGAAGCCATCGCACACGCCACACCTACCTCGCCCTGGCAACCTACATCGGCACCACTGATAGAGGCATTGTTCTTCACGATGTTACCCACCAGTCCGGCAGTAGCCAGGGCACGGAGGATGCGTTCTTCGCTCATGTCGTGTGCCGTATGCATGTGATAGAGCACGGCAGGAAGCACGCCGCAGGCACCACAGGTAGGTGCCGTAACGATGGTTCCGCCCGAAGCATTCTCTTCGCTCACCGCCAGGGCATAGGAATAAACCAAGCCGCGGCTCTGCAGGGAAGCCCGATAGCCCTTTGCCTTGATATGATAGGTGGCAGCCTTGCGCTGAAGCTTCAACGGACCAGGCAGCACACCCTCGTGGTTGAGACCGTTGCGGATAGACTGCTTCATGGTTTCCCATATCTTACGGAGGAAGTCCCAGATGTCCTTATCCTCGCATTTCTCTACGTATTCCCAGAAGGCACGACCATTCTCGTAGCACCATTGCTGGATATCAGCCATGGTATGAAGGTCGTAGACATCTTCTGCGCCCAGTTCCTCGTGGCCCTGGGTGCCATCAGAAAGGGCACCGCCGCCGATGCTGTACACCGTCCACTCGTCGATGACGTCGCCATTCAGGTCCTTGCCCACAAACTTCATTCCGTTAGGATGGAAAGGCAGGAAGGTTTGAGGCTCCCAGTTGATGTGCACGATATGCTTCTTCAGCACCTCCTCGATGGCAACATCGGTCATGTGACCCTTGCCGGTAGCAGCGAGGGCCCCATAGAGTGTCACCTCGTAAGAGGAAGCATTGCCACATCGCTCCAGGAAGAGCTTGGCTGCACGCTGGGGACCCATGGTATGACTGCTCGATGGTCCCTTTCCTATTCTGTACAATTCCTTTAATGATTTCATATCCGTCTCGTCTATAATGTTTTGGTTATTAAATTGTTACCTCATTCAAGACTTTAGCCGGCAACTGCCACTTGCCAAAGTTCTATTACTTCACCTGAGTCGCCTTCGTAATGACGATATCCTCCAGCGGTCGGTCGTTGTTCTCCTTGTTGGTGGCCACATTCTGGATTTTATCTACCACGCCCATGCCTTCCAGCACCTCTCCGAACACGGTATATCCGTTGTCAAGATGCGGCACGCCACCATATTTAATATATCCCTCCTGCAATTCTGCAGATGGGATGGCATACGACTTGCCCTCTCTCTTCTCCTTCTCCACATAGTATTCCATCTGTCGAGGCGAGAAGTTTCTGCCCCAGGTGATATAGAAATCGGTGGCAGCCGAAGCCTTGGTTGGGTTCTCATCGTCACCCTCGCGCGCCGCACAGAGCTGTCCACGCTTGTGGTAGTACTTAGGATAGATGATTTCAGCAGGCACGGTATAGTCTACATCAAACTTCTCCACCTTTCCCGGGTTCACCTTTCGGCAGGAGTAGTCACCACCCTGAATCATGAAGTTCTTGATCACTCGCTGGAAGATGCAGCCGTTGTAGTAGCCGCTGTTCACGAGCTTCAGGAAGTTGTCACGATGGTGGGGCGTGTCGTTATAGAGTGCCACACGGATGTTGCCCAATGTGGTTTCGAGCAGCACTTCGTGGCAGGTGGTGTCGCGAGGAGTCTCCCATGGGAGAAGCTGTGTCTGACCTGCCTTTGCATCCGAAGCATTCTGCTGTGCATTCGTCTGAGCCTGCGCATTTACCGAGCAAGCCATCAGCAAGACTGCGCAGAAAGATAGTATTTTTTTCATTTTCTTATGAATTTTATCGAATCAATTGTTATCGATTGCAAAGATAATGATTTTATTCTAAAAAGTTATGCTTTTCTCGAACTTTCTTTATATCTTTGCGTTCAAAATAAAGAAAATGATAAAATGATGATAAAAAAAAGATTATATCTTCTTCTCTTGGGCTTCACTCTACTGGGAATGAAAGCCCAAGCACAGCACGTGAGCTTCGGACCATTGCATAGTCCGGATAGCCCGCGCGAGGATTGGCTGCTGCCTGGCGACACCGTTTATCAGGACGGAAAGACCGTGGTTTATGGCGGCAAGCCGATGAAGCATACCTATACCCCACTCAGGCACATAGCTGGTAATTCAGCAAATGACGAGATTTATGGAATGGGCAATGGTTTAGGGGATGGATTGAATAATGCCCTAAAGAATCCGAAGGATAGCGATTACTACAATAATCCGATTTCCAATCTAGCCAACAGCGGGGCTTTTGGGGATGGATTTGGAAATGATGGATTTGGAAACGGATTTGGAAACGGATATGGCTGGAACCGATATGGCTACGGCTGGGGACTTCACAAGGGTTTGAATCTTTCGATAGATCTCTCGGTTTTCGCCACTTTCGGCAAGAATGCCCCTCACTGGGGCGGCTTCACCCAGACCATCAACGCCACCTATCTCACACCCCTCACCAAGGACAACAAGTTGTGGATGGCGCTAGGCACCTACATCAACAACATCAATTACGGAAGCGACAACTTACACGATGGCGGCGTGTATGGCATGCTGGGGTATAAATTCAACGAGCATTGGGAGGCTTTTGTTTATGGTCAGGTGAGCGTGGCTAACAATTATAACTCTATATATAATAGGTATGCCGGATATGGCTATGGTCCCTATGGTTATAGAGGATATGGCTATGGTCCATTTGGTTACGGTATGTATCCCGGTGCCTGGGGAATGGGCGTGATGCCAGGCGGATACGGTATGGGTGCCGCCGGTGCCAACGTATTGGGAGCCGGAGTAAGATACACCAACAAGAATTTCTCCATCGGCGTAAGTGTTGAGGGGAACTGGTATAACACCCCAAAGACGCCCACCTATTATAAGCAATATGATTATCCGGTGAAATAAAACAAAAAAAATCCGCACGAGCTGAAATGAAAAGCCCGTGCGGATTTTTTATTCTCCACAGATAATCTGATTTATTCACCACAGATAATCTGAACGATGCGCTCGGCCGATCTGCCATCCCATCTATCCGGAATGCCGGCCTTCTTCCATTCGCCCTTCACAATCTTCTCCATCGCCAGCTGCAGCTTCTCAGGGTCTTCGGCTACCAGCTCGTTCGTACCCACGGTCACCGTTTCCAGGTGCTCGGTGTAACTGTTGAGCGTGATGCAAGGCACACCGTTGAAGGTAGCCTCCTCTGCCACATTGCCCGAATCCGTGATCACACCCATGGCATGGGCAGCGAGATAAGAGAAGTCGAGATAGCCCTGAGGCTGCACCACCATGATGCCCGACTGATGATCAGCCACATCCTGATAAGCCTTGAAAGCCAAGACGAATCCCAAAGCCTTGCCACGCAGAGGTGCCAATACCTTGATGCCCGCCTTTCTTGCCACCCCATCGATGGTGGAAATCAGCTTCTTCATCTCCTCAATGTTGTTCACTATCGCCTTGCGGTTCAAGGTAAGCAGCAGATACTTGCCTTCTTCCAGATGCTCCTGGTCCATCACGGCAGGGCGCTGCATGCGCTGCTGCAGGAATCGGATGTTGTCGATAAGCACATTGCCCACCATATATACCTTAGAGAGTTCGGCTCCCTCCTTGTTGGCAATACTGTTGTTCGAGATACCCGCCGTGAAGAGGATATCCGACAGACCATCAATCACCAGTCGGTTGATTTCCTTCGGCATGGTGATATCGAAACTGCGGGTACCTGCTGCAATATGCGCCAGCTTCACGCCCTGCTTCTTGGTAACGATAGCCACGGCCATCGTAGAAGCCAGGTCATCTACCACGATGACCACATCCGTAGGATGCTGCTGCAGATAGCGCTCAAACTGAGCCATCACCTGTCCGGTAAGCTCGTTCATGTTCTCGCAGTCCACGCCCAGATATACATCCGGCTTCCTGATGTCCAGATCAGAGAACAGAGAGTCTTCCAGCGTCTCGTCGTCCTCACGACCCGTGAACACCAGTTCATACTCCACCCCTTCGCCCTGCTTCTGGGCGTTCTCTATCGCTCTAATCACCGGAGCCACCTTAATAAAGTTAGGTCTCGCTCCGGCTACAATACAAATTTTCTTACTCATACTTTTAAGTTTACTTACTGTTAGACAAAAATTTACTTACTGTTAAACAAATCCTTGATGCCACCGATGGAACCCATCAGATTGGTAGCCTCGTATGGCAGATAAACCACCTTGTTGTCCTTGCCCTGAGCCACCTCCTGCATCATGGTGATATACTTCTGCGCAAGCAGATAGTTGGCAGGGTTGGTGCTCTGGCCCACCGCCTCGGTAATCTTCTGGATGGCAATCGCCTCAGCCTCAGCCTTGCGGATGCGCGCCGTAGCCTCACCCTCAGCTCTGAGGATAGCCTGCTGCTTGGCAGCCTCAGCCTTGTTGACGATGGCAGCCTTCTCACCCTCTGAGAGCAGACGCTGCTTCTCCTTCTCACCTTCACTGGTCAGGATGGTAGCACGCTTGTTACGCTCAGCCTGCATCTGCTTCTCCATTGCCATGAGCACGCTCTCGGGAGGCGTGATGTCCTGCAGCTCCACACGGTTCACCTTGATACCCCACTTGTTGGTAGCATCATCCAATACGGAACGGAGCTTGGTATTGATGGTGTCGCGCGAAGTCAAGGTCTGATCCAGCTCCATCTCTCCGATGATGTTACGCAGGGTGGTCTGGGTCAGCTTCTCTATGGCGTTAGGCAGGTTGTTGATTTCATACACGCTCTTGAAGGGATCCACTATCTGGAAATAAAGCAGTGCATTAATCTGCATCTGGATATTATCCTTGGTAATCACATTCTGTCGGTCGAAGTCGTACACCTGTTCACGAAGATCGATATTGTTGGTATAGGTATATCTACCTCCACGCATCGCCACGATGGTCTTCGCCTGGTCGATGAACGGGATAATGATGTTGATACCCGGCTTCAGGGTGGCATAGTAGCGACCCAATCGCTCAATAATCTTGGTCTCACTCTGGGGAATGATGACGATGGTTTTCTTTACCACAACCAGTGCAAGTAACACTAGAGCGATTAATACATAAAGTCCTATTTCCATGATGTTTATAATTTAAAGTTGATATTCTTTCTGTAACTTTCTTCAGGTTTCGGCAGCTTGCTAGTACTCCTCTACCTGCAGGATGATAGACTGGTGTCCCTTCACCCTTACGCGTGCGCCCTCGGCGATATCCTCCCTGCATCCGGGCGCCTCCGCCTTCCAGTCGTCGCCATCGAGCTTCACTCTTCCGTATCCGCCCGCCACGATGGTCTGGGTCACCTCTCCTATCTGTCCCTTCAGGGCATCCGAATTGCTCTTGCGTTCATCGGCGCCCTTTCGGATAGCCTTCACCAGATGCGGACGGATCAGCAGGATACTCATCACGGAGCATACCGCCCATACCACCACCTGCACCCAGAAGGGAGCATCCATCACCGCCACCGGTATGCTGATGAGCGCACCGATGGCAAAACAAGTCACGTAGAAGTCGCCCGAAGACAACTCCAGAATCAGGCAAATGAACATAATGACTGTCCAGAATAGCCATAGGTTTTGAGAGATGTAGTCCATCATAATATGAATTCTATTAATGAGATTTTACAAATAGCATCCAACACTCCTTGGGGGGTATTTTAGGCGTTACCCCCTTATCTCTTCTTCGTTGAAGAAACCGCTCATTCTACTTCTTTGTAGTCGAGAAACCGCTTAGCGAACTGGCTTTGATGGTTCTTACCGGAGTCTTTGAAGTCTTGGATGACTTCGATGTCTTCGAAGATTTTGATGACTTTGAAGACTTTGATGAAGACGATGAAGAAGTAGAATATGCTCCATTCTGCGGCTTGTAATACTTCAAGGCAGTAGGCATCGCCGCTTTCAGGGCAGCGATTCGCTTGGCATCCGAAGGGTGGTCGCTGAAGAGATCACTCTTGTTGCTGTTGCCCGAAGCCGCAGCCATGCGCTCCCAGAAAGGAATCGCCTGCTGAGGGTCGTAGCCTGCCATGGCGGCGAAGATGAGACCCATGTAGTCAGCCTCCGTCTCGTTTTCACGCGAATACTTCAGGTTGCGGAAAGAGAAATACTGTCCTGCCACGGCACTCGCCATGTCGCCCACACCGCTTCCCACAGTCTGGTTGAGCACACTGCCCAGAATGCTGGTACCCACCTGCTGGTTCTGCGCCTTCGACATCTGTTCGGCGCTATGCTTAGCCACGGCGTGCGCTATCTCGTGTCCCAGAACGATGGCGAGCGAATTGTCGCTCGAAGCCACTGGGAGCAGTCCTTCGTAAACCACAATCTTTCCACCCGGCATGCAGAAGGCGTTCACGCTATTATCCTGCACCAGGTTGAATTCCCAGGAGTAGTTCTGCAAGTCGTTGGCATATCCGTTTTCCCTGAGATAGGTCTCCACGGCAGCTGCCAGTCTCTTACCCACTCTCTCCACCTGCGCCGTCTTCACCGCATTGGTGGATTTTTTGGCAGAAGCCATATATTTGGTATATTCCTGGTTCGACAAACTCAACACCTGCGCATCCGAAACCGAAATGCGGTGTGTTCTACCGGTCAGAGGCACGGTCTGTGTGGTGCCACAGGAAGCCAACATCAAAGTTGCCATCGCTCCCAGCGCCCAAGCTCTCATTCTCTTCTTTTTCATCTTTATATTTTGTTTACATTATACAATTCATGATACCAATTCAATCTCTGCATCAATTTATTATACCAATTCAATCTCTGCATCAATTCATTATATCAATTCAATCTCTGCATCAATTCATTCTATCTTCCATTCCAGGCAGTTCACCTCGTCCTTCACCGAGAAGTTCAAGCCTATCTTCACCACCTTCTTGCCGCTCATCTTGAAAGCATCGGCATAGTGTTTTGCCTCTATCTGGGCGAGAGCCTCCTCGGCACTCTTGTTGAACTTCAGCTCCATCACGTAGATGGTATCTGCAGTCTCCATCGTGATATCGATTCTGCCCTTCGCTGTATGCTGCTCCACGAGGATATCATAGTTGGTGAGCAGGGCAAACATGATGTAGAGCGTCTGCTGCCAATGACCCTCGTAGTGGGTGTTGTCACAATACGGAATGGTTTCCAGGAAATCAGCCAACAATTGCAGGGCTTCATCCATTTCACCATTATTAATATAGGTAGAAATGTCAGCTACCACAACCCTTCCTGCATCTATTTCCGACCCGAGGTAACCCGGCAGCAAACTGTCGAACAGTCCCACCTCGATTTCCTTATTAGGAAAGTCGAGCGTATAGACATCAATTTTCTTTTCATAATCCTTGATGGTAAGATAGCCACTCTGATACAGCAGCGGAGTGAGCGATGTCATTCTTTCCGTTGCAGCATCAAAGGATGCAGCCTTAGCCCTCACCTTTCCCAGTTGCGAAGGCAGCACATGAAACTCCCTCATTTTTTCAATCAGGAAAGTAGGCGTACCGGATCCAAACCAAAACGAATCCATTTTCTGCTTGGCGAAGCAATTCAGCAAGCTATAAGGATTGTAGACATCAGGCGATGGCCAAGTGAAGTGATAACCGTCATAATGGTCTTTGAGCTCCTGGATGGTCTCCTCCCTGCTCAGTTCCAGATGCTCGGCAAGAACATCGATATCATCGCTCATCTGGGTCAACAGTTCCTCCTTGGTGATACCGCAGATACCGGCATAAGGCTCATCCATGCTCACGTTGGTGATATTGTTCAGCTCGCTGAAGATGCTGAGCTGCGAGAACTTCGTGATACCCGTCATGAAGACGAAGCGGAGCATAGACTCATTTCCCTTCAGAGGACTATAGAAGTTGCGCATCGTATTACGGAGCACATCGAGTTTTTCCTTTTCATGAGCCACATCCAGCAGCGGTGCGTCATATTCATCAATGAGCACCACCACCTGCTTGC
>OGEE01001537.1_pt1 | contig 11135 bp, 7 predicted proteins | sample 1570571 | NCBI WGS metagenome assembly OGEE01 (sample SAMEA2582169, study PRJEB24529) | metagenome | biome: Human gut stool | place: China | collected 2011
AAATTATTTTGCCGTTCCGTGGGATTTAAATGCTTCATCGGTGCTGTATTTCTCACCCGTTTTACCAGTTTCTCATCTACCGGCAGTTCCAGGCTTCTGCCCAAAGCCCTTGCCAGACATGCTGCCTGGTTATATCCTCTTTTCCGCAGTTTCCCACGGTACAGCGGCACCGGAACTATAACGTCCGGACGCCCCCGGCCGATAAAATCTCCCAACAGACGCGCCATTTCTTCTCCGAAAAAATCGCCGTATTCCTGCCGTCCACTATACTTAAAACGATAGATTGACGGAGCCACATCCCTGTATTCGTATAAAGTTCTGGCTCTGTCGTATTTATGTTCCCGGTGCATACAATCACCGCAATACTCTCGTTCCTCCGCCAGTTTCTTTCCGCAACGCATACACCACGGAGCCGTCACCGGCTTTAATTTAGGCAGACATTCCGGGCAGATTTTCCTGCCAAAAGGACGGACGATCCCGTCACAGACCGGGCATCTTCCGGGAAACAGCAGCTGTAATCCCGTTTCCTTTATTTTGCTTATGGTTTTTCTGATCTCTTTCTGCAATCTCAGGCTCCCGTTTTGTTTTCCGTCTACGGTGTATCATTTTCCGGCAGACAGCAGATCTCCCGGATCCGCTGCTCCAATCCCGTATATCTGCGATTCTCGCTGACATTCTCGATCATGTTTCGCACGGTCTCACTGCTTCCCAGAATGGTGACACAGTTCCTGGCACGGGTAATTCCGGTGTACAGAAGGTTGCGGTTGAACAGCATTCTGGGGCCGCCCAACAGTGGCAGGATCACCGCAGGATATTCGCTTCCCTGGGACTTATGGATCGTAATGGCATAAGAGAGTTCCAGTTCCTCCAATGCCGAGAAAGGATAGTTGACCCGTCTTCCGTCATCGAATTCCACCAGCAGTGTGGACATGGTATCATTGATTTCCTTAACCCTTCCCATATCTCCGTTGAATACGCCCATTCCCTTGTCGATGGGAATATTGTATCTCCCGACGATCTCCCATTCGATCTGGTAATTGTTTTTGATCTGCATGACCTTATCGCCTTCCCGGAAAACGGTATTGCCATAGGCATGCTCCTTTTTATGAGGATCCGCTGGATTCAGATAACGCTGTAAGATCTCATTCAACGTCTCACAGCCCAGACTTCCCTTCCTCATAGGGGTCAGTACCTGAATATCAAAGGAGGTGGCTCCCACATATCTGGGTAGCATATCCTGAATCAGCTGGATCATGTGCTTATATATGACATTTACGTCATTTCTTTCCAGTAAAAAGAAATCCTTTGACTTATTGTCCAGAGTGATCTGCTCTCCTCTGTTAATCCGATGGGCATTGACGACAATGTCACTTTGTCCGGCCTGCCGGAAGATCTTCTCCAGAGTTACCATGGGGAACGCCCGGCTGTTCATGAGGTCCCGCAATACCTGTCCGGGTCCCACACTGGGCAGCTGGTCCACATCTCCCACCAGGATCAGTCGTGTTCCCGGAAGAATTGCTTTCAGAAGCGCCTGAAACAGTTGAATATCCACCATGGACATTTCATCAATGATCACTACATCCGCCTCTAAGGGGTTCTCCTGGTTCCGCTCGAAATTTGCCTTTCTGGTGTCGTCTTCCGACAGGGCACTGTTCAGTTCCAACAGACGATGAATGGTCTTCGCCTCAAATCCGGTGGCTTCCGTCATTCTCTTGGCTGCTCTGCCCGTAGGTGCTGCCAGAAAAATGTCCATGCCTTCCGATTCAAAGAATCGGATGATCATATTAATGGTGGTGGTTTTTCCGGTGCCGGGACCTCCGGACAGGATAAACAGGCCATTTTTGATACTTTCCTCCACCGCTTTCAGCTGCAGTTAATCCAGTTCCATGGACAGATTTTCCGCCATGCGTTCCAGACGTTTGCGGATCGCTGCATCCTGGGAGGGAAGATTTTCTGCCTCCACCATAGGGATATTCAGATTCCTGAGCATATTGGCACAATTCAACTCCGCATAGTAATAAGAGGAAGCAAATACTGCTTCTCCCTTTGCCACAAGCTTTCGGTCCATGATAAGGTTATCCACCTGAGGACGGATATTTTCCTCTGATACCCCCAATAGTTCGGAAGCTCTGCGCAGCAGAAGATCCAACGGCAGATAACAATGACCTTCTCCCACCGCCTGCAGCAGGGTATACAGAATGCCACTGCGGATGCGGTAATCCGAGTCGGTATGAATGCCGATCTTCCCCGCGATCTCGTCCGCGATACGGAATCCCACACCACTGACATCCTCTGCCAGGCGATAGGGATTCTCCCGCATAACGCTGTACATTTCCATACCATAGGTATTATATATTTTTACGGCAAGAGTATTACTGATTCCGTATTGCTGTAAATAGACCAGTGCTTCCCGGAGATCCTTTTTTTCTTCCATCTGGATAGCGATCTCCTGTGCCTTGCGTTCGCTGATCCCCTTTACCTCAGCCAGACGCTCCGGCTCCTCCTCGATGATGCGGAAAGTATCGTCTCCGAATTTTTTTACGATTCTGGCTGCCAGTGCCTCACCGACTCCCCGGATTGCTCCGGAACCCAGATACCGTTCCATTCCCACACGGTCGGTCGGTGTTACGGTCTCGTAGCTCTGGATCTTGAACTGTCGGCCGTATACGGGATGTTCTATGTATTCTCCCTCTGCGGAAATATTTTCTCCCTGGGTCAGTCCTTTGCACATACCGACACAGGTCATCTCTTCCCCTTCTGTCGACAGGATCATTACCGTATATCCGTTTTCACTGTTTTGAAACACAATATGGTCTACAAAACCTGTAATCGTCTCCATTTTTAGTCCTCATACTATCTGTCTGTTGATTTGTGGGTTTCAAGGCTGTTCTCTCCGAATTGGGAAGAGGTCACCGCGGTGGCGGCGTAAGATAAAAAAGATCAGGGCTGCCAGAAATGGCAGCCCGAAGTCGCTACTCAAGATTGTAATTACGCTTCATCTGCTCATATAGCATCTGTGCCAATCCCAGACTGTTCTGCTCCGTAGAGTCGGATGCGATCTGCTGTACCATCTCATCCTTATAGTAATCCATAAGCTGGGAGTTGGAAGAAGAAGTCTCATCGCTCTCAGGGATGGTCTTCATCATTTCCTTGAACATCTGCTCCAGGAAATAAGCCTCGAACTGCTTGCAGGCATCCATCAGTTCATCGTCTGTTGCTTTGGTGTAATCCGAACCGTTTAACTGGTTCTGCAATTTGGAAGCCGTCTGGTTCGCCGCATTGGTGTATGCGGTGCTGTCCAGAGCGGAACTGCCGTATATAGAAGAGATATCCATAATTTATCCTTTCTAAATTCCACGGTAATGCGACGGGCATTCGCCCTATCAAACCGTAATCTGACGTTTCCGCCTGCAAGCAGGCGAATCGTCATCTTACGGTTTGACATTTCTCATTACCTACGCAGGTTGTTGGCCTGCTGTAGCATCTCATCGGATGCTGTGATGGCTTTGGAGTTGAGTTCGTAGGCACGCTGTGCAACGATCATGTTGACCATCTCGTCTACGACCTGTACATTGGAGCTTTCCAGATATCCCTGGATAATACTGCTCTTCTCTACATTATTATTTCTTGCTTCGTTGATAGCCTGTCCGCTGGCTGCGGTCTGCTGATACAGGCTGTCTGCCAGTCTTTCCAGTCCGTTCGGATTATTGAACTGGAAAACACCTATTGTGATGCCGATAGGCTGAGGTTTGTTCTTTGCATCGGGATAACACAGACTTCCGTCCTTGCTGACTGTAATATTGCTCATCACATAATTGCTGCCCAGAACAATTGCTTTACCCTGTGTATCCAGTACCGGAAGTCCATCAGAAGTAGCCAGCATATTGCCGCCGTTGGCTGCAAGAGTAAACTTCAGATTACCGTTTCTGGTGTAGTAGGTATTGCCGTCCGCTCCTCTTACTGCAAAGAAACCCTTGCCATCAATTGCAAATGCGGTGTCGCTGTCGGATGCTGTCAGACTTCCTTCCTTAAATACGGAACTGATGGAAGCATTTCTTACACCGAGACCTACCTGCGCACTGCCGGGCTTGGTATCTCCGTTTGCGGAAGTTGTCTTCGTCTGGATGTTCTGGTATAACAGGCTCTTGAATTCATTCACCTGTGTTTTGTAACCTGTGGTGTTTACGTTTGCCAGATTGTTGGCAATCGTATCCACATTTGTCTGCTGTGCGATCATGCCGGTCGCTGCTGTCCATAAGCTTCTGACCATATGTAGTCTCCTCTCACAATGTCCCTTATGTCATCCATGACCTGATTTTTATCCTGAAAATATTCTATAATCAGTTATCGGCTGTCCCAGCCGAATTCATTACTACAGTTTACCAATCTGGTTCGCTGCTACATCCAGAGTGCCATCAATGGTCTGGACCACCTTCTGGTTGGATTCATATGCTCTGGTAATGGAGATCAGATTTACCATCTCGGATACAATCTGTACATTTGCCATCTCCAGATAGCCTGACTTCACCTGTGCATCTGCCGTAGTCGTTTTGGCCCCTTCAATGGGCTGATAATAGGTCTCGCCATATTTTTCCAGGTAATCATAATCTTCAAAGTCCGTCACCTGAATTCTGGCAACTGCCTGATCGTTCTGATAAATCGTACCGTCATCGGTGATCTTGGAATCCAGCAGTGTGTTCAGGCGGATCCTCCTGTTCTGGGTATCCAGAACATAGTCACCCTCTTCCGTTACCAGATATCCATCCTTATTCAGTGTAAACTGTCCTGCACGGGTGTATTTGGTGTCGGTCTCTCCTGCCTTATTGGTAAATTCAATGGCAAAAAAGCCATCTCCGGCTAATGCCAGATCATAGGTATTATCCGTAATGCGGAAAGATCCCTGCGTATAATCGGTATAATTCTCTCCGATCTTCACTCCGGGATTTTTGATACCGATCTTCTGGACATTTCTCATGCCTACCGACTGATCCTTGATCTTGACCGTCAGCACATCATTAAAGGACTGGCTGGTGGATCCTTCCTTTTTATATCCGACGGTAGATGCATTGGCCAGATTGTTGGTCATGATATCCATTCTGTTCTGTTCGTTTACCATACCGGTGTAAGCGGTATACAAGCCTTTAACCATTCATATCCTCCATTTGCGGCTGCGATCCTTCGACAAATGTCCGGCATCCTGCCATTTGCTTCATTAATTATCTCTGTATCCTGCAAGGAACTCTACGTATTTACCGGTTCCGATGGCTACTGCTGTCATGGGATCCTCAGCTGTCATGGTATTGATCCCTGTCTTGGCAGAGATCAGATCCTCCAGACCGCGCAGTAAGCTTCCGCCTCCGGTCAGCACGATCCCTCTGTCGGCAATATCCGCTGCCAGCTCAGGGGGAGTCTTCTCCAGAACACTGTGAATGGTCTCCACGATCTGTGCTGTGGTCTCGCGCAGAGCTTCCTCTGTCTCCTCGGAAGATACCTTGACGGTCTTCGGCAGACCGGTTACCAGGTTACGTCCTCTGACATCCATATAATCCACTTCCGCTCTCTTATAGCAGGAACCGATCTTGATCTTCAGATCTTCTGCGGTTCTCTCACCGATGAGCAGATTGTGTTTCTTACGCATATAACGAACAATGGCTTCGTCGAAATCATCTCCGGCGATCTTGATGGAAGCGCTGACTACCGTACCTCCCAGAGAGATCACGGCGATATCGGAAGTACCACCGCCGATATCCACGATCATGTTACCGCAGGGCTTGGAGATATCAATTCCGGCACCGATTGCTGCTGCAATGGGTTCTTCTATGATAGATACCTCTCTGGCACCTGCCTGATAGGTAGCATCTTCTACGGCTTTCTTCTCTACTTCCGTAACGCCGCTGGGTACGCAGACCGCGATACGAGGCTTACGGAAGGTTCTCTTACCCAAAGCCTTCTGGATAAAATACTTCATCATTTTCTCAGTTACGGTATAGTCGGAGATAACACCCTGACGTAAGGGTCTTACCGCTACGATATTGCCGGGAGTTCTTCCCAGCATCAGACGTGCATCCTCTCCAATGGCTTTAATCTTGTTCGTGTCTCTATCAAAAGCTACAACAGAGGGTTCCTTTAATACGACTCCCTTTCCTCTGATGTATACCAGAATGCTGGCGGTACCTAAATCAATTCCGATGTCTGTGCACTGCATTTTCTATTCTACCCCTTTCCGATGGTATCAATCTATATATAAGTTTAGACTCTACACGCTATTTTAGTCATATACATTATATTATAACTGAATTTTTCCCATTTTCATAGAGGGTAATTATTATTTTTTCATAACTGTTCAATACTTTCACAATTGCAATCCGCAGGCGCATTAGATTCAGCTGCGCAGCGCCTTGTCCTTCTCCAGCATCTTTTTCACATAGTAGCCGGTATAGGATTTTTTCACCTTTATGATCTCTTCCGGAGTACCCTGTGCGATCACGGTGCCGCCGCGGTCGCCGCCTTCCGGTCCCATATCAATGATATAGTCCGCGGTCTTGATCACATCGAGGTTGTGTTCGATGACGACTACAGTATTTCCGCCGTCTGCCAGTCTGTGGAGGATTTCCACCAGCTTATGCACATCTTCAAAATGTAATCCTGTCGTAGGCTCATCAAGAATATAGATCGTCTTCCCGGTACTTCTCCTGGAGAGTTCGGTTGCCAGTTTGATACGCTGTGCCTCACCGCCGGATAACGTGGTAGAGGGCTGTCCCAACTTCACATAAGAAAGTCCCACATCATATAAGGTCTCGATCTTTCTGCGGATATAGGGCACATTCTCAAAGAAAGGCAATGCTTCCTCTACGGTCATGTCCAGTACGTCGAAAATGCTCTTGCCCTTGTATTTCACATCCAGTGTCTCACGATTGTAACGTTTGCCACCGCAGACCTCACAGGGCACATAGACGTCCGGCAGAAAATGCATCTCGATCTTGATAATGCCATCACCGCCGCAGGCTTCGCAACGTCCGCCCTTGACATTGAAGCTGAAGCGACCCTTGCTGTAGCCCTTCGCCTTGGCATCCGCCGTAGAGGCGAACAGATCGCGGATCAGGTCAAACACTCCGGTATAGGTAGCCGGATTGGATCTGGGGGTGCGTCCGATGGGAGACTTGTCAATGTTAATGACTTTATCCAGCTGCTCCACGCCTTCGATTCCCTTATGTTTACCGTGAATACAACGTGCACGGTTCAACTCTCTCGCCAAATGTTTGTAGAGAATCTCATTCACCAGTGAGCTTTTTCCGGAGCCAGACACACCGGTAACGCATGTCATGACGCCCAATGGGATCTCCACATCTACATTTTTCAGGTTATTTTCCTGTGCTCCCAATACTTTGATCCAGCCGGCAGGAGTTCTCCTGGTCTCCGGCACAGGAATTCTTTTTTTACCACTGAGGTATTGTCCCGTAATGGACTCCGGGATCTGCATGATCTCTTCTGCAGTACCACAGGCGATAACCTCGCCACCGTGGGAACCGGCACCGGGACCAATATCTACGATATAATCCGCTGCCAGCATGGTATCCTCATCGTGTTCCACCACTACCAGGGTATTACCCAGATCCCGAAGATTCTTCAGGGTATTCAGCAATTTGTCATTGTCTCTCTGGTGCAGTCCGATACTGGGCTCATCGAGAATATAGCACACGCCCACCAGTCCGGAACCGATCTGAGTCGCCAGGCGGATACGCTGTGCCTCACCTCCGGACAGGGTAGCGGTAGCTCTGACCAGGGACAGATATTCCAGTCCTACATCCACCAGGAATCCCACTCTGGCGCGGATCTCCTTCAGGACTCTCTCTCCGATGAACTGCTGCTGTTTCGTCAGTGTCATGGTATCTAAAAACTTCTGCAGGTCACGGATGGACATGGAAGTGATCTCGTAAATATTTTTATCGCATACCGTAACTGCCAGGGATTCCTTCTTCAGACGCATTCCCTTACACTCTTTACAGGGGGTAATGCGCATAAAGGTTTCGTATTCCTGTTTGGAGCTTTCGGATGCAGTCTCGCGATAACGACGCTCCACATTTTTGATCAGTCCTTCGAATGCTACCGGATACACACCACTTCCGCGCTGGCCGGTATAATGTACCATAACTTCCTTACCATTGGTTCCATGGATCAGGATATCATGAATTTTCTGCGGGTACTCTTCAAAAGGAGTGTCCAGGTCAAAATGATATTCCTTGGCCAGTGCCTGCAATATGGCATTGGTAAAACTGCCCTTGTCCGCGCAGGACTGCCACCCCATCACGGTGATCGCTCCCTGATTGATGCTGAGTCTCTTGTCCGGGATCATCAGATCCTCGTCAAACTCCATCTTGTAACCCAGTCCAAAACATACCGGGCAGGCACCGAAGGGATTGTTGAAGGAGAAGCTTCTCGGCTCCACTTCGCTGACACTGATGCCGCAGTCCGGACAGGAGAAGCTCTGGCTGAAGGTCACCGGCTCGCCACCGATCACATCTACCACCAACAGGCCTTCGGCCAGCTCCAGTACGTTTTCAATGGAATCTGTCAGACGGCGCTGAATACCATCCTTTACCACCAGACGGTCTACCACGATGTCGATATTGTGCTTGATATTTTTATCCAGTTTGATCTCTTCCGTCAGTTCATACATACTGCCGTCGATCCGTACCCTGACATAACCGCTTCTCTTGGCACGCTCCAGCACTTTGGCATGCTCGCCCTTGCGGCCTCTGACCACGGGGGCCAGCAACTGGATCTTCGTGCCTTCTCCCATGTTCATGATCTGATCCACCATCTGATCTACAGTCTGCTTGGCAATCTCTCTGCCACACTTCGGGCAGTGGGGAATACCGATTCTCGCATACAGCAGACGGAAATAGTCATAAATCTCTGTTACCGTACCTACGGTAGAACGAGGGTTACGGTTGGTGGATTTCTGGTCAATGGAGATAGCGGGGGACAGTCCTTCGATGCTTTCCACATTAGGCTTCTCCATCTGGCCCAGGAACTGTCTCGCATATGAGGACAGGGATTCCATGTAGCGTCTCTGTCCCTCTGCATAGATCGTGTCGAATGCCAGAGAGGACTTACCGGAACCGGACATACCGGTCAATACCACCAGCTCGTTTCTGGGAATGTCCACATTAATGTTTTTCAGATTATGTTCATTGGCGCCCCGGATCTTAATATACTCCCGGGGGCGCATCTTCTTTGCTTCTTCCATTGTCTTGCCTTTCTTAAATAAAATATCGTTCTCCAATTATTCAGAGCCCCATTCGCAAAATCGCATCTTTGATGCTTTACTTTTATTCCATATCATTTAATTGTTTCTTTAATTCAAGCATTTTATCTCTAAGTTCTGCTGCCGCTTCGAAATTCAGGTCTGCCGCTGCTTTCTGCATCTTCTTCTGGATCTCGCCGATCAGCTTCTCCAGTTCCTTCTTCGTCATGGATTCGGGATCCTTCTCAAAGCGTACCTCTTCCTTGGCGATTACCTTGGAGATGCTGATAAGATCACGCACCGCCTTTTTGATCGTCTGGGGGGTGATACCATGTTCTTCATTATATTTCATCTGGATCTCACGACGTCTGTTGGTCTCATCCAGTGCTTCCCGCATGGAGTCCGTGATGGTGTCCGCATACATGATGACATGGCCTTCCGCATTACGTGCCGCACGGCCGATGGTCTGGATCAGGGAAGTCGCACTTCTAAGGAATCCTTCCTTATCCGCATCCAGAATGGCCACCAGAGTGATCTCCGGAATATCCAGACCCTCTCGCAACAGGTTGATACCTACCAGTACATCGAACACATCCAGACGCATATCCCGGATGATTTGGGCACGCTCCAGCGTATCAATGTCAGAATGCAGATATTTCACCCGAATACCGACTTCCTTCATATAATCCGTAAGATCCTCTGCCATCCGCTTGGTCAGTGTGGTGATCAGTACCTTATGATGCTGTGCGATCTCCTTGTTGACCTCTCCGATCAGGTCATCGATCTGTCCCTCTACCGGGCGCACCTGTACTTCCGGATCCAGCAGACCTGTGGGACGAATGATCTGCTCTGTCCGCAGCAGTTCATGCTCCTTCTCATAATCGGAAGGAGTGGCGGATACGAACATCATCTGGTCGATATGCGCCTCGAATTCCTCAAAGTTCAACGGTCTATTATCCAGTGCCGAGGGCAGACGGAAACCGTAGTCCACCAGTGTCTGCTTTCGCGAGCGGTCCCCGGCATACATACCGCGGATCTGTGGGATCGTCATATGGGACTCGTCCACGATGATCAGGAAATCATCCGGAAAAAAGTCCAACAGCGTCATGGGCGGTGCTCCCGCAGGAAGTCCGTTCAGATGTCTGGAATAGTTCTCGATACCGGAACAGAAACCGGTCTCCCGGAGCATCTCAATATCGAAATTCGTCCGTTCCGCAATCCGCTGGGCCTCGATCAGCTTGTCTTCGCCCTTGAAAAACTGTACCCGTTCCTTCATCTCTTCTTCGATATTGTCACAGGCTGCCTTGATCTTCTCCTGAGATACCACATAATGGGATGCCGGGAAGATCGCCACATGATTCAGCTCTGCATGAATTTTCCCTGTAAGGGGCTCTACCTCTGCGATCCGGTCGATCTCATCCCCGAAAAATTCGATACGGATGAGATAATCGCCGCCCTGTGCCGGATATACTTCCACCACATCTCCCCTGACACGGAAAGTGGCACGCTGAATATCCATATCGTTGCGGTTGTACTGAATATCGATCAGTTCCCGCAATACCTCGTCACGATCCTTCACCATGCCGGGACGCAAGGATACGATCAGATCCTGATATTCGTCGGGGCTTCCCAGACCATAGATACAGGACACGCTGGCCACTACCACCACATCCCTGCGTTCCGCCAGGGATGCTGTCGCTGACAGACGCAGTTTATCGATCTCATCATTGATGGAAGAATCCTTGGCAATATAGGTATCCGAAGACGGCACATAAGCCTCCGGCTGATAATAATCGTAATAGGAGACAAAATATTCCACGGCATTCTCCGGAAAAAACTCCTTCATCTCCCCGTAGAGCTGACCTACCAGCGTCTTCTTATGTGCAAT
>OGEE01001544.1_pt1 | contig 11063 bp, 10 predicted proteins | sample 1570571 | NCBI WGS metagenome assembly OGEE01 (sample SAMEA2582169, study PRJEB24529) | metagenome | biome: Human gut stool | place: China | collected 2011
ATAGCATATTTTAGATTTATGTAAATTGTTTTTAGTACTTTTGTTTCAATTTCTGTAAAAAATTATATTCCCAACTCCTGATGGAAATAGATAAGCGGCGAATATGTATATCTTCTTTTAAATTCCCGCGGATCCATTTTTCTGCTTCCTGATACATGCTGTACATATTCTTCTACAAACGTCATTGCCTCTTCTTTGATACGGTCGAGATATTTTATCGTCTCTTTAAATTCATCCTTATCAATAAGAGCATCTTTTGTATCAATATATTCACTTTTGGTTATGATAACTATTTTGGTGTAATCAAGACCCGATCTATGGGTTTTGGATCTCTGAGTTTTTTTGAACTTAAAAGAATATGGATGTGATATTTCGCTTCTGTATGGCACACATATATAATAATCATAATGTGATTGAAACAGTAAACAATTGTATGCCCGTTGGTTCTTTTTCAATATTTCATGGTATGGTGGATCAGGATGTTCCTCATAGAAACGAGTGGTTAATTTTAAAATCTGATAATCATTTTCCGGTAAATTCATTTTTCCTCCTTCGTAGAATGTAAAAAACGAGAGGCTATTCAGCCTCTCGCCAAATTCTTCATCACTCGGTCAATTTTTATTTTACCGTCCTGTCGGAACCGTCACAGGACTCATCGCTCGGTCAATTTTTATTTTACCGTCCTGTCGGAACCGTCACAGGACTCATTTGATAGATGAAGAAGAACATCTCTGCTCTTAATAATAGTATATACACTTTCTGCTGAAAAAGCAATCCATTTCAATATTTTTTATAAAATAGATTTTTACAGTGTCACCGCGTATTCACTGTCGTACATTTTCTTCAGATTTTCTACGCTGTTATATTTTTCGCTGATGCAGAATTCCTTGGACCAGGTCATGTAGTAAGCCCAGGGGATTCTGCTTTTTTGCAGGAGATCCACATCGGGAAGGTAGCCCACTTCTGCCAGGGCAGCCACTTTGTCACGGGAGGTGGCTGCCACCAGTTTCTCATAGGCATCCGCATAGTCTGTGGACTGATACTCCGGGAGGTAGACATCTATGGATACTACATCCACGTATTCATCTCCGGGGTAGGCTTCCTCTATATCGCAGTTCCAGACCCAGAGCAGGTTGTGCAGGTCTTTTTCTTTTGTGTAGTAATCAAACATCAGGCGGTACAGCTCTCTCGCCACTTCCGCGCCCTTCGCTCCCCACCAGAACCAGGTGCCGTAGGATTCGTGGAAGGGGCGCCAGAGGATGGGGATGTTCTCGTCCTGGAAACGTCGCAGGATGTCTGCGATCACATCCATGTCTGCGTAGAACGCTGCGCGCTCCGGGGTGCCTTCCTGTAATACTTTCGTCGCATCGAAATCGGTATGCTCGGTGTAGAAGCTTTTGTCTCTGCCGCCTAAGGGCGAGAACCAGTGGAAGGTGAAGGTGAGAATACCACCATTTCCGGCTTCCCGCTGTTTTCTGGCCCATTGCAATGCCGTCTCCACGGTCCCCTTATTTTCTTCCACTTCCTGGATGCATTCCGGGGAAGCATCTTCATAATTGATATTCGGAGAATACGCCAGCAGTTCAAAGCCCCGCAGCTTCGGTTCCTTTCCGGTGACCTGCCTGATGTAATCTATCTCTTCGCAGGGAATGGTCTGGGTGTGCTGACCGGTAATGATCTGTTTACCTGCTACGGCATGTAGGTAATGCCATAATTCTACTGTTTCTTTTGTCGCCTTCGGATCTGCTGTTGTCATCTTTTCTTCCTTTTCCATTTTCATCTTCATACCCCGCCCGCAAAAGCAAGAGGGTACAGAGACTTTTATTTTGTCTCTGTACCCTCAGTTTATGACATTCTGTCGCTTATCGCAAGTATTATTCCGGCTTTACCTCATGGTAATCGGCATTTGCTGTAGAACCAGTCTCTTCAGACTTTGTTTCTTTTGCAAATCCCTTAGCCAGCATCTCATTGATGTCCAGTCCGGTAGACTCCTTGATACCATCGGTAACCTGGGTTACAGTGGTCATGATATCGCCTGCCAGCTTGCTGGAATCGCCGCCGAACATCTTGATGGAATCTACGTTCATGTAGCCCTTAGCCACAGCCTCGGCGATCTTGGGCAGCTGCTCGAAGTATACCTTCAGAGTATCTAACTCCATCTGCTGTCTTGCTGCGTCGCCGTACTGTTTCATAGCTTCTGCTTTTTTCAGGATACCGGCTGCCTCTGCCTCTGCCTTCGCCTGGATAGCTTCTGCTTCTGCTTTACCTTTGGCTGCTACGGCTGCTGCCTCTGCCAGGCCTGCTGCCTTGACTGCCTCTGCCGCCTGCTCCTTGGCGAATCTCTCTGCCTCGGATTTTGCTTTCTCAGCTTCTGCCTGTCTCTGGATCTCGAAGAGTTCTGCCTCCGCTCTCTTCTGTCTCTCGTACTGCTCGGCATCTGCCTTCTGCTGTGCTGCGTATTTGTTTGCTTCTGCGGTCTTCTTGACCTCAGCTTCCAGTGCTTTCTCCTTGATGGATACTTCTCTTTCCTTTAACTCCAGTTCCTTCTCCTGACGGGCCAGGTTCGCATTCGCTGTGGTGATCTCCACGGTCTTACGCTGTTCCTCTTCCTGGATCTTGTATGCTGCGTCAGCTTCTGCCTTCTTGATATCGGACTCTTTCTTCAGTTCTGCCTTCTTGATCGCCAGTTCGGTCTGCTTCTGGGCGATCTCGGTCTCTGCGATGACCTGTGCATCATTGGCATCCTTCTGTGCCTGTGCTCTGGCGATGGCCACATCTCTGTCTGCCTGTGCCTTTGCAACGGAAGCATCCTTCTGGATCTGGGACATGTTATCCTGTCCCAAAGCAGTGATCAGGTTGTTCTCATCTTCGATCTTCTGAATGTTACAGGACTCGATCCAGATACCTAAAGCGTTCATATCCTTCTGCGCCTTTGCCTGTACCTCATCACCGAAAGTCTTACGGTCATTACACAGTTCCTTCAGGCACTGGGTACCGATGATCTCACGCATGTTACCCTGCAAGGAATCGGTCAGTGCATCGCGAATCTGATCTTCGTTCATGTTCAGGAAGTTCTTCATGGCTGCGTTAGCCATCTCGGTGGTGATCCTCTTATTAGAATCGGCACCTGCCACTACTTCCCCTTTGGCATTCACGGTGACATCTCTCTGGGTCAGGACTCTGACCTTTGCCACGGCGTCGATATCCACACCGATGAAATCCTTGGTAGGTATATAACCGTTGGTCTTGATGTCGATACTGATCTGCTTCAGGATCAGCTCATCCTTCTTCTCCAGAAAAGGAATCTTGATGCCTGCACGTCCGATCAGAACCTTGGGCTCTCTCTTAATACCGGAGATGATGTAGGCTTTGTTCGGTGATGCCTTCACATAACCGGATGCCAGGATGGCCAGAATGGCAATGGCCAATACGACGATTGCGATAATACCAATGTTAATTTCCATATGTACTCCCTCATTCTTTCTGCTTTTGTAATATATGAAAAGCTGCTTGTATGGTATGTATTTTACCATACAGGCAGCTTGACGAACAGTGATATCTATTATTTTTTTATCAATTTATTGTAGCAAAATGCGCACGATATTCCACGTGTGTTACCGGATCTGAGCCAGGTCGTACGGTGTTGCCTGATATACGTAATAATTCAGCCAGTTGCTGTAAAGGTTATTGCAATGGGATCTCCACTGTAACAGTGGTCTCTGCTCCGGATCATCGCCCGGATAGTAATTATAGGGAACCTGGATCGGCAGTCCCTTGTCCAGGTCTCTGTGATACTCATTGTTCAACGTATAGCGGTCATATTCCGGGTGCCCGGCCACGAAGATCTTTTTTCCCTCTTCTGCGATAGCCAGGAATACACCTGCTTTCTCGGATTCTGCCAGGATCGTCAGTTCCTTACAGGCATGAATGGCTTCGGAAGGAGTCTCGGTATGGCGGCTGTGCGGTGCCAGGAAAATATCATCAAAGCCACGCACCAACGGTATTTTCCGGTTGGATACTTTATGTTCGTAGACACCGAACAGCTTCTGCGGCAGCTGTCTCTTGTTAATACCATAATAATGGTAGAATCCGGCCTGCGCCGCCCAGCAGATATGCAAGGTGGAAGTCACATGGGTCTCCGCCCAGTCTAAGATCTTACAGGTCTCCTCCCAGTAATCCACCTCTTCAAAGGTGATATCTTCCACCGGTGCTCCGGTGACGATCAGTCCATCGAAGGTGCGGTCTCTGATCTCATCAAAGGTGATGTAGAATTTATTGAGATGGCTTGCAGGGGTATTCAATGACACATGGGTCTTGGTATTCATGAAGGTCACATCCACCTGCAAAGGGGTATTGGACAAGGCACGCAGCAGCTGCAGCTCCGTGTCCTGCTTTACCGGCATATTGTTTAAGATCAATACCTGCAGTGGACGCATATCCTGATGCAGAGCACGGAATTCGTCCATGACGAATATATTTTCGTTCTCCAGTATCTCTTTGGCAGGCAGATCATTTTGTGTTTTGATAGGCATTTTATTTTCCTCCGGGTCTTTCTTGCTTATTCCTCGTAAGGAATATTATAGGTTCTCAGAAATTCCTCTTCTGTCAGAATGGGAACCTGTAATTCTTTTGCTTTTTTATTTTTCGATGATGTAGATGTAATATCATTGTTGATCAGGCAGGTGGTCTTGCCGGTGACACTTCCGGTCACCTTGCCGCCTTTTTCCTCAATGACCTCTTTCAGATCATTCCGGCTGGCATAATGGTTCAGGCTTCCCGTCACCACGAAGGACATTCCTGCCAGTGTCTGTGCACTCTCATCGATCTGTGGTGTCTCTATCGTCAGGATTTCCTTCAGATGAGCTATTTTCTCCAGATTTTCCGCATCCCGCATATAATCCGTAAATGTAGATGCCAGCACCTCTCCCACACCGGGAATGGCACTCAATGTTTCTTCGTCCGCTGCCTGCATTCGTTCCAGATCGTAATCAAAATACCGGCACAGCACCTTGGCATTGGCCACGCCGATTCCTGCGATCCCCAGTCCGTAGATCAACCGGGGCAGTGTGGTATGTCTTGCAGTCTCGATACTGTCCATCATATTCTGATAGGATTTTTCTCCGAATCCTTCCATTCCGGTAATGACCTCCTTGTAACGGTCCAGCCGGAACAGATCCGCATATTCATGGATAAAGCCCTGATCGATCAGCTTCTCCAATGTTGCCTCGGAGAGTCCGTCAATATTCAGCGCATCTCTGCTGACGAACAGAGTGTAGGATTTGATCTCCTTGGCCGGGCATTTCTCATTGGTGCAGTACAGAGACTGTACCTCATTCATCTGTCGGATCTCCGTGGGCTGTCCGCACACCGGACACACCTTTGGAATCTCCACATTATCACTGCCTGTCAGATTCTCAGCGATCTGGGGAATGATCATGTTGGCCTTATAGACCGTGATATGGTCTCCGATTCCCAGTCTGAGGGATCTCATGATACTGATATTATGCACGGAAGCGCGGCTCACCGTTGTGCCTTCCAGTTCCACCGGCTCAAAAATAGCTACCGGATTGATCAGACCGGTACGGCTGGCGCTCCACTCGACCTCTTTTAATGTAGTCTCCCGCAGTTCATCCGCCCATTTGAAAGCAATGGAATCTCTGGGGAACTTCGCGGTTCTGCCCAGGGACTGTCCGTAGCTGATACTTTCATAAGTAAGTACCAGACCGTCGGAAGGAATATCGTAGTGCTCGATCTTGTGTTCAAAATCTTCAATGGCAGATAAAATGTTCTCTTCCGTTACTGCCACATGTTCCACCACTGCAAAGCCCTGCTCCTGCAAAAAAGCAAACTGGGCTTCCTTGGAATCATGAAAATCCACGCCATCCGCCTTTACCAGCGTAAAAGCAAAAAAGCGGACATTCCGTCTGGCCGTGATCTCATTGTTGAGCTGCCTCACAGAGCCGCTGCACAGATTTCTGGGATTCTTATATTTTGCCTCTGCATCTGCGATCTCCCCGTTGATCTTCTCAAAATCACTGTAGGTGATCACCGCTTCTCCCCGCAGGATCAGTTCTCCGGTATAGGAAATATTCAGCGGAAGATTCTTAAAAGTACGGGCGTTATTTGTAATGACCTCACCGATCTCGCCGTTGCCACGGGTAACCGCTTTTGCAAGTTTTCCTTCACGATACGTCAATACAATGGTCAGCCCGTCCAGTTTCCAGCTGAGAATTGCAGGATTGCCTTGCAGCCAGTCCCGCAGTTCTTCCCGGCTTTTCGTCTTGCCCAGAGACAGCATAGGACTCTCATGGCGCTCCTTGGGAAGCTCATCCACCGCTTCGTAGCCTACGTTTACCGTAGGACTGTTGGCCAGGGTAACGCCTGTCTCTTTTTCCAGTTCCACCAGTTCATCATAGAGCTTGTCGTATTCGTAGTTGCTCATGATCTCCTGATCCTTGGCGTAATAGCTTTCGGAAGCTGCATTCAGTTGTTCTACCAGATCTTTGATCCGGTCTATTTTGGAAGACTGCATCTTGTATTCCTGCCTTTATATATTTAATTGCGATTTAACATTCCGGTGTCTCTTTGAAGCTGTTCCAGCTCTTCTCCGGTGACCTCGCGCCACTTTCCCGGCTTCAGATCCCCCAGCAGAACGTTCATGATCCGGATTCTTTTCAGCGCTTTTACCCGGTATCCACAGGCTTCACACATCCGCCGGATCTGTCTGTTGACTCCCTGAGTCAAAACGATACGGAAGGTAAATTTTCCGATCTGTTCAATCTCACATTCTCTGGTAGTGATGTCCAGATCTTTCAGATAAATACCTTTCGCCATTTTCTCCAAAAAATCGGGTGTTATTTCCCTATCTGTCTTTACGATATATTCTTTTTCATGACGGTTGGCGCCCCGCATCATGGCATTGATCAGATCTCCATCATTGGTGAGCAGGATCAGGCCTTCGGAATCTTTGTCCAGACGTCCCGCATAGGTCAGCCGTTCCGGATAGCGGATCATATCCATGATCTTTTTCTCTGCATGAGGATCTCTCTCCGTGCAGGTCACTCCCACCGGCTTGTAAAATGCCAGTACCTTCTGTGTCTGTTTTCCCTGCAGCATCTTCTTACCCACCTGCACGGTGTCCGTTTCTTCCACCTGTTGTCCCATTCCGGCCACCTGACCGTTGACCAGTACTTTTCCCTGTTCAATCAGCTTATCCGCATCTCTTCTGGAACATACACCGCACTGTGCCAGATATTTATTCAGACGCATTCTATTCCTCATTCCTTTCCGAAGCCCTTAACTTCCGGGCTACAGACACACGGCCGCAAGTATATGTTTTCACGCTTCCACACCATCTGCCGCTTCGAAGTCACTGAGACTTTTGACTTTGGGAATACCGTTTCCGTTTGCCACACCCAGCTTTGCGGTCTCATCTGCCAGCTCGTTGTATTTTACCTTCGAATGAGCCGGTACTTTGGTAAAGCGGATCTGAATCTTCTGTCCCCAGCCCAGCATGGTCTGTGCATATTTTTTCGTCAGATCATTCTTACTTTTCCAGGCACCGGTGACCCATTTCTCGATTCCTTCATAGTCGTAGCGGATCTCGATGACTGTAAAGCCGCTGTTTAAGGCAAACCGTACCGCATACATGGCTCCCAGCATCTCTCCGGAGACATTCCGCTGTTTCAGAGAGTCCGGATTGTCACCATTACCGTATTCTGTATAGATGCGTCCATCGGGAAGAATAAAAATACAGCCGAAACCGTATTTTTTCAGTGCATCCTGATAGCTTCCGTCCACATAGGCCAGCAAGGTACCCTCTTCCGGACGATCATTCACATCCGCATCCTCCGGATATCTTCCCAATCCATTCCACTCTGCCATAATTCATCTGTCTCCTTATCGAATAAAGTTGGTCTTCTGCGCCGGTTCTCTCTCAGGGAAATCCACGCCCGCAGCTTTTCCTGCGGCAATGCATTTGAGCAGCCATGCCATATTGTTACCCAGGGTACGCATGGTCTGCATGCCTTCCAGATCCTGTTTTACCTCTTCGGGAGTATTGCCGTGTACCTGATTCCAATACTGGCTGGATACCACCGGCATACAGTTAATGGTAAAATATTTGTTCAACTGATCAAAAGCCGCGGAGGCTCCGCCACGTCTGCAGCTGACAACGCAGGCGCCGGGTTTGCCCTGGAAAAGTGCACTTTTACCATAAAAAGCCCGATCTAAGAAAGAAGTGATCATGCCGGATGCCGATGCATAATGCACGGGAGATCCGAACACGAATCCATCTGCGGTCTTCGCTTTTTCTACGAATTCATTGACGCCGTCCTCACGGAAGCATTTTCCGGTCTTTAAGCAGGCACCGCAGCCGATGCATCCGGCGATGGGCTCTACGCCTACCTGAATGATCTCTGTCTCGATACCGTTCTTCTCCAACGCACCCGCTACCTCTTCCAGTGCAGTATAGGTGCATCCCTTCGCATGTCCGCTTCCGTTCACCAGTAATACTTTCATATGTTATCCCTCTTTTTCATCATTTATAATATGTTCTGTTCTTGCATGATCTGTTTTCGCATGCTACTATATCCGTAAATTAAGCAGTTTTAAGAAAGGAGTCCTTATGCCGTCTAAAATCTCTCACTATTTACTGTCCATACTGTGTATCGGATGTCTTATTTTTCTGATCAGTCATTACGGCGTGCAGCTTTATCAGGTCTCCGGGAGATCCATGGAGCCCACCTGCCATTCCAGATCTTTTTTACTGGTACAAAAATTTGGCATTCCCGAACAGATTTCCCGTTTTGATATTATCACCATCCGCTCAGAAGCTCTTGACAACCGAATGATTCTAAAACGTGTGATCGGTCTTCCCGGTGAGACTGTTCAGATCATGGACGGAACTGTCTATATCAACGGTTCACCTCTCTACGAGCCCTATTTTTCAGATGCTCCGGCTCTAACCGATCCGGGAAATGCCTCTGTTCCCATAATTTTAGGTAGCGATGAATATTTCGTATTAGGAGACAATCGTCCGGAAAGTATAGACAGCCGTTCCGATAAGATAGGACTCATTCCTGCGGATTCTATCACCGGAAAAGTAATTAATTTAACTTCTTTTTAAGAGCCGCTACCAGTTTTTCATTGTCCTTTTCATCTCTGATCGCGATCCGGATATAATTTCTGCCTTCAAATCCTTTTTTGGTGGACAAATCTTTAATCAAAATATTATCTTCATCCAGAAGATCTTCTGCCAGCTTTGTTGCAGATTCTCCATTTGTTAATTCACAGAGCAGATAATTGGCCTGAGAAGGGATCACGCGCAATCCCCGCACTTCTGCCAATGCATTTACGAAAGCTCTTCTTTCCTGTCGGAACTTATCCATAGCTGCTTTATAATCTTTGGCATATTTTTCGTAGATCTGAAGATAGAATTCTCCAAAGGAATTAATATTCCATATAGAGACATCCTTTTTCAATTTTGCAATCATTTCTTTATTATCTCCTGCTAAAATTCCCAGACGGATGCCCGGTACTCCATAGCTCTTGGAGATACTCTTCATTACGAACAGATGAGGATATTGTGTCAGAACTGCCTGTTCCAGAAGAGAACTGTCAGCTTCATCCGCAAAGTCCACAAAAGATTCATCCACAATGAGGCAGATCTCTCTTTCTTCTGCCCACGCTGCCAACAACAGCACATCTTTTTTCGGTATATAATTGCCGGAAGGATTATCGGGATTGATCAACAGCAATGTTTTAATATCTTTATCTGCATAGTAGTTCATCAGATCCTCTGCTGAATAAGAATAGTCTTCATTCGATGGCAGAAAAACAATGACATCCTCTGCATTTTTGCGATTCGGATATTCTTCAAATGTAGGCTTTACCACACCTATTTTCCCCGGCAGCTGCTCCATAAGAGACTTGATCAGTTCGCTTGCCCCGTTTCCTACAACCATCTGATCCTTATGTAATCCGAAATCCTTTGCAGCGATCAGGCTGTTTACACTCATTCCGGAAGGATACTCCGTCAAAAGTGTCTCAAAATTGCTCTTCATTTCATCAACAAGCTTACGGCAGGGGAAGTACGGATTCACAAGATAACAGAAGTCCAACAATTTAGGATATCTCCAATATCCGCCATAGCGGCTCTGCATTCTCTTCAGCCGTTCTTCCTTCGTGGCAAACAAGGTCTCTGCGATGTCCAGATCCTGCACATCATCTATTTCATACCATTTTTCTCCATTCAGCTTAACAGCCTTGATCTGAGGATCATCCAGGAATGTAATGACCTTCAGCACCTGTTCGTAATATTCATTTGTTCCAAGTGCCTTACAATATGCTTCCAAAAACGGAACATAATGCTTCTGGGAGAATTCTTTACTGAACTTATATAAATTTACCGTTTTATAGTATTCATCTGTCTTGCTAAAATCAAATTCTCTCTTACTCAAAAAAGCTGTAATATTGTCATCTTCATCCAGCGTAACACAGGTTCCGTCCATCCAACTCTCAAACTTATCCACCAGTGTCAGAGACGAATACGGATGATCTACCAGTTTACGGATCACGGCTTCTTCATAGACAAGATCAGATTCCAACAACAGGGTGTCATCCTCTACAAGTTTTTCCTTGGCAAGATATAAGGAATAGATATTGTTGGTCTTATAATAGACATCATTGTCAATAAACTCTAACGGGGTTTTGATATTTAAGCTTTCGACATAGCTTTTCAGTTTCTGCCCTTCATAGCCGATGACAAACACAATGCGCTTAAGCCCAAGCTTTTCTAAATGTCCCAGTGTCTTTTCTATCATGGTGACACCGTTTACTTCGACCATACATTTGGTGGCATTGCTTGTTAATTCTTTTAACCTTTTTCCCATTCCCGCTGCTAAAATAATAGCCTGCATACTCATTCTTTCCTTCTTTTTTCGCCTGCTTACTTGTCCTGCTTATCCTCTGCCTGATCCAACATAATGTCATCGGACTCTACTTCTTTGTTTCTGTTCTCACCAATTCCAAGGCTCCTGTCGATCTTATTTTTTGCCTTTCTC
>OGEE01001549.1_pt1 | contig 11027 bp, 8 predicted proteins | sample 1570571 | NCBI WGS metagenome assembly OGEE01 (sample SAMEA2582169, study PRJEB24529) | metagenome | biome: Human gut stool | place: China | collected 2011
ACACTTTAACCCTACTTTCAATTCAGTTGTTACGTCTAAAGCTCCAGGTAAATTATCTATAATAGGTTGCATCGGAACTTTCAAGATTGGAATTTCATAATCCCCTGGGACTAATCCTCCAATAAAGGGAATCAGAGGTTTCAAACTTTTAAGTAATACTTCATTCAAATACATATATATAGCATCAGCTTTCGTTCCTGTTCCTTTTGTTATTTCAAAATAAACGGGAATCCCCCCTGTTAAAAGCTGCTCTAAAAGAGAAAGCATTGGATCTGATCCAGTAGCACGTCCTATTTTATCTGCTTCAACCTGCTGCATAATCATCTCTACATTTGGATACACGTAACAAATATCATCTTTCACGTAATAATGAGCCAAATTCAACTCAGATAATCGCCAATCAGCATCAGGCTCTGGATTCTCATCTGTAGCAACAGCCGCATTATAAGTCGCAACAATATTTCCATCCTCTAAAAAAGCTACATCTTGTAAATACTGCTTTAATAACATTCCTCCCCCTAAAGAAAGTAAAGTTGCAACACCTCCCGTATTCAATTTCCCTTCAACCAAATAATAATCTTTAGGAAGCCATGTCATTTTTACTGTTGAAAGCTTCCATTTTTTCATCAATTCATTCTGAACAAACTTCACATCCACATCCACTGTTAACTTCCCTTTCACGATAGAACCTTCCAACGCCACTGTTCTCACATCATTTTTATTCTCCGCAACAAAAGTATAAACAGAGTTATTTTCCACCAATTGTACATCAGAAAACACCGTTTCACTCTCTCCCGGCACAACACCTTGCAACTTCAACGTTGCACTCTTTCCATCCACCGAATTAAAATCAACAGATTTCCCTATAAATACAACATCACTATATCTTAAATCTAACACACGCTCTGTACTTGTCGTAGAATAGATTCCATTAAAATCCTTTGGAGAATCCTTGTCATCATCATCACTACAACTAGTAATAAATACTATCCCTAAAATCATTAATACTAAAAACTTGTTTTTCATCATACTTTAATTTACCTGTTAAAACTATTCTCATGTTAGATTTTTATCATTTACTCCTAACAAAAATTAAGCCAAGAATGTTCAAATCGCTCATGATCATTTAAAATAGATCTAACTCACATTCCATTATATTCAATAAAAGAGAGTTGCATCATACCATAGTAATACAACTCCCTTAAATCACTTATATCGCAAATTATACTATTCCGTAATATTTCTTTGCGTCAACACCAATCCCAGTTCCGCCGTTTTCCCTTCTTGGATAATCGGTCCCAAATCCGTGATAAATCCAGCGTAACTCTGGAATTCTTCAGGCATAACCTCTCCCAACATAGGAAGCAAAGACATAAATGGTAATAACGTCTCCCGGGTCATATAGACATCCATTGTCTCTTTTTCCGTATCTTTCGTGACTTCAAAAGGAAGGCCCTGTTCCAACACGACCATGATCTCTGTCAATGGGTCAGAAGTACTACGCCCGACATCCTCTATAATACCTGCAATATTTGCCGAGATATAAAGCTTTCCTCCCGTCAAATTATAAAAGGCCATGCCTTTAGGAGACGTTGCATATTGCGGATTATTCATATCACTATTGTAAGAAGCCGTGATATTGCCATCACTCGTGAATGTTATATCCTTTAGAAAAGTGGGTAACATCCATCCAAATATACCATTCACAAACCCTATCACGTTCTCCGGAGCGACCTCGGTCTCACCGTATTTCACCTTTTCCTTATCAGTCGTAAACGTAAAATGTGTGGCCATAATGCCTGCATCCAGATTTCCTACCGCCCAAGTTCCCTCAATATCCGTGGCCTTATTCTTTACCGCAAGAGTCAGGTTCATTTTTCCTTCTTCAATTTTCCCGGAAACCTTCCCTTCCCCTACATTTCCCGTGATCGTCACGGGAATCGCCAATGCCGGTTCTCCCGGAATCACGTTACCCAAGGTTAGCGTGTTACCTGATAAAGCGACACTCTTTCCACTCAATGCCATCCCGTCCCTTGACAACTCCAATCCCGAATCTTTATATGTCCCGTCATAATTCGGGTCCTTGTCATCATCGCTGCAAGCGGAAAAAAACACGACTCCTAAAATCAACAGTAATAATAATTTGTTACTCATAATCGATCATTTGTTGGTTAATAATATTTGGAATAAATTCCTAAATATTAATTTACAGCAAAGTGTAAGCCCAAGTTCCGCTTAATCGCCGCTAATTCCGCAGCCCTCCCCAATAACAAGTGTCTATTTTCGCATAAACCCGCAAATCACGTCCTTACTTTTATTACCTTTGTCCCCAATTAAACAAATAAACCCATGAGACCCCAGAATTCATCCCGTGCCAAAGCCCCGCGTAGCCGTAGTTTCGAAGTACAAGAAGAAAACACGCTAATGCCTTTCCTGTTACAAGCTTTACATGACCAAAGCAGGACAGCCGTGAAATCATTCCTCGCCCACAAACTCGTGCAAGTGAACAACCGCATCACCACACAATTCGACACGCCACTCAAACCCGGGGACACGGTAACCGTCGGGATGAACAAAAATGCGGCACCTTTCCATCACCCCATGCTCAACATCCTACATGAGGACGAACACTTGATTGTCGTGGAAAAGGCAAGCGGGCTACTCTCCATGGGAACAGAGCGGGATAAAACCAAAACAGCCTATTATATACTGAACAACTACGTGAAAAATAAAGATCCCCGGAACCATATCTTTATCCTGCATCGCCTAGACAAAGAAACCTCCGGTATCATGATGTTTGCCAAAAACAAAAAAGTTCAAGAAATCCTACAAAAAAACTGGAACGAAATGATCCGGGAACGGAAATATGTCGCCGTCATCGAGGGATGCCCGCAACCGGAACAAGGACAGGTGAAATCCTACATCAGCGAGAACAAAGCCTTGATCGTCCACTCCACCTCTTCACAAGACGGGAAATTGGCCATCACGAACTACACAACCTTAAAATCGAACCGGCAATTCTCACTCGTGGAACTTGAATTGGAAACCGGACGCAAAAACCAAATTAGGGTACATATGCAGGAAATCGGACACCCCGTTACCGGAGACCCCAAATACGGGGCCACGAAAAACCCCTTGCATCGCTTGGCTCTACACGCTTTCAAGCTCACTTTTATCCATCCCGTCACGGGAAAGGAAATGAAATTCGAGACCCCCGTTCCCACGAAATTCACGACCCTGTTCAAGTAACTTGCACCGTACTCTCACCGGAGTCGTAGGCGTATCTCGTTAATATCTTGATTCCATTTCAAGATAAAATCAAGCACACATTCACGCCCCCGACACGTCAACTTCCCGTTGACTTCCGGTTAACTTCCCGTTGACTTACTAACGAGACTACGGTACAACTACAGTGCAAGTAACACTCGTTACCCTAGAAGAAGGGGAATAAAAAACGGGGAACACTCCTAAAAGTATTCCCCGCACATCAAAAATATTTTATTTAAAACAATGACTCGATCAACTGGTCATCGGCAAAATTCGGTAATGTCACCTTCAAATTCGGGTTTGCTTCCATGGCACGTTTGATGGCAAAAACAGCCCCCTCGTTACGAGCCCAGCTACGACGGGAGATTCCATTATTCACGTCCCAGAATAACATATTCTTCAAACGTCTGTCGCTATCGGCAGAACCGTCAAGCATCATCCCGAAACCACCGTTAATAACTTCTCCCCAACCTACACCACCACCATTGTGGATAGATACCCAAGTCGCGCCGCGGAAAGAATCCCCGATCACGTTCTGGATAGCCATATCGGCCGTGAAACGAGATCCGTCATATATATTTGAAGTCTCACGATAAGGAGAATCCGTACCGGAAACGTCATGATGATCACGTCCTAAAATCACGGGAGCAGAAATTTCCCCTGTAGCAATAGCCTTGTTAAACGCCTCGGCTATCTTAATCCGACCTTCATCATCGGCATACAAGATCCGGGCTTGCGACCCAACGACCAAGTGATTCTCCATGGCAGCCTTGATCCAACGTATATTATCATCCATCTGTTGTTGGATCTCTTTCGGGGAATGTGTCTTGATTTCCTCTAACACGCGAGCTGCAATCTCATCCGTCTTCGCCAAATCCTTCGGGTCACCACTGGAACATACCCAACGGAACGGACCAAAACCGTAGTCAAAACACATCGGTCCCATAATATCCTGCACGTATGACGGGTATTTGAAATCACCGTTCGGCTTCATGATGTCAGCACCCGCACGGGAAGACTCCAACAAGAACGCATTACCGTAATCAAAGAAATAAGTATTGAAACGTGCCACGCACTTGTTAATAGCAGCCACGTGACGACGCAAAGATTCTTGTACCTTTTGTTTGAATAACTCCGGCTCCTCGGCCATCATCCGCTTGGACTCCTCGAAACTCACGCCCACGGGATAGTAACCACCAGCCCACGGGTTATGCAATGACGTCTGGTCTGATCCCAGTTCAACAGGCACATCACCCTCCGCGAAACGTTCCCACACGTCCACCACGTTCCCCTGGTAAGCAATGGAAACAGTCTCTTTCTTCTCACGAGCCACTTTCACCCGTTCCACCAGTTTATCCAAATCATCAATCACCTCATCCACCCATCCTTGAGAGTGACGGGTATGCGTGGCTTTCGGGTTAATCTCGGCTGTAATACTGATACATCCGGCAATATTCCCGGCTTTCGGCTGCGCACCTGACATACCACCTAATCCCGCGGTGATAAACAATTTTCCGGCTAATCCTTCTCCATGTTTGGAAATCTTACGCCCGGCATTCAACACGGTAATCGTGGTTCCGTGAACAATTCCCTGCGGACCGATATACATGAACGAACCTGCAGTCATCTGCCCGTACTGGGAAACACCCAAAGCGTTAAAACGTTCCCAATCATCCGGCTTGGAATAATTCGGGATCACCATACCGTTCGTAACCACAACACGCGGTGCATCCTTATGCGACGGGAACAATCCCATCGGGTGACCAGAATATAACACCAACGTCTGCTCGTCGGTCATCTCCGACAAATACTTCATTGCCAGACGATACTGTGCCCAGTTCTGGAACACCGCCCCGTTGCCCCCGTAAGTAATCAACTCGTGAGGATGTTGAGCCACGGCATAATCCAAGTTATTATTCATCATCAGCATGATACCCGCCGCTTGCAGGCTCTTGTGAGGATAATCATTGATATTATGAGCATACATCTTGTAATCCGGACGGAAACGATACATGTAAATACGCCCGTATTTCTCCAACTCCTCGGCAAACTCCGGGGCCAACACGGCATGGTGTTTCGGGTCAAAATAACGTAAAGCGTTACGTATCGCCAGTTTCTTTTCTTCTTTCGTCAGGATGTCTTTCCTTTTAGGGGCATGGTTAATCTCCGGCTCGTAAGCCTTCGGAGCCGGCAATTCTGCTGGAATCCCTTCCCTAATTGATTGTTGAAATTCTTGTAATGTCATTATATTATCTTTTACTTCATTTTATTATTGCCATTCCCCACGAATCAACTAATAATCATTAATTTAGTCTCTACTTTCCCACTTTTTAGTTTTTAACTTTTAGTTTTTAACTCACCAATCGGCTGGCTAAATTAATATTTTCAAATGAAAAAAACACTATTTTTGCCTAACAATAAAACAGAAGATGACATGAATATAAGAATAGGCGACATTGTACGATTTATATCAGACAAGCTAGAGGGTAAAGTTACCGGCATCATTGACAACAACACCGTGAACGTGTATTGTGACGAATACGGGTTCGAAATTCCCGCATCCGTGAATAACCTAGTGGTCATTCATTCCGACAGTAACACGACAAAAACGGTTTCCGCCACATCCGCATCCGGACAGAAAAACGTGGTCATGGAATCGGCCGATACCCTTTACATCGCGTTCGTCCCCGAAAATTTCAACAACTTGACAGAAAGTCGGTTCGATATTTATTTCGTGAACGATACCACTCAAACCAGTCTTTATTCCATCTCGTTTCATGACGGGGAAAAGTACACCGGGATTACGGCAGGCAACTGCAACCCGAACACGACATACCTGATCGGCAATTACTCGCTCAAAGAAATCGACACGATTAAAGCGATACACGTGCAATCCGTGTTCTATCAGAAAGGCGTTCACGTTCTGAAAAACGCCATCGACACGCAAATCAAGGTCACCCCGGTAAACTTGTGTAAAGCGGGAGCTTACAAACATACCCGCTGGTTTAATTCCACCTCGCTACTCCGACCGCTGGACAAAGAATCCATCGTCAAAGAAGGCTTGGAAACCATTCCGGAACAATTTTTACAAAAAACGCCTCATAAAACGGAAGACACGTCCCACAAGGAAACTCCCAAACAATCCAATAGCAACATCATCGAGATCGACTTGCACATTGACAAGCTACTCGACGACACGACAGGCATGGAAAACAAGGATATGCTGGACTACCAGATGGACGTGTTCCATAAAACACTGGAACAATACAAACTCCGCCGGGGCCAAAAGATCGTGTTCATACACGGCAAAGGAGACGGGGTATTAAGGCAACGTATCCTCTGGGAACTTCAAACCAAATACAAACGTTTCAACCATCAGGACGCCTCTTTCAAGCAATATGGTTACGGGGCCACGATGGTCACGATAAAATAATCAAAGATTAAAGGAATACCCCACGGAACAGACCCAATTTTTCCCGTAAGGAGAATACTTATCCTGTATCACGTCATAATAAAACATCACGGAGATAGAGCCTGTTCCGGTGGGAATAACTCCACCTCCCCCCACTAGCATCGTGGGGACATAACGGAAGTCAATCTTCTTCTCATACGATTTTCCCCAACTTCCCTTCAGTTCCGGCTGGATTTGGAGGGCAATATACCGCACCGGGTTCACCCGCCCGAACACGTTTACCCCGAGATAATTCATATCATAACGATTGGAAGAATGGTGATAATTGTAACTTACCCCTCCTCCCGCCGAGAAGAACTCGTTCCAACGATACCCGATCTGGGGAGAAACATCGATACTGGTATAATCCCCGAAGGACATCCCGCAAGAACCGCTTAATGTCCATTTTCCCGTTTTCCGGGACACGGACGATTTCAAAGGGACACTCTTTTTCACGGGAGCTTTCACCACTTGGCGTTTTGCCCCGGATTTATAGATCGTGTCCAATCGAAAACCATTACGATTTTCCTGAGCCTCCACCCTCCCGAAAGAGGCTGTTACAAACAGAATCAAAACCAACCAGAATCTCGTCATCATTCATCATTTTAATGGGAAAAAGCTGTTCAAAGACACCTTCAAACAGCTTTTTTATTTCAAAAAGTTCTCTTCGAGAGAAAATCACTTACGCATGTAATTCTCCGATGTAACGTTCCGCATCAATAGCAGCACGGCAACCGGTTCCGGCAGCAGCAATTCCCTGACGATAAGTCGGGTCCATCACGTCTCCTGCGGCAAACACACCCGGTACATTCGTCTTGCAAGACTTACCTTCGGTAATGATATACCCTTGCTCGTCGACTTCGATATATTTTTTGAACACTTCTGTATTCGGAGTATGCCCGATAGCCAGGAAGAACCCGTCAATCTTGATTTCCTTGGTTGCCTCTTCCGGGGTCCCCTTCTTGTACACCAAACGAGCGCCCTCAACTCCCATGTCTGACCCAAACAATTCCAACGTGTTATGCTCGAACAATACTTCAATGTTTTCCGTTCTGAACACACGTTCCTGCATAGCCTTCGATGCTCTCAAATAGTTCTTACGAACAATCAAATATACTTTACGACACAACCCGGCCAAATAAGTAGCCTCCTCGCAAGCGGTATCTCCACCACCTACAACAGCCACGTCTTTTCCGCGATAGAAGAATCCGTCGCAAGTTGCACAAGCACTAACACCAGCCCCGCGGAATGCCTCTTCTGAAGGCAGACCCAAGTACTTGGCAGTTGCACCCGTTGCAATAATCACGGCATCCGCCTCGATCACCTTCTCCCCGTCGATCGTAACCTTATGAGGATGACCGGAAAAGTCAACATCCGTCGCGATCCCGAAACGAATATCCGTTCCGAAACGTTCCGCTTGCTTTCTCATATCTTCCATCATCACCGGACCGGTCACGCCTTCCGGGTATCCCGGGAAGTTTTCCACTTCCGTGGTCGTGGTCAACTGACCACCCATTTGCATTCCCGTGTACAACACCGGATTCAAATTAGCTCTCGATGCGTATATCGCTGCCGTATACCCGGCAGGCCCTGATCCTATAATCAAGCATTTAACTCTTTCTATAGCATTTTCTGTTGACATAGACAATTCCTTTCTTTTAATTTACAATACAATTTCACGTAATGGATTGCAAAGTTACCTAAAAAAATGGTTTATCCAATTTTTTTACCCCATATCCCCGTATTCTCATTCCCCAAACCCATGAAAACCTGCAATCTAAGCCAAAAAGCACAAACAATCATCAGATTTTTCTCTCAACTCCTTGTTTCATTCCAAATTTTTTTACTACATTTGCATCCGCATTTCGGGATGTAGCTCAGCCCGGTAGAGTCCACGTCTGGGGGGCGTGTTGTCGCAGGTTCAAATCCTGTCATCCCGACTACTGAGTATCAAACAATTAGAGAGGTTAAAACAACCTCTCTTTTTTATTGCGATTACATTTTTATTATACTTTTTGGGTTAACGTGAAAAATTAGGGGCTAACGTGAGCCAATACCATCTAACAAATAAAACTCCTATGGTATTTAGTATTAGGTCAAAAATCTTTTTAAAAGCTGCTCCTCTTTTATATGATATTCTTTAGTTCTCTCTAATAATGGATCATACTCAATCGAAAATAACCAATATTTTCCAAATAACTGCCCCCTTTTTCTCATCTTCAATTTTAAGTCCTCGATTTTTCATCAGGACAACATGACCTTCAAGGCATAATATACTTCAGAGATAAAAAACGACCTGCCAATTTAGGCATTGTTTTACAACAACTAGGCCCGGCAGGTTCTACATTACAAGTGTACTACAATTTTACTTACAATCAAAATGCTTAGTAAAAAAAATAATTCAACCACGAAATTCAAGCTCACCTAAAAAATTAGATCAACCTTCTATTCTTCAATATGCCAATTTTTATCCCCTTCTCAAGCATAAATAATGGTATCATGAGCATCATACAATTAGAAAAAGCATTCTGTCCATTCACAAATTCAAAGTTATTTCACCTAATTTCTTGTTTTTATCCAGAAATAATCCTACCTTGTGAATACGTTTGTTATAAATGGGGATTTTCCCTACATGTCTTATTTTTTAATTTTATCACTATGAAAAGACTATTATTTCTTAGTTTATTCGTGTGTGCAATCACGTGTTTCGCATTCACGAATGCAGCAGCTCCAGAAGTTCAACGAACAATCAGCGGAACGGTTTATGACCTATCGTCACATCAACCGTTAGAAGGAATCTACATCCAGCAAATCAACGGAACTTCATCTAGTTCAACAAAAACGGATGTTTCCGGTCATTTCTCCATTACCGTGAAAAATTCAAGTCAAACAGCAACTCTCAAATTCTCAGACCCAGATTATGGGGATTACTCTACCCGAACAGAAGACTTTGACTTAAGTAAAGACAACACGAACGTGTCTGTCTACATGCAATAAACAACTATTGCAAGATACAAAAAACTGGAAAGGATACCCTAGCGTATCCTTTTCATATATGTACAAAAGAGAGTAGCCGGGAAGTACGTTTGTTATATATGCTTACTTATTCAAAATCACTATGATTTTACAAGAAAACATAGCCCGACTACTCTATACACAAAGATAATTCACACTCTTGAAAAGAGCAACTTTATCCAATCACTTTCATGTGCAAAATAAACAAAAGTATCCCAAATTCACAACACAAAAGCATCTATATTGAAGTCACCTCACGATCACGATGAAAATTGAATCAAGGTCACAAAAATGTCCCTCGTTAGAAATTCGCATATCTATCACGTAACGTCCGACAGGAACCGTGTGATTCCAAGGTAATTCTACTCGTCCACGCCCAAACATTCGAAATTGTGCAACAGCTTCGGGGTGTTCACTCCGGACATTCCGAATCGTGTACTTCACCGGGTTTGTTCCCTCCACTCCCTCCATCTCCCCGGATTGCCAAGGTATTTTAAATTTGATCTGATAAGCATCATCATCCGGGTCAAGCCCGGCTTTCACGATCATGGAATCCGGCGCATAAGCAGCATGACGAATATCTAGAAAACCCACCGTTCTATCTTGACATCCCGTCTGTAACATCCCGATTAAAAGCAAACAATTCGCTATCCAATACATTCTTTTCATATCTTCAAATTATTACAATTCAGTAAATTCATACGTGTAACTCAACGAATGTACCACGCCATTCGTCATTTCAATATCCGCAGAGGCAACCATAGCAATATGACCACTCAAGACAGCATGGAAGAACAAGCTTTCCGGACCAATATCCGGTATCCCGTTATACGGGGTTAGTGTCCTATACACCCTTAATTCGACACCCCCGATTGTTGTCACCATCGTACCTCCTGTAAGCGTTCCTTTCACCTCGTAATCAAAATCCTCTTTCATCATCCGCCTATCCAGTACATGTGCCAACAACATCTCCCGACATAACTCCGCAGGCACCTCCTTCACGGAAGAGTAAACCATTTCTCCTGCCTCGTCCGTTGTTTTAAACAAAAATTGATTGATCGACAAATTCGTGGGAGCAAAAAAAGTAATCTGCTGAAACCCTGGATTCGTCCCGTCAAAAACATCCTTCAATCCCGCATGTTCAATCATCACGATCACCGAATCCCAGTTATAATGATCCGTTTGTAGGTATTCCCACACCGTGCAATCATGTTTACCATCAGCTAAACCTGAATCATGATAAAAGTCGTTATCACATCCCGTGAAAACCACCCACAACACCAAAAGAACATAA
>OGEE01001553.1_pt1 | contig 11002 bp, 8 predicted proteins | sample 1570571 | NCBI WGS metagenome assembly OGEE01 (sample SAMEA2582169, study PRJEB24529) | metagenome | biome: Human gut stool | place: China | collected 2011
TAATACCCCTCGTTACTTTTTAGTTCCACGATACGATGGATCTTTTTCACAAAAGGACAGGTGGCATCAATGCATTCCAGACCGTTTGCCTCCATGATGTCATAGATCTCTTTTGCCACACCGTGAGCACGGATGATCACGGTGGGAATGTTCTCCCCGGCTTTCAGCTGTTTCAGATCCTCTTTGTTCTCCAGAACCCGTACACCCTTTTCCGACAGTTCTCTGACCACTTCCTCGTTGTGTACAATGGGACCATAGGTATATATAGTCTTCCCGTTTTTTAATTGTTCATACACGGTATCCACGGCACGCTTTACACCAAAGCAAAAGCCTGCACAGTCTGCCAGTCTTACTTCCATATATCGTCTCCCATTTAACCAATCAGTGCCACGATCCGGTCAATGACCTGTTCGATGGTCATATCTGAGGTATCCACCAGCACCGCATCCTCCGCCTGCTTTAACGGAGAAGTCTCTCTGTGCATATCTCTGTAATCTCTGTCCTCGATATCCTGACGGATCTTTTCTAAGTCGCAGGGCTCACCCTTGGCAGTCAGCTCGTCATATCTTCTTTTTGCTCTCACCATACTGCTGGCGGTCAGATAGATCTTGACCTGTGCATGGGGTAATACTACGGTACCGATATCACGGCCATCCATGATCACATCGCTTTTCGTTGCCAGTGCCTGCTGGAGTTCTACCAGTTTGGTACGTACCGCCGGCTGTGCACTGGTGGTGGAAGCCATGTTGCCAACCTCCTCGGTACGCAGATAAGCATTGACGTTTTCACCGTTTAATAATACGACCTGTTCTCCGTCCACATATTGAATGGTGATATCTGCCTCCTTACATTTATCGGCGATCGCTGCCGCATCCGCAGGATCCACACCCTCTCTTAACATGAACAGTGCCATGGCACGGTACATTGCTCCGGTATCCACATAGATAAAGCCCTTCTTTTTTGCCACTGCTCTGGCAATCGTGCTTTTACCGGCACCTGCCGGTCCGTCAATAGCTACATTAAAGCTCATATTCATATCCTCTTTTCTTCGTATTTTCTTTATGATTCTATTTTTTAAAAAATTTATTGTATGCTGTCTCCCGCCAAATGTCCCGTAGACCAGGCAATCTGTAAGTTAAAGCCACCGGTCATGGCATCCAGATCCAGTACTTCCCCCGCAAAATACAGATGCTTTACCATCCTGGATTCCATGGTGGAAGGATTGATGTCTTTTACAGAGATTCCGCCCTGGGTAATGATTGCTTCCGCAAAAGATCTCGTCCCCGTTACCGTCATGGGCAGTGCCTTGATCAGCATTCCGAAAGCTTTTCTCTCTTCCCTGCTGATCTCGTTGACCTTCTTCTCCGGAGAGATTCCTGACAACTCTATCATAACAGGGATCAGCTTCGCAGGGAACAGATGATCCAGTGCATTTTTAAACTGCTTGTTCTTCGCTTCCTCAAAATCCCGAAGCAGCCGTTTATCCAACTGTTCCGGTGTCAGTGCGGGTTTCAGATCCAGGAAAAGCTTTACTTCATCGTCACCTTTTTGTCTGGAAATATTTTTGGAATAAAAGCTGCTGGCGGACAAGATCAACGGCCCGCTGACGCCAAAATGGGTAAACATCATCTCTCCGAAGCCTTCGTACCAGGTCTTCTTCCCACATTGCATCCGGATCTCCACATTTTTAAGAGATAATCCCATCAGCGCTTTGCACCAGCTCTCGCGGATCTCTAACGGTACCAATGCGGGCCTTCGCTCCGTTACTTTATGACCCGTCTCTTCTGCGAACCGGTAACCGTCTCCGGTGGATCCGGTAGCGGCATAGGAGCAGCCACCTGTACAGATAATGCAGGCATCGGCGATCAACTTCTTATGATCCGTACATTCCACTCCGTAAAAGCAAATATTGTCGTCACTTTCCTTCGTCAGGATCTTTTTCACTTCTGTGTGCAGATGAATATCCACATGATATTTATGCAATTCTCTCTGCAGGGCGGCGATCACATCCGAAGAATGATCGGATACCGGAAATACCCTGTCGCCCCGCTCTGTTTTCAGGGGACATCCCGCCTGTTCGATCAGATCACACACCTGTGTATTGTCAAAGCTGTAAAAAGCACTGTACAGGAATTTTTCATTGGTGCAGACATTTTGGAACAGCACATCCATATCCGCTCCATTGGTCACATTACAACGGCCTTTTCCCGTAATAAACAGCTTTTTCCCAAGCTTTTCATTTTTTTCCAAAAGGGTTACGTTATGTCCGCATTTTGCTGCCGCTATGGCAGCCATCATGCCGGCAGCCCCGCCGCCGACCACTATCACATTGCTCATTCTCATCCTTTTCTGCCGACATATCGACGTCACTGCTCCTTGCGTCGCAGAGAATAATCCAACATCGGTTCATCATCTATAAAATCTATCTCGTCATTCAGATACACCTGATAATTGTTCCAGGTCTCTTCCAGTGTCTCCAGATTTTTACGCACCTGCTCCGGACATTTCAGGCACAATGCCACTACCAGCGCATTGATCACGCTTAAAGGTGCCACCAGAGAATCCACCACCGACACCATGTCGCTTCTGGCCAGCAGATTGCAGGAAGAATACAGATTCATGGGGGAATGGATGCTGTCGGTAATAGCGATCACCTTGGCATTCCGGTCATTGGCAAACTCCATGGCCTTTAACGTCCGCATGGAGTATCTGGGAAAACTGATACCGATGAAGCAGTCCTTCGGGCCAATATGGATCATCTGTTCAAAAGTCTCACTGACACTGGTGGTATTCAGCAAAAAGACTTTGCCCCGGATCATATTCAGGTAAAAATGCAGAAACGCTGCCAGCGGCTCATTGCTGCGAAGTCCCATGATATAAATGGTCTCTGCCTCCAGAATCGTGGCAACGGCGGATTCAAAGGCCGCCGGATCCAGATTGTCTATGGTATCCTGGATCTTTTCGATATCTGCGCTGAGTACGGAGGTCAGGATCTCCGACTGGGAGCTTCTTCCGTATTTGGCATCCATTTTCTGAATGCCGTTGAGCTTTCCCTGCACGCAGCTTTCCAGTGCCTTCTGGAATTTCGGATAACCGTCATAACCGATTCCCGCTGCAAAACGCACTACGGTAGATTCACTGATTCCCAATGTCTCACCCAGCTTTGCTGCGGTCATAAATACTGACTGATAGTAATGTTCAGATATGTAATCCGCAATGGCTTTGTGGCCTTTGCTCATTTTTGCATAATGTTCGTTGATTCGGGTAAAAACATCATATTCTGCCACGGTTCTTAACCTCGCGTTGTCTCATTGTAAAAAGCGTAATAGGAATGCTCTAATAGCTGCATTGTCTGTAAGTCTGTCAGATCATAATCTCCGGTCAGAGACATACAGGCAGCTCCGTGAATGAAAATCCACATTTTCATGAACAGATCACCGGGATCCGGGCAGCCCGCCACTCTGGCCAGGTTGATCTCGTAGACCACGTTTCCGGCATCACCATTCAAGATCTCATACATACTCTTTTTCTTATGTTTGCCATCCTGGTTATCCGATACAAACAGAAGTTCGAACAGGTGTCTCTCTTCTCTAGCAAAAGCTATGTAAGCCATGCCCAGATTGGCGAAAGGTGTCTTGCCGGTACGGGGATACAAGCTGTAATAATCCAGAAAATAAGCTGTAGCTCTCTCATAGACCGCATCCCACAGCTCTTCCATATTCTTATATACCCTGAAAATAGGCTGTGTGGAGCACCCTGCTTTCGCTGCTACCTTTCTGGCTGTCACATTGGCAAATCCCTCTTCTCTTGTCATGGCAAATGCCGTATCCAGGATTTTATCAATCGTGATCATCTCTTTACGAGCCATAATCCCTCTCATTCCGCTGTATTTACAGCAAACAATGTGTTCTTCTATAACACTTGTTATTTTAGTGGGTGAAGAGGTGGTTTGTCAATATGTAAATAAACTCATTCGCATATTGGGCTGACTGGGGGCTGACCAAGGGCATGTCTAAATAACGGCTTCTACGCGCTTCGCACTCTCGAAGCCGCAACCACATTCGCAATCCGGGCTATCGCCCTACTTGCTCATGTGGTTTTGTTCGTCTAATAAAAAAGCCGCACTGGCTGCGAGCAGCCGTGCGACCTTTTTATTGACGAATTATTTTAGACAGGGTATGCACCGTTCTTGGTGTCAGCCTGGGTCATATCAACCTTTTCCTGCTGTGCCTGACGATACTTGAAGAAGTCGGTAGCAACCTGAGGGAACAGAGCGTAGCTTAATACGTCCTCATCCTGCTGTTTCCATTCCTTCATTTCGCCTTCCAGCTTATCCATCTCATTGTCGAGCAGATCAGCGTAACGGCAGGTAATTCTCTCCTCACCGGGGATAACCTTGTCGATAACTTCCTGGCTCATGGGCTTAACGGTCTGACCGTACTCACCACGAAGAACTGCCTTGGTCTCCTTGGTAGCCATCTTGTAACGCTCACCAAGCAGTACGTTGAAGACTGCCTGAGTACCAACGATCTGAGAAGAAGGGGTAACCAGAGGGGGCTCACCCAGATCCTTACGAACCTTAGGGATCTCCTTCAGTACATCGTAGTATCTGTCTTCTGCATTCTGCTCCTTCAGCTGGCTCACCATGTTGGAAAGCATACCGCCGGGTACCTGATACAGCAGAGTCTTGATATCAACACCCATAACCTTGGGATTCAGCAGGCCGTTAGCCAGGCACTCATCTCTGTAAGGTCTGAAGTAGTCAGCGATCTCAGCTAACAGGTTCTGATCCAGACCGGTATCGTAAGGGGTTCCCTTGAAGGTCTCAACCATAACCTCGGTAGCAGGCTGTGAAGTACCCATAGCGAAGGGGCTCATAGCGGTATCGATCACATCAACACCGGCCTCTACTGCCTTCAGGTAAGTCATGCTTGCAACACCGGAAGTATAGTGAGTATGCAGCTGGATGGGAAGCTTGGTAACTTCCTTCATCGCCTTGATCAGTTCAGCAGCCTTGTAAGGTACTAACAGACCGGCCATATCCTTGATACAGATGGAATCTGCACCCATCTCTTCGATCTTCTTAGCCATGCCGGTCCAGTACTCTAAGGTGTAAGCATCGCCCAGGGTATAAGCCAGAGCAACCTGTGCTTCACCTCTGCCTTCCTGTGCCTTGAACTTGTTGGTAGCATTTACCGCTTCCTGTAAGTTGCGCAGGTCGTTCAGACAGTCGAAAATACGAATGATATCAATACCGTTGGAGATGGACTTCTGTACGAAGTAATCTACCACGTCATCTGCATAAGGTCTGTAACCCAGAATATTCTGTCCACGGAACAGCATCTGTAACTTGGTGTTTTTGAAGCCGTCACGCAGCTTTCTCAGTCTGTCCCAGGGATCTTCCTTCAGGAAACGAAGGGATGCATCAAAGGTAGCACCGCCCCAGCACTCTACGGAATGATAACCAACTTTATCCATCTTATCTACGATAGGAAGCATGAATTCGGTCGGCATTCTGGTAGCGATCAGAGACTGATGTGCATCACGTAAAACAGTTTCCGTAATCTTAATCGGTTTCTTTTCAATTTCTGACATTACGAATATCCTCCATAATATAATTTTCTTTTAATTAGCTTTAAAATACTCCGAAGATCGCCATGAATGTACCGGCTGCTACGGCAGTACCGATAACACCGGCAACGTTAGGTCCCATAGCATGCATGAGCAGGAAGTTGGTAGGATCAGATTCTGCACCAACCTTCTGGGATACACGGGCTGCCATAGGAACTGCAGACACACCTGCGGAACCGATCAGCGGATTGATCTTGCCGCCGGACATTACGCACATCAGTTTACCGAACAGAACACCTGCAGCGGTACCGAACATGAAGGCGATCAGACCCAGAGCTACAATCTTCAGTGTATCAGCATTCAGGAATGCTTCTGCACTGGTGGTAGCACCTACGGAAGTACCTAACAGAATAACTACGATGTACATCAGAGCATTGGATGCTGTCTCAGTCAGCTGACGAACAACGCCGGACTCACGGAACAGGTTACCTAACATCAGCATACCTACCAGAGGAGCTGTGGTGGGAAGGATCAGACATACAACGATGGTAACAACGATGGGGAACAGGATCTTCTCCAGCTTGGATACCGGACGAAGCTGACCCATCTTGATCTTTCTCTCCTTCTCAGTGGTGAGAAGCTTCATAATAGGGGGCTGGATAATGGGAACCAGTGACATATAGGAATATGCTGCCACCGCGATAGGTCCCAGGATTGCCGTCTGTCCCAGCTTACCAGCAAGGAAGATGGAGGTAGGACCGTCAGCACCACCGATGATGGAGATGGCTGCAGCTGCCTTGTCGTTGAATCCCAGCCAGATCGCACCGAAGTATGCTGCGAAAATACCGAACTGTGCAGCTGCTCCCAAAAGAAAGCTCTTAGGGTTTGCGATCAGAGGACCGAAGTCTGTCATGGCACCTACGCCCATGAAGATCAGGGACGGCAGGATTGCCAGTTCATCCAGCTTGTAGAAATAATACAGTAAGCCGCCGGCACCGTTTGCTGCATTTTCAGGGTGCAGCATGATATCGGGGTAAATATTTACCAACAGCATACCAAACGCTATCGGGAGTAAGAGCAGCGGCTCAAACTCATGACGGATAGCTAAATAAAGGAAAAAGCATGCAACCAGAATCATGACATAGTTTCCCCAGGTCAGGTTAAAAAACGCTGTCTGATGAATCAGGTTGTTAAGCGTACTAGCTATATATTCCATTTGATGACCTCCTGTTGTTTATAGAGCTGATAAAAAATTAGTTCAGAGTTGCCAGAACTGCACCAGCCTCAACAGTATCACCAACTGCAACGTCAATGCTTGCTACGGTACCGTCTTCGGGAGCTACAACAGGGATTTCCATCTTCATAGCTTCCAGAATGATGACTGCGTCACCCTTCTTAACAGCCTGTCCAACATTTGCCTCTACCTTGAAGATCTTACCTGCTGCACCGGCCTCAACCTTAATGCTACCTGCTGCGCCGCCTGCCTTGGGAGCCGCTGCGGGAGCCTTGGGTGCTGCCTTGGGTGCTGCGGGAGCCTTTGCTGCTACGGGTGCTCCGGTAGATGCGCCCTCTTCTACTACTACATCATATACGTTGCCATTTACGGTAATGGTATAATTTTTCATTTTAATATCCTCCTACGATTTTAGATTATCTAACTTTGCGGATAGAACGAACTACAAATCCGTCAGTGCTTGCCGCGCCTTCGCTTGCTGCAATTGCAGCTGCGATTACGGCTACAAGCTCAGTGTCATCTGCTTCGGCTTCTTCCTGTGCAGCGATCTGAGTTACTGCATTATCAATACCTGCGTTCTTTGTCTCTTCCTTCTTGCCCTTTTTGCTGAATGCAGCCTGGATCTTCGGAATGAAGTTGAACAGGGAAATGATCAGTGAGATCATGATCAGCATTACGAATACAGTTCCCATACCGATCAGCGTATTCAGTGCAGCCTTGGTCATCAGACCACCCATGGATTCAACGGGATTCAATGCTGCGGACTCCATGCTCAGGAACATATCATTGCTGAAGATCACTTCTGCCTGTGCGTTCTGGTTTGCTCCGGTCACATCTACATGTACAATGATCTGATCATCATCGATGGTAGCATCTGCATCACCGACAGCAGTGATGCCACCGATGGCCTCCTTAGCGGAATTGAAAGACTCGATAGCAGTCTTGTATGCGTAACCGTCAACGGTGATACCTACATTTTGCTGTACCATATATGCCACTTCATCAGCGGTATACTCGGAAAAGCTCTCCAGAGTAGCTTCGTCTTCAAAGTTCTCAAGAGAAGGGATCACATACTGGGTAGCGATCTGGATCGCAGTATCCATCTTACGCTGCTCGTAATCCGTATAGGTCTCCTCACTGCCGCACGCCGTCAAACCAAAGATGCAGGTAATCATACATACTAAGCTTAAAAATTTCTTCATTTTATAATCACCCTTTCTTATACAGTTCCGTGTTTCTTGGCAGGACGGTCTTCACTCTTGGTGAATAACATCTCAAATGCACCGATCACATATTTTCTGGTATCAGCTGCATTTACGATCTGGTCCACATATCCTCTCTTGGCTGCACTGGTTACATTCAGAGTCAGAGCCTCGTACTCTGCAGCCTTCTCATTGATCACATCAGCGTCCTGACCATCATACATGATCTTGGCAGCAAGCTTGCCGTCCATAGCACCGATCTGTGCATCCGGCCATGCCATGGTGATGTCAGCACCGATTGCCTTGGAGTTCATTACCACATAAGCGGTTCCTAAAGCTTTGCCGATCACAACATTAACCTTGGGAACGGTAGCGTTAGCGAATGCGTAGGTCAGCTTTGCAGCAGCCTTGGCGATGGTCTTCTCGGAAGCTAAAGTTGCCTCATAACCCTTGACATTGGTCAGAGTCAGTACGGGGATACCGAAAGCATCACAGAAGTTCACGAACTCTGCAGCCTTCTCGCAGCCTTCTGCGGTCAGCACAGCGTCTAACTTCTCTGCTACTTTGCCTTCCTCGTCGCAGATCTCGGAACGGTTAGCTACCGCACCAACGGTAACGCCATCCAGACGTAAGAAACCGGTTACCATGTTCTTGGCATATCCGGCCTTCACCTCGAAGAAGTTGTTGTCATCTGCCAGAATGGACAGAGCAACGGATGTGTCGCCGACGCAGCCTGCGATCTCAGGATTTACACGGTTCAGATCATCAGTGCAATCCTCTAAGAAGCTTGCATCATCCTCGTTGTTGGCAGGCAGGAAGCTTACCAGCTCTCTTACCTTCTCCAGAATGGTTGCTTCGTCAGCTACCACATCAACGATACCGCTCTCTTCAGCCTGGAACTTAGCGGAAGAAGAATCACACTTGGTGATCACATTACCGTCCAGAGCGTTAGGAGCATTTACGAACAGCTTGGCATTCTTCTCTTCCATGAAAGTGAAATCGGTCATGGTAGGGAACAGTCCTAAGCCACCGCCACAGGTTCCGAATACAGCAGTGATCTGAGGGATCACGCCGGAAGCCATGGTCTGCTTTAAATAGATCTCACCAAATGCAGCCAGTGCATCGGTTGCTTCCTGCAGTCTTAAACCTGCAGATTCGATCAGTCCGATCACAGGTGCTCCGGTCTTCATAGCCAGATCGTAGAGGTTTGTAATTTTCTTGGCATGCATCTCACCGATGGTTCCGTTCAGTACGGAAGCATCCTGGCTATATACATATACAAGATTACCATTGATCACTCCATAGCCGGTAATACAACCGTCAGAAGGAGTTTCATTGGGTTTCAGATTGAAATCCGTAGCTCTTGCGGTTACAAGTCCGCCGATTTCAACGAAACTGTTGTCATCGAGTAAAGCTGCTATTCTTTGACTCGCTTTTGAAGTAGTGCTCATATGTTTCAGCCCTCCGTTGATAATATAATAAAATAAAAATAAAAAACTCTATTAATATAGAAGCACAAATGCCCCCATGATTAACAGTTTGTAGTATAACATAAAATCTGCAACTCGCAAAGAACGAATTGCAGATTTTTACATTTTTTATATATTGTACCTCATTTTGAACAATTTCCCCGTCATTTTTTCCATTCCATTTTTCTGCAATCCCTACGGGAATGCTACCAGAAAACGTTTCAGGATCTGTCTGCCACACCAGGAAAGATCCACGGCCTCCACTGTCCAAGCAGCATACAGCCGCTCCCTGCGCCAGATTTCGCCATCCACCAGATAACAGATTTCTCCCACCGTCGTTCCTTCCTTTACCGGTGCCTTCAGTTCTTTCTCTTTCCGGTAGAGAATCTCCACTTTCTCGTCTGCGCGCATAAGCAGGCCTTCCGCTCCTTCCGCCTCCGGATCCAGTTCCACCGCCAGCTGCACTTCTCCTGTCAATTCCTCATCCTGTGCCTCCGTCACCGGGATCGGCATAAGGTACTGTTCCCGTCCGGAAAATTCTTCCTCTCCGAACTTCCGGTAAACAAAATTTTCCAGTCCATATCCAAACAACTCTCTGCTGTCACTCCATTTATAGGTCTTATGATTCGGCCACCCACAGGCCAGAAGTGCCACAATCATACATTTTCCATCCCGTTCCAGTGCTCCCACATAGCAGTACCCCGCCTTGTTCGTAAATCCGGTCTTGCCGGTAAAAGCTCCGTCCATCATCTGCAAAAAGGCATTGTGGTTGTGGCACTGAAAGGAGCGTCCGTTTTCCGTGAAACAATACTCCTGTGTCCGGGTGATCTCCCGGAACAGATCTCTCTGGGAAGACTCTCTGATACAGTACCGTAAAATACAGGCCAGATCCTTTGCTGTGGTATGGTGCTCCTTTTCCAGAATACTCCCGTCAGGTAATGTCAATGTCTCTGTGGCATCCAGCCCGTTGGGAGTGATAAACCAGGTATCCTCGCAGCCGATCTCCACCGCCTTTTCATTCATCGCCTGTGCAAATCTATGTAATGCTGCCTTACTCTCTTCTGTAGTATGCTCCGAAGCCTCTTTCGTCTCACCCAGAAGCTTTCCGCCGATATATTCCGCCAGTGCCGCAGCAGCATCATTATGGCTTTCCAGCATCAGGGAAAACAGCAGTTCTCTTACCGTATAATGCTCCCCCTTTTTCACATAGAGCTTTACCTTGGGCATAGTGGCTGCATAGGCGGAAATACTGACCTCTTCCTCCACCTTTGCATTTTCCAGCACCAGAATGCAGGTCATGATCTTGGTGGTGCTGGCCATTGCCATGGGAGTCTCTTCATTTTTTCCATATAGTACCCGCCCGGAGTCGGCATCCAGAAGCACCGCCGCCTGTGCATACAGGTGTAAATCCTCCTGCAGCTGCCCGGCTTCCTTTTCCTCTGTTTCATGAAAAAGGTGCGTAGCCTGTTCCCGGATTCCCTCGCTGACATACCCCTGCCGACAGAATCCGCCTATACTTTCCAGAC
>OGEE01001569.1_pt1 | contig 10922 bp, 7 predicted proteins | sample 1570571 | NCBI WGS metagenome assembly OGEE01 (sample SAMEA2582169, study PRJEB24529) | metagenome | biome: Human gut stool | place: China | collected 2011
GCCGTAAGTGAGAAAAGTTTCTTTTCGGGTTTTGGCAGGTAGGAGAGGTGACGGAAGGATTCGGTAAATTGCAATAAACGTTCGCTTTGTGCTTGAATGATGCGAAGTCCGCGAACTGCTTTTTCGTTGATGTCCGGATAGGTGGACAGTGTTTGTGACAGGGAGATAATGGGAGCAATGGTGTTCATTATTTCATGAGTGAGCACGTGGCTTAGTTTCCTTGATAGATAAGAGAGTTATTGTTTTATCTTGTAGTTTCATCCGGCTTTGTGAAAGACTGAGATGCTCCTTTTTGCCTTTTTCTTGCAGTAAGGATTCTAGTTGTCGGTATCGGGTTAATTGCTGGCAGTCTAATAAGGAAAGGGCAGTGCTGTTTGCTATGATTATTTTTCCGGTAGAATCCCATGCTAATACACCGCTGGGCACTTCTTCCAAGAGTGAGCGGTAGAAGTGTTCCTGTTTGGAATATTCTGATTGAGTTTTGGCGAGCAGGAAATTGATGCGGTTGAGAGAGCGATTCAGTTTTTCCTGTTCTTTACTAACGTTTTGTTCGGGAAAGTAAAGCATATTATCCTTGTCTTCTATGGCATCGAAAAAGACACGCAACTTTTGGTTGAATGAATTTAGTTTATTTACCAGCCTGCTGATTTGGAAGAGGGAACAGGTAATTAGTAATGTGCCTATTACAAATCCGCGTTGTGAGATGATAAGCCAGACGCCTGTTCCCGAGGTGACGAGGATAAGCATGACGTGTAGTAGTATAACCCAATAGATGTGTCGGCTGAATATCATGCTGTTCAGGGTTTGAAACGTTTTAGTTTGTTATAGAGTGTCTGACGGCTGATTCCTAATTGTTCGGCGGCGGCAGTCAGGTTGCCATTATTTTGCAGAATGGCTGTTTCAATGGCTTGCCTTTCCACTTCTTCCAAATTGGGGACAGTGCTGGTGGTTTGCGGCTTCCAGGTTTGTTTTACCAAAATGTCTTTGGGGCGTATCACGTTGCCTTCACACAAGATAACGGCTTTCTCGATAGCGTGCTGCAGTTCCCGGATATTGCCCGGCCAGTGGTAAGAGCGTAGTTTCTCTATTGTTTGCTCATGCATTCGCATTTCCGGGCGTTGGTATTTCGAAGCGAAACGGTGGAGAAAGGTTTCGACGAACAGGAGTATGTCGTTTCCTCGTTCTCGTAATGGAGGAATTTCAAGGTGGATAGTGTTGATACGGTAGAATAAATCTTCGCGGAATAATCCTTGTTTCACCATTTCCGGGATGTCTTTATTGGTGGCGGAAATGAGTCGTATATCAACGGGGACGACTTTATTACTTCCAATTCGGGTGATATTCCTGTTTTGTAGTACAGTCAGTAATTTGGCTTGTAGTGCAAGGGGAAGATTTCCAATCTCATCCATAAAAAGCGAACTGCCGCTGGCAGCTTCGAATTTTCCCGGACGGCTTTCGTAAGCGTCCGTAAAAGCTCCGCGCTCGTGACCGAAAAGCTCGCTCTCAAAAAGGGATTCACTGATAGCTCCCATGTCGATACTTGACATGGGACGAGTATTGCGTGAAGACAGGCGGTGTATTTCTCTGGCCAGCATTTCCTTTCCGGTCCCGTTTTCTCCGGTTATCAGAATATTGGCGTCGGTCCTGGCTACTTTATTGACTACCTTTATTAATTGTAGCATGGCGGGAGAATGCCCTATCAGCATTTCAGGTTTGTTCGGATTGCCGGATCCTACGATTGAGTTTTTTGATTTTGAGGAACTTTTCCTGTTCGATTTATTATTGTATGCTTCCTTTATTTTCTGAACCAGTGTCCGGTTATCCCAAGGTTTGAGAAGAAAGTCGGTAGCTCCGTTCTTCAAAGCTTTTACGGCTAGTTCCACATCTCCGTAAGCAGTTAACATTACCACAGGGAGTGTGGGGCGGATTTCGTGAATATGTTTCAGCCAGTATAGTCCTTCGTTGCCGTTATTGATACCGGCCGAAAAATTCATATCGAGAATTACGATATCAATGGAAGTGGTAGTGAGCAGTGTTGTTATTTGATTAGGATTGGCAGCTGTGCGGACTGTACTGAATTCATTTTCGAGTAAAAGTTCCAGCGAAGCCAACACACTTTTATTATCATCTACTATTAAAATAGTTCCGGTTTCCATATATGTAAGATTGGGGGGATCTGTCTGGGTTGAACGATTCTTTAAGTTTTTGGGTAAAGATATTCGTTTTTACTTTTCCCTGCAAGAGAGTGTCCAATAATTAGACGTTTTATGATACATTTCCTGAAACATGACTTTATTCTATGTTTCGTTTAAGTAATATTTATAGCCTGAACGTTGAATAATGGCTGTTTGCACGCAGGTCATGGTGGCTTTTTATTGATAACGTCCAATTTTTAGACGTTATAGTGTGTAATAATTGGACGGGAACGATAAAATAATGTATGTCATCTGTCTTGTAATCAGTGGTTTAAGTATTGTGGCATTATGTTTGCTTTTTTAATTCATATAGAACACAATTGCATATATACTGAAGAATGAGGAACATTTTCTTTTTATTGTTTTTATTGCCCGTGATTACGTATGCTCAATCTGCAATGAGTTTGGATGAATGTATCCGTTTGGCATGGAAACAGAATCCTTCTATACGGAATAGTGCCATTAACATAAAGGAAGCACGAACGGATTATGCTGCCGCTATCGGTACATTTCTTCCCCGCATAGTAGCCAACGCAGAAACAGGAAAGCGTTTCGGGCGTTCGATAGACCCGGATACCAATGGTTATACAGAAAAGACTTTTGAAGAAGGAACGATAGGTCTTGATATGACTTTGTCTTTGTTTGAAGGTTTTTCACGTATCAATCAGGTTCGTTTTCGGAAAATAAATCGGGAACGCAGCAAGTGGGAACTGAAAGACAGGCAGAATGAACTCGCCTATCAAGTGACGGATGCTTACTACAAACTGGTTTTGGAAAGAAAACTCTTGAATTTGGCTTTGGAGCAAAGCCGGTTGAGCGAACGATACCTGAAACAAACCGAGACATTTGTGGAACTGGGCTTGAAATCCATTTCCGACTTGCAAGAGGTAAAAGCCCGCAGGGAAGGGGATATATATCGTTACCAATCCCGTGCTAATAGCTGTCGGTTGTCATTACTGCATCTGGAACAGTTGATGAACTTTCAGTCGGGTGATACACTTGTCATTCAGGATACGATTGTCGAATTGAATAAACTCCCGTTGCTTTCACTCCCCTCTACGGAAACATTGTATAGACAATCGTTGGAAGTACTCCCTGCCATGCGTATGATTAGCTTAAAGCAGAAAGCTGCCCGCAAAGAATATGCAATGGCGGGCGGAGCTTTTTCTCCTTCTGTTTATGCCCGCTTTACGGTAGGTTCTAATTTCTACAACACTGCATTTTCCGCCAGGCAATTGCGGGATAATATAGGAAAATATATCGGTATCGGTATCTCTTTCCCTTTGTTGAGCGGTTTTGAACGTTTTACGAATCAAAGGAAGTTGAAATTGAACTTGTATCGCCTGAAGAATGAAGAGGAATTGGAGAAGCAACAGCTATATACTGAAATTGAGCAAACTCTTCTTTCCCTACGTGCCGGCTATACGGAACATCAACAGGTATTGCAGCAATTGAGCGCGGAAACTCTGGTCTTGAAAGAATCCGAACGAAAGTGGGAAGAAGGGCTTATCTCTGTCTTTCAGTTAATGGAAGCCCGTAATCGTTTTATTTCCGCCAAAGCAGAACTGGTTCGTGTGCGCTTGCAGGTAGAAATGATGATGAAACTGGAGAAATATTACCGGGAGGGAACTTTCTTATAAAGGCAGAGTTTATATATTTTGAATAACAAAGTTGATACTTCTTTAATAACTAATTTATAATAACCCTATTTTTGATTGATTCCTTATGGATACACCTATTGAACGTAAACCCGGCATTACCCGTAAACATCTATATGTAATAGGTGGTATAGCCTTTGTTATTGCCGTTGTTTTATATTTCATATTCAGAGACACTACCTCTTCCATGACTGTGGAGAAAGAACGTCTGACGATTGCTACCGTTAACCGTGGTGAGTTTAATGACTATATTCGTGTCATTGGTCAGGTAATGCCTAATCGTATTATTTATATGGATGCCGTGGAAGGTGGACGTGTGGAAGAACGTCTAAAAGAAGAAGGTGCTATGGTGAAGGCAGGCGACGTGATTTTGCGTCTCAGTAATCCGTTACTAAATATTGGTATTATGCAGAGCGAAGCGGATCTGGCTTATCAGGAGAATGAACTTCGTAATACCCGTATTAGCATGGAGCAGGAACGCTTGCGTTTAAAACAAGAGCGTATTGGGCTAAATAAAGATCGGCTGGTGAAACAGCGCCGTTATGAGCAATACAGTCGCCTGATAAAAGAGCAACTTATTGCAGAAGAAGATTATCGACTTGCCAAAGAGGAGTATGATGCGGCTAAAGAACAGTTGGATGTCATTGACGAGCGTATTCGTCAGGATAATATTTTCCGTGAAAGTCAGGTAAACAGCCTGGACGAGAACATACGTAATATGAAACAGAGTCTCGCGCTGGTACGCGAACGAATTGAGAACCTGAAGGTGAAAGCTCCTATTGACGGGCAGGTAGGTAATCTTGATGCACAGATAGGACAATCAATAGCTGCGGGCGAGCACATTGGTCAGATCATCACTTCTGACCTGAAAGTACAAGCGCAGATTGACGAACATTACGTGGAGCGTGTTGTACCCGGATTGCCGGCTGACTTTACCCGTGACGGTGTCAGTTATAAACTGGAGGTGACGAAGCCGTATCCGGAAGTAAAAGAAGGGCAGTTTCGTACCGATTTGCAGTTTACAGCCGGACGACCGGAGAATATACGTGCAGGGCAGACCTATCATATCAATCTACAATTGGGCGACCCTGCACAGGCTATTTTGGTGCCGCGTGGCGGATTTTTCCAAATAAGCGGTGGACGATGGATGTATGTTGTGGATGAAAGTGGTAAATTTGCTATTCGTCAGCCTATCCGCATCGGACGACAAAATCCGCAGTATTATGAGGTTACCGAAGGATTAAAACCTGGTGATCGGGTGATTGTATCCGGATATGAACTGTTTGGCGATAACGAGAAACTGATACTGAAATAAGTCTATGATATGATAAATTACTTTTCACAAGTGATACGTAGTCAGCGGGTTAAAAAATCTCTGACACTGATAAATATAACGGGATTGTCTGTTTGTATTGCAACAGCATTGCTTATCATACTTTACGTATGGTCGGAGTTAAGCTACGATTCATTCCACAATACCGAGCGTGTATATCGTGTTGAAAGCCGGTTGTATGAAGGCAAGACGCTGACAGATAACTGGGCGACTACAGCTTACGGCCATGCACCTGCAATGGCTCGTGAAATTGCAGGCATTGAGAAGTATGTCCGTGTAACAGCACAAGACCGCGAACAAGTGGTGAATTACTTCGACAGGAGATTTGCCGAAGCACATTATTGCTACACCGAACCTGCTTTTTTTGAGATATTTAATTTCCCGATAATTAGAGGAGATAAGACCGGGCAACTGGTGCGTCCTAATACGGTGGTACTGACCGAAAGTGCGGCAAATCGTTATTTTGATGAAGAAGACCCGATAGGGAAGGTGCTGACTTTCAGTACGCCTTCATCGCAGCAAAACTTTGAAGTTACCGGCGTGATAGCAGATATGCCTGTTCGTTCTCATCTGCAATATGATTTTCTACTTTCATATAGTACGATTCCCAAAGAGCGACAGGACATTTGGTACATTCACGGAGTTTATACCTATGTCCGCCTGATGTCCGGAAAATGTCCGGAAGAGATTGAAGAGGCTTTTCTCAATATATCCGATAAGTACAAAACTGATGCCTTGAGACATAAGACTTGGGCGGTAGAACTGATACCGCTGAAAGACATTCATCTCCCTCCACAAAAAGCTTATGAGAAAGAAGTGAAAGGGAGTCGGACTGCGGTTCTTATACTATTGGTGATGTCCGTTGCCCTGCTACTGATAGGTTTTGCTAATGCCTTGAATCTGACCGTGGCACGTTTCTTGGAACGCGGACGTGAGTTCGGGTTGCGTAAGGCTTTTGGTGCTTCGCGCCGTCAGATTATTATCCAGGGACTTCTTGAATCAGGTTTCATGAATCTGTTGGCTACGCTGATAGCTCTTGGTTGGCTGGAACTTCTTTTACCCCTTGTTTATCGCTGGGCAGGGCAAAGCTTTGGGACGGATATACTTATGTTGCCTGCTTTCTGGGGAATTGTAGCCGGAGTGGTTGTTATTGGTACGTTTGTTGTAGGCTTCTATCCTTCTTGGCTGATGGTTACTATACGTCCGTCGGAAATTATGAGGGGGAAACTGTTACACGGTAAACGTGGTAACCGGATAAGGAAAGTGCTGATTGTGGTTCAGTTTCTCGCTTCTTTTGTTCTGATTACTGGCACGTTCACAGTGATTCGGCAAGTGTGTTATATGCAAAGTGAGGCTTCCGTCGATTCTCATTCACGTATGTTAGTCATTAAGTACCCCTCTTTCACCGAGGGATTGGCACTACGTCTGGAAAGTTTCACCAAGCGTCTGAAGCAACGGGCAGATGTAAGCCACGTAACCGTTTCAGGAGCTGTTCCCGGGGTGGAGGTAGCCAATTATTTTACCAATCGTCCTTATGGAAGTGACCCTTCGCAAGTGAAACTGATACAGATGTTTGCCGTAGATTATGATTATCTATCTGCCTATATGCCCGCTATGATTTGTGGGCGGTACTTCTCTGAGGACTTTGGCGGTGACCTCAACCGGATAGTGCTCAACGAGGAAGCAGTCAGGTTATTAGGTTATGAGTCGCCCGAAGCCGCATTGGGACAGCAGGTTAAAATGGAGGTGGTAGGCGAACCGCTCGAAATTATCGGAGTGGTGAAAAACTATCACCAGCAATCGCTTTCCGTGGCTTACAAACCTATTATCTTCTTTATGAAAGAGCGAGTACCATTTATTGCAACACCTTATATTTCAGTCCGCTTGACAGGCGAAGGAGAAGATAGTGCTTTGATGGAGATCGAGCAGATGTATCATGAATATTTTCCGACTTCTTTATTTTCTTATTTCTTTTTGAGTGATTTGAATACTTTCCTTTATAAATCAGACCGTAATTTCGGTTGGATATTTGCCAGTGCTTCTTTAATTGCCATATTTGTGGCATGTCTCGGTTTGTGGATTGTACCATTGTTTTCAACATTATCGCGCTTGAAAGAAGTGGGTATCCGCAAGGTGCTCGGTGCAAATAAAAGCAGCCTGTTTTTTATCTTGACCAAGGAGCTGATGTTGCTCACTATATTGGCATCTGCAATCGGTATACCCGTATCAGCAGTGTTAATGAATGGCTGGTTGGAGACGTATGCTTTCCATATTTCGCTACCTTGGTGGATATATGCAGTCGTTTTTGCGCTGTTGATGCTGATTGCGTTCCTTACTGTTTTTCAACAAGTGTGGCGCATTATCTGCTTGAAACCGATGAGTATTTTAAAATATGAATAACTAATAAATATTGAACTGATTATGATTAAGACTGAAAAACTGACAAAACTCTTCGCAACCGAAGAAGTGCAGACAAAGGCATTGAACGAAGTCACTTTACAAGTGGAACAAGGGGAGTTTGTTGATATAATGGGTCCTTCGGGATGCGGTAAGTCAACACTGCTGAATATTTTGGGTACACTCGATTCTCCAACTTCCGGCTCTTATTTCTTTGAAGGAAAACAGGTGGATAAAATGAATGAGAACCAATTGACTGCCCTCAGGAAAGGTAATCTCGGCTTTATCTTTCAGAGTTTCAACTTGATTGACGAGCTGACCGTATGTGAGAATGTAGAATTACCCCTTATCTATATAGGCGTCAAAGCCAATGAACGTAAAGAAAGAGTAAAGAAAGTACTCGAGAAAGTAAACCTGCTGCATCGTGCCAACCATTATCCACAGCAATTGTCCGGTGGACAGCAACAGCGCGTAGCTATTGCTCGTGCCGTAGTGACGGACTGTAAATTGCTTCTCGCTGACGAACCTACCGGAAATTTGGATTCGGTGAACGGTATAGAAGTAATGGAACTATTGAGTGAACTGAATGCTCAGGGAACTACTATCATCATCGTTACCCACTCTCAACGGGATGCAATGTACGCACACCGCGTCATTCAATTATTAGACGGACAAATCGTAGCCGAAAACGTCAACCGCCCGCTGGGAAAAAATATGTCAGCTAAAAATGAAACTGTATGATAGGAAATTACTGGAATAGTGCTTGGCGGAATCTGATGAAACGGAAAAGGTTCAGTTTCATTAATATATTCGGACTGGCGATTGGTATGGCATCGGCACTGCTGATTCTTACCTACGTGACTTTTGAATTCAGCTTTGATAAAATGCACACAAAGTATGACCATATCTACCGTGTGCAAAGTACGTTTCACGAAGGGGAAGTACTGACCGACTACTGGGCAAGCAGCTCCTTCGGATATGGTTCGGCAATGAAAGAGAACCATCCCGGAACAGAGGATTATCCCCTAAGAGGCTCCCTACTCCAGCCGGAACAAATAGTGAAATACGGTGAACTGACCTTGCGGGAGAATCAGATAGCGTATGCCGAACCCAGCTTTTTTCGCCTTTTTGATTTCGAACTTTTGAAAGGCGATAAGAAAACCTGTCTCTCCATGCCGGGGCAAGTGGTAATCACCGAACGCATTGCCAGTAAATATTTCAAGGACGAAGACCCTATCGGGAAGATATTCATCTTTACCGGCGCATACGACAAGATATCGTGTGAAGTGACCGGAGTGATGAAAGAAATGCCTTCCAACTCGCATATACATTATAGTTTTCTGATTTCGTATAAATCTCTGCCTAAATATATGCAGGAATATTGGTACAAACACGAGGCTTATACCTACGTCCTGCTTGACTCTCCCGAAAGGAAAGCGGAAATAGAGAGAGAATTTCCTGTAATGGCGGAAAAGTACAAGATGAAGCCTTGAAAAACAAGACATGGGGAGTCTCTTTAATCCCTCTGGCAGATATACACCTCACTCCGCAGGTAGGATACGAAGCGGAGACGAAAGGAAACCGTTCTTCTATGATTGCCTTGATTTTTGCTGCTATTGCTATTTTGGCTATTGCCTGGATAAACTATATAAACCTCACCGTAGCCCGTTCAATGGAGCGTGCCAAAGAAGTGGGAGTTAGGCGGGTAGTGGGAGCTTTCCGCAAGCAGTTGATTCATCAATTTTTGTTTGAAGCATTAGTGATGAACCTGATAGCTTTTGTACTCGCCGTTGGCTTGATAGAATTGGTTCTTCCGTACTTTAATCAATTGGTAGGCCGTACCGTTACCTTCTCCGTTTGGCTGATAGATTATTGGTGGATTTTATTGATTCTTGTTTTTATCGTCGGGATATTCCTTTCTGGATATTATCCGGCATTGGCTTTGCTGAATCGGAAACCAATTATGTTGTTGAAGGGGAAATTCTTGCATAGTAAATCCGGAGAACGGACACGGAAAGTTTTGGTTATCATTCAATATATGGCTTCAATGATATTGTTGTGCGGCACATTGATTGTCTTTGCACAGTTGAGTTTTATGCGCAGCCAGTCTTTGGGAGTTAAGACCAATCAGACATTGGTGGTCAAATTTCCTGGGCATACCGAGGGACTGAATACGAAACTGGAAGCTATGAAAAAAACGATAGCACGTCTTCCGTTGGTATATCAAGTCACTTTCTCCGGCGCTGTGCCGGGCGAGGAAGTAGCGACTTTCCTTTCCAATCGCCGTACCAATGATGCTCTGAAGCAGAATCGCCTGTATGAGATGCTTGCCTGCGACCCCGATTATGTGGATGCCTATGGATTGCAAGTTGTGGCCGGAAGAAATTTCTCGGAAGACTATGGAGATGATGTAGACAAACTGGTGATTAACGAAACGGCTGTACGTAACCTGGGCTTTACATCTAATGATGAGGCTATAGGGGAGTTGGTGAACGTTGAATGTACTGATGCCCCGATGCAGATTATCGGAGTAGTGAAAGATTATCACCAACAGGCATTGAGCAAGAATTATACACCTATCATGTTGATTCATAAAGATAAGATTGCCTGGTTACCACAACGTTATATCTCTATCGTAATGACTTCCGGTGATCCTCGTGAATTGGTATCACAGGTGCATGAGATTTGGAATCAATATTTTGCGGATTCCAGTTTCGATTACTTTTTCCTCGACCAATTCTTCGACCACCAGTATCGTCAGGATGAGGTGTTTGGTGTAATGATTGGCGCTTTTACCGGTTTGGCTATTTTCATTTCCTGTTTGGGACTTTGGGTACTGGTCATGTTTTCATGTTCCACACGTACCAAAGAAATGGGGATACGTAAAGTTCTTGGGGCTTCCCGTTGGACACTCTTCTATCAGTTGGTTAAGGGATTCTTTCTGTTAATTCTGATAGCAGTTGTTATTGCTTTGCCACTAGCTTGGTTTAGTATGAATGCCTGGTTGAGCCATTATGCTTTCCGCACAGATTTGAAAGCATGGTTCTTTATTATGCCTGTATTGCTAATGTTGTTTATCTCATTTATAACAGTAGCTTTCCAGACCATAAAGATAATAATGAGCAAACCTGCCCGCTCTTTACGATATGAATAATCTCTGAATCACTCAATAGGATATTCGTTAATATCCAATTTGATTTATGTTAAATGTTAACGAGACTATTACTTTTATTAAACCATGTTATAAGATGCGTTGCTTTACTCCGAAAATTTGGAGATATGCTGAAAGTCCGTATCTTTGCAATGTGTTTTTCATAGTATTAGATTTAAGGTTAACAA
>OGEE01001575.1_pt1 | contig 10893 bp, 11 predicted proteins | sample 1570571 | NCBI WGS metagenome assembly OGEE01 (sample SAMEA2582169, study PRJEB24529) | metagenome | biome: Human gut stool | place: China | collected 2011
GCTACAACACCAAAAGCCACGGTCACGATAGCAATCTTCACTAACGAGGCCCGCAGCACGTCCAGGTGTTCCCAAAAACTCTGATTCTCAGACTTACCGACTTGTTCCATACTACTCTTTTTTCTCTTCTGAAGTAATTTCTTTCTCCACCCCGTTCATTCCTTCTTTGAAAGAATGTATACCCTTGCCAATTCCTCTCATCAATTCAGGAATCTTCTTGCCACCGAATAACAGTAACACGACTAACACGATAAGCAGCACTTCCGGCATACCGACACTGCCAATAAATAATGAATTCATCATACGCTATTTACTAATTATATTGTTAATAAATAGCCAACCACCCAAAACCTGCATCAACATTCCGGGTAACCCGATACGAAAATCCTGTAAGGCAACATAAAAACTACCTTCCAGCATCCACTCGCCTAACGTTCCCACGATCTGGTAAAAAAGTACCACTCCCACGAGTAATACCAAAGAGGACTTCCGAAAACGGGTTGCCGCATACCCGGCAGCCACGGCCAATAATACCGATTTCAGCAACACGGCAGGCAACACGGCCACCGCGGGCATCCCGAAAAGAGCCGAATTTACCAACGGAGAAACTAGTGCCGTCAATAAACCCACCTTCCAACCGTATTTATAAGCCCCCACGAGGGTAAAGAAATAAATCGGTAACCAGCGAATACCACCCTGCGGAACCAGGTGACACAACTGCGGCAGGATCATATTACCCGCCACGAATAAAGTCACGGCCCAATAGGTCCTCAACTGATTATATTCCAATGAATAAAGTTTTACTATTGTCGTTCTCATACTCTTATATTCTTTAATCCAGTTTCACCAATTCATACTTCTGACTTCCCAAACCGATCTTTTCACCATATTCCAACGTGTGCATTCCATTACGGGAATCAATACGTTCGATCAGATGAATCTTTCCATGATCTTCGGAAGCCCGAACCAAATCCGTGCAGGCCTTGTCCAAAGCAATCGGATCAAGAGAAGCCAGAATACCGATGTCTCCCATCTTGGGATCTTCCGGGGAAGAATCGCAATCGCAATCCACGGAAAGATTATTCGCCACGCTGATATACAAAATCTTGTCCCCACAATGGTCTACGATTGCCTTTGCGGCCTCGGCCATAGATTCCAGAAAATCATCCTGCGGGGGCAAATTACCCCACGGGTTGCCTTTCGTTTTCCCGGCTGAATGAATCCAAGCTTTTCCGGCAGAGGATGCAATACCAATGGATATGTTCTTGATAGCTCCCCCGAAACCACCCATCGCGTGGCCTTTAAAATGTGAAAGAACAATCGTGAAATCATAGTTCAAGTAATGCGAACCGACAAAATCCTCTTTCAAATGCTTACCCCCCTTCACGGGAAGTGTCACTTCTCCCTCCGCATCCATGATGTCCACCGGAGCAATGGCAGTGAACCCGTGATCTTTAGCCACTTTCAAATGATTTTCGGTATCGGCACGTCCACCCCCGTAAGCCGTGTTACATTCCACGATAGTTCCCTTCACCTTCTGCACCAAATCCTTGATCAAAGCCGGTTGCAGGAAATTATGCCCACCCGGTTCTCCCGTGGATAATTTCACGGCAACTTTTCCTGTTGCCTCCCGACCTAAAGCTTCGTAAATCTTCACCAAATTCTCCGGGGAAATCTCCTTGAACATATACACTTTCGGTACATTGGTATTTCCATCGGATTTCTGTTCTTGCGCGTTAGCGCAATTCATCCCTGTCACGGTTGACAGCACGGAGAACAAAATCATACAAATATTCCTTCTCATTTTCATGATATTATGTATTACGATTTAAAATTTTATATTCACTCCCGCCATCACCGTCGCCTTAGGCATCGGGAATCCGGCGTTGATCTCGTATCTTTGAGCGAGTAGATTCTCTCCCTTCACCCAAACATCAAACCCATCCAGTACACGGAAAGACCCACGTACATTCCATAACAGGAAATCCTCGGTTTCCTCCGGATCAAGTTCTTTATACAACCCGGCCACGTATTGCAATCCGGTTGACACATTCCAACGTCCCTTTGAAAAAGCCGTTCCTACATAAAGTTTATGCTCCGGAGAGGCTAACACGGGATTATCCATGTGCAAATAACTATAATTCGCATCCACGGACCAAGCGGGAACAATCCGGTAAGCCACCTGAGCCTCCACACCGGCATTCTCAATCTTTCCCGTGTTCACGTTCAAGGGACGCCCGTCTATCGGCATACGCATAATCAGGTTCTCCCCATCAATATAGAAAACATTCACACCGTATGACAATCGCCCATCCAGCAACCGCTGTGCAAATGAAAGTTCGTAACTCCATAACCTCTCCGGTTTCAGATCCGGGTTAGCCGGACGGAACATATACATTTCACGAATCGTCGGGTAACGGAATCCCTTGCTTGCCATCAACTTCACCTCGCTGTTTTCCGGCAAATGGAAAGAAAACCCGACCTGCGGAACCCACTCTGTCCCCACTTGCGAATGATGGTCGACACGGAGTCCCACGTCAAAAGTAAGCCAATCTCCCAAATTCTGCCGGAAATCAATATATCCTGCCACGTCATCCTGTGTTTTATCCGCTTGGGTATCTCGTTCTCCCGCTAATGTCTTGTTCCAAGCCTCTCCCCCGAAATGGAAATAATCAAATCCCACGGTCAGGCGATTCCCCTCGAAAAGCTGTATACTCTGGTACTAAGAGACACCCAACATCTGGTCCCGTGAATGAAACCGATAATCAAGAGGATCACCCCCTAAATGATAACCATCATTAATCCAATGTTTCCCCCAGTTATAAAAGAAACTCAACGTTCCCGACGTTTTCGCATAATGATTAGCCAAGGCAAAAGACGTCATTCCTCGTGTAATTCGCTGGTCGTTATCAAGTAATGGATTGGAAATTTCTCCCGGATTCGAAGCATCAAAATGAGTCAGATTCACATCGGCCCAAACATTCCACGCATCCGAAATCTCGTACCCGAATTTGGCATAACCGCCATATTGCTCGAACTCCATATCGGGACGATGTCCATCCGTCCGGTTGTATGAACCTGTCACGACACTGCTGAAACACCCTTTCTTCACCCGATTTGAAAATTCTGTCTGCAAAGTATTATAAGAACCATAACCTACTTGCATATTGTTCTTCACCCCTTCTTCCTGTTGTTTACGGGTAACAATATTGATAACTCCGCCCATTGCATTCGAACCATAAAGGACAGATGCAGGACCACGTAGAACCTCTACCCTTTCTGCCAGCATGGATTGGTAGGCATCTGCTATCGGATGTCCCATTAGCCCCATATATTGCGGGTGACCATCAATTAAGACTAATAGCCCCGCTGTCGGACTACCACCAATCCCCCGTAAACTCAGGCCACCTGCTGCACCTGTAGACACACCATATCCCATAATACCACGACTGGTAGTAAACAACCCCGGTACTTGTTCGGTCAATAATGGCAACAAGGAAGGTTCATACCTTTTTTCTATCTGTTGTCTATTGACAATGGAAATAGTCATAGGCAAATGGCGTATATCCGTTTCATTGCGTGTTCCGGTAACTACGACCTCATCAATAACATAATTTCGTCCTACTTGCGTACTGTCTTTTCTGTTTTCTGCCATTCCCGAAATGGACAACAGACTACTGAATAGAAATAAACGAGCTGTATTCTTTCTCATACTTTAGTCTGTATTTTTACTCTTTATTTTTGATTCTTTCGAGAAAGCCACGAATCAGCTGCAAAATAGCTTCGGCCGATTCCTCTTCACTGCACATAGTTTCTACGGGACACCAGCCTGTATGGTCGCGATTCCATATAAAGGGCACTTCCTGTACAAAGTCTACTTTTACATCTGATGTCTGAAACAAATCCATAGCGTTTGAACTGACAACATCTGTATATAACTCTTTTATACCACCTAAAATCATGAGGGCGGCAGCTCCTTTCCCAACGACTTTATCAGCAATCAGAGCTCCTTTCAGGAACTCCGGCTCCCGGGTCAGCAAATCGTATAAATCGGCTACTCCGCGTTGGGTAAAAGTGCGAATCTTTCCTTCGTTGGCTATCACACAGGAATATCCTCCTGTATGTAGTAGATTGATTAATTCTTCCATTATAAAGTCCCTTGTTTCAGTTGTTCTACAAATTGGTCTATCCGATGCAATTCTTTCGGTATATCAATATTCTGCGGACAATGTGACACACACTGATTACATCCGATACAATGACTGGCCTGTCGGAGTTTGGGCACGCTGCGATCATAACCGATAAGAAATGCCCGGCGTGCTTTCGCATAATTTTCATCTTGCCCGTTTTCAGGGACATTGCCCTCGTTGACACAACGATTATAATGTAACAGTATAGCCGGAATATCCAACCCATACGGACAGGGCATACAATATTTACAGTCATTGCAAGGAATGGTAGGGTATTTCAACATTAATTGCGCCGTTTCTTCAAGAAATTCTTTTTCTTCATCAGTAAGTGGTTCCAATGGTGAATAGGTACGGAGATTATCTTGTAAATGTTCCATATAAGTCATACCGCTTAGTCCGGTCAATATATCCGGAAAAGAACCGGCAAAACGGAATGCCCACGATGCAACACTGTTTTCAGGACGGCGCTGTTTGAGTCGTGCTACTAAATTATCATTCAACTTAGACAGACGTCCGCCCAACAACGGCTCCATAATAATAGAAGGGATTCCTCTTTTAGCCAATTCACCGTACAGATATTCTGCGTCGGTATTTCGGGTATTTGTCTCTTTGGCATGTTTCCAGTCAACATAGTTTAGCTGTATCTGCACAAAGTCCCACTTTATTTCATCATGCCGGGAGAGGAGATAATCATAAACTTCAATATCCCCATGATAAGAAAATCCGAGATTCCGGATACGTCCCGCTTCACGCTCTTTAATCAGGAAGTCGAGCATACCATTGTCCAGATACCGTCCTTTAAGGGCATCCATTCCTCCCATACCGATACCATGAAGCAACATATAGTCAATATAATCTACTTGAAGCTCTGTAAATGATTTATGATACATTCTAAGTGAAGCCTCACGAGACCATGTGTCCGGCGAGAAATTGGACAGTTTGGTGGCAATAAAATATTTGTCACGCGGGTGGCGGCTTAATGCAATGCCTGTTGCCTTTTCAGAAAAACCTTGCACATAAGCCGGAGATGTATCGAAATAGTTTACTCCGTGAGCAATAGCATAATCTACTAATCCATTCACCGCGTCTTGGTCGATTACCTCACCGTTACCGTCGGGAGATGGCTTAAGAGGCCAACGCATACAACCGTATCCCAAAAGTGAAACACGGTCACCTGTTGTTGGCGAAGTACGGTAGGTCATTTTGTCAGTAGGTATTTCCCCTTCTCCCGATACACTACTTGATGAGGAAGTACCTTTAGAAGAACATCCGTATAATATGGCTGTTGATGTAGCTGCACTGATACCTACAATTTTAATAAAATCTCTTCTGTTTATGCTCTTTTTATTCTTTTCTTCCATAATCTCATCTCAATTTAGATTATATAATTCTATGCATCTGATGTCCTGTCACATAAATAGCACTGAAAGGACGGGACGGACATAGATTCTCACAAGCTCCGCAGCCAATACATTTTTCCGCATTCACAACCGGAATTTTGGGAGAATCCGCCATATCCGGATCGGAAACTACCATTTGGATAGCACCGGTCGGACAATGACGCGCACAGTTACCACATTCAACTCCATCGGTCAACGGTACGCAGTTTTCTTTAATCCATACGGCATGGCCGATTTGAATGGCAGACTTATCAGCAAGGCTGGTCAGATGAATAGCGTCCGTAGGACAGACCTCCGCGCATTTTGCACATTCAGGACGACAATAGCCACGTTCATAAGACATTTCCGGCTGCATCAAAGTCAACAAATTGCCAGAAGGGCGGAGTACCTGATTAGGACAAACCGAAACACATAATTGACAGGCTGTGCAATGCTGTGCAAAATTGCGCGCACTTAATGAACCGGGAGGTAAAATGGGATTTTCCCGATGGGGAATCTTCTTGTCTTCAATGGTTGCCCGTCCGCCGTCCACTTTCTTTTCCTGTGCTTTTAGTGCGGCGGTGGTTGCGAAGATAGCCGATGCAGAAAGAAAACTGCGGCGAGCATTGTCTACTTGCTCCGTAGTAACGGATTTAGCTTTGGAGGTAGTTATCATCTCAGGTTCCGCTTCTATTTCGGGGATACGTCTTGTGTATTTAATAGCCCCTTTCTTACATTTTCCCAAGCAGTTCATACAAACGACGCAACGGCTATAATCTATTTTATGCGCTTTCGCATCAATACAGGACGCCTTACAATTACGTGCACATAATCCGCATCCGTTACATTTGGAAGTATCAATCACCGGTTTGAAGATAGAATATCGGGATATGAATCCTAATACCGTACCTACCGGACAAATCGTATTACAGTAAGTCCGTCCATTACGCCATGCCAATATAATAAGTACAATTAGAGTAACCACGGCAATAACCAAAGTAGAAAAACTTTTTATCCATACGTCCACTTCATAAAAAGCATAACTGCCGGCCCGTTCGGCAAAGTATGCCAGAAGGTTGTTTCCCCACTGCCAAACCGGAGCGAACAAAGCAGAGACCATTCGCCCATACGCGCTATAAGGTGCTATCAGAATTGCCAAAGCATTCAAGCCTACAATCATTGCAATAATAAACACTGCTAAAACGCCATAGCGGAGCCATTTCATAGCCGGAGAATAACGGAAACGATTCTTTTTACGTTTGCCGGATACCCACGAAATAGCATCCTGAAATACTCCCAAAGGACAAATGACCGAACAATAAATACGCCCGAACAAGATTGTAAGTATGATAAGGAATAATACCACACCTATATTCAAGGCTAATACAGCCGGCAGGAATTGAATTTTTGCCAGCCATCCGAACCATGTATGCAATGTCCCTGTAAAGTCGAGAAATAACAGGGTGACAAGTGTAAAACACACAATCGCGGCTGTAAGTCTGATAGTACGTAACATAATTAAATTGTTTTCTTTTTATAGTAGTTTATATCTATATTACAGATTAATCAAGCACTCATTACTTTTTTTAGCATCATATACTTTATTTATACTAATAATTTATGCAGCAAATATACTCGATTTTAAATATTCGCAAAGTAGATAGATTACAGATTATTATACCAATATTACAGAATCACTGTTTATAGACGGGCTAAATCTTTTTTTGTTACCTATTATTCTTTTTTGTAAAAGCGATATCATGATATGAACATCTTATCGTCATTTTGCCTATCTTTGTGCCCCGAAGGCAAAGAACGCTCTTTTTTAATAAACTCACTATGCAGAAATTAGTCAAGAAGGAATATCAGATTCCTTTTATTCTGGTCACTTCCCTTTTCTTTCTATGGGGATTTGCACATGCTATTTTAGATGTGTTAAACAAGCATTTTCAGGATGTGATGAATATAAGCCGTGCTCATTCGGCATGGGTACAAGTCATGTTTTATCTGGGATATTTCGTCATGGCTATCCCAGCAGGACTGTTTATCAATAAATATGGCTATCGCAAAGGAGTAGTATTCGGTTTGTTGCTCTATGGTATCGGTTCGCTGCTTTTTATTCCCGGTGAATACTGGATGTCGTTTCAGTTCTTCCTTTTCTCCCTGTTTGTCATTGCCTGCGGTTTGGTATTTTTGGAAACAGCCGCCAATCCTTATATGACGGAATTAGGTGAACGGGAAACTGCCGCCAGCCGATTAAATCTGGCACAATCATTTAACGGATTGGGTTGTATCTGCGGGCCGCTTATAGGAGGTTTATTATTGTTTTCGGAAGAAGGTAGTTCGAATATCTCATTGCCATATACATTAATGGGAATCATTGTACTGGCAGTTGCTTTAGTATTTAACAAAGTCCGTTTGCCGGAGATTACCCATGAAGAAGACACGGATAAACAGGGGCAGGCACAGGGACTCTGGTCACACAAGCTTTTTATTTTTGGTATCGCAGCTTTATTCTGTTATGAAATTGCAGAAATCTCTATTAATAGTTTTTTTATTAATTATGTGGTAGATGACGGCTGGATGAACGCCCGCGATGCTTCTGTGATTCTTTCGTTCGGTGGTCTGGGGCTATTTATGTGCGGACGATTTGCCGGTAGTTGGGTGATGCGGCAGATACGGGCAGAGAAAGTATTGTTCTTTTGTGCTGTCGGTACAGTCGTAACAAGTTCTTTAATTGTACTGAATCTGGGGATCATATCACTGATAGCTCTTTTCTTGGGTTACGCTTTTGAAGCAATTATGTTTCCTACTATTTTTGCACTTTCATTACGGGGACTGGGCAATCATACCAAACGTGCATCCTCTTATTTAATGATGTCTCCCATTGGAGGGGCTGTCGGCCCCTTGCTCATGGGATATGTAGCAGACCAGACTACAATGTCCTTCTCATTCATCGTTCCGTTGCTTTCATTCATAGTGGTGATGATGTATGCATGGAAAACATTGAGATAATTAACTCCGCCTGGGGCGGTATAGAATACCGAATATATTTATCAAATATCCTGTCAGACATACTACGGGTGCTACCTTTATACGCAATCCGCTGAATATATCAGGGTTGTAGGCGGCAGGGGTACTCCCCTCACCGCTCATGAATAGATAACCTACTATTATTACTACCGAACCAATTAGCAGAATTATATAATTTCTTCTGCTAAATACTGTTTCTGTCTCTTTCTGTTTCATTATTTTTGATTTCATATTCTTCTTCCGTTTTAGTTTTTGTAATTCATAGTTGGAGCGAATAGCGCATATTTTTCCTCAAACCGCCGGTTGCTCTCTTTATATTTTTCTCCGTCTATCTTCTTCAAGAGTTCATTATATTGGTTCCATTGCCAGAATTTATAGATACAATCATTGCGAACCATTTCTATACGGTTTCCTTTTAATGAAAAAGCCCAGTTAATATAATCTTCCGCTTCAGCTATCAAATGTACAGCCAGAGTCACTGCTTTCGTTTTTTCACCCAAAGCAGCATAGGCCGTTGCTATATCATAAGAACCGCTTTCATGTGTTTCGGGAACATTATATCCCGGAATAACCTGTTCCGCATAAGCGAGTACTTTCTTTGCACGCTCATTATCTCCTTGCGCTATCAGTTCTTTGGCAAGTTGCGCAAAAAGCCTGCGATGATACCAACACGTGCGTAGTGTTGTTTCATCCAGATAGAGCCCCGGAGTATCCAGTCCACCATATTTATATCTATTCATAACGTTGTTATAAAGCCTTTCCACATCTACTGCATAAAGTCTGTTTTCACCGACATCTCCCCACTTCTTATAGTCAAAAGGTGTAAAGCGGAATGCTAATCCTTCCTGTACAAAGTAATTGTCAAACTTCAGTTTACTGACACTTCCTACGGAAATTGCAAGATAAAGCGGACGTTCCCAATTACAGTTGGCAAGCATTTCCAGCATGAGTAAATCGACTTTAGTCAACATACGTATATCCGTTAAAGGAATATACAGTTTGTCCGGTATGGCATCCTTCAAGTCCTCCCCTTTCAAATGTCGGATTGTTTTGGGGAGCATGATTCCCGAACGGAGCAGCGCGTCCTTATCAATGTGGATATTTATCGTATCCGTAGGGATTACGTGAAACTCCGGTTTCTCTGAGAACACCCAATATTTCAAGATATTTTTTACCTCAAACGGGTCTTCTCCGAAGCTGTCACGAGCTTCCTCCGGGTGCTTCCGGTACAGTTCCTCAATTTGTTTTTTCAGTTCCGGACGTACGGCCACATATTCGTTGGTTCCTTCCTGATATTGATTTTTATTCCAGCTTATAGGCAGTCCGGGAGCATTATACAACGGACATTGCTGTTGATAAATATACCAATCGGTCTGCGCATAACTTAGGTTACAAACACGTGCATCCCTGCGCACTTCTTCCGTATCCTGATTATACCATAGCGGGAACGTATCGTTATCTCCGTTACAAAAAATAATCGGATTTCCTTCATCGGGAAGAGTCATCAGATAGTTAGCCCCAAAGTCGCGACAAGTAAAACGGGCGCTCCGGTCATGGTCATCCCAGGTCTGGCTCGCCATTTGCACCGGAATCAATAAACAGATTGTCATTAACACACTGACTTGCACCGTCGAAGTTGTTTTCCGGCGAAGCATATCACATAATCCTGCCGCTCCTATCCCTATCCAGATAGCAAAAGCATAGAACGAACCGGCGTATGCGTAATCCCGTTCACGCGGCTGACCGGGAGTTTGATTCAGATAAAGCACAATAGCCAGTCCCGTCATAAAGAAAAGGAAGAACAGTACACTAAACTGCTGTTTGCCTTTCTTACTGCGGTTCCATTGCCAATAGATTCCGAACAGTCCTAATAATAGCGGCAGTCCGTAAAACACATTGTGCCCTTTGTTCTGACGTAAAGATTCCGGTAACAAACTTTGGTCACCTAATCTTAAATTATCTAACCAGGAAATTCCCGTTATCCAGTTCCCATGTTCCGGTTCGCCACTCCCTTGCACATCGTTCTGCCGTCCTACAAAGTTCCATAAGAAATAGCGCCAATACATATAATTGAGCTGATAGGTAATGAAATAAGTGAGGTTTTCTTTTTGCGTGGGAGCCGCTTCGCTTCCTCCCGTCCAGTTTTTGTATGAAGCAGCCATTCGCTCATTCCACATTCGGGGAAACAACATATTCTGAGTATAGCACACATCTTCTTTATACCGGATTATTTTATTATTGCTGTCCGCTAAAACTTTTTGAGCCTAAAAATTAGGGCTGGATTCCTCGCT
>OGEE01001578.1_pt1 | contig 10879 bp, 9 predicted proteins | sample 1570571 | NCBI WGS metagenome assembly OGEE01 (sample SAMEA2582169, study PRJEB24529) | metagenome | biome: Human gut stool | place: China | collected 2011
GTGCAGCGAGAAGCGGCAGCTGGTGATAATATCCGGCAGACCGCCGTTCTCCTGCAAAAACTTGTAAAAATCCAGATCGTTGTTGCCCACGATGAACTCCACATTCACATCCGGCAGCTGGGACTGCACATAGGGTGCATAGGTCCCGTACAGGCTGGTGCTCCACAGATACACCTGAATGGTCTGGGCGTCCTCCTGCTTTTCCACCTCTTCCGGGCTTTTTGTGCCGCAGCCGGTCAGCAGGGAGACCGCCATCACCAGTGCCGCAAGCATGGAAACAAGGCGGTGCAGTGTTCTTTTGTTCGTCAAAATCGTTCTCCTCACAACTCTCGGGCAGCTGCCGCTTTGCGGCAAAGCTGCTATGGCCTACTGCTTATACATCACCGCCCGCAAGAGTGTGCGCTGTAAAACCCGCCCACGGAAATGATGCCGCAATTTTTGCGTGCGTCCCCGATACCGCGAAAAGGGCGCAGCATAATAGAGACACAAAAATATTTTACCATTATCAGGAAGAATTTTCAATCAATTTTCACATATTTATTCATGAAAACCACGCGCATCCGATTTCTTTGCGGCAGCGGATGCGTCTTTTTGCAAAAGCAAACAAAAAGGGAGCCTTGGCACGGACAAACGTCCGGGTCAAAGCTCCCTTTGAAGGTGTCCTCAAACGAGCCGATGCGGACGACCTTTACAGGGGCGGTTTCTGCGGCAGCTTTTCCGTTATAGGCCAAACACCGTTTTTGTCAGCCGGATGCCTGCCGCCGTTTTCATGGTATGTTCCATAAAAGATCGGATCGCCTGCTGGCTGTACCCGCTTTCGGATGCATTGACGATATAATCCGCTTCGATCAAAATCTGGTAGTCGATGCCGTCGATCTGCTCCGGGCTGTGGTGGTGCCCCACCAGATAAGCCACCCGGTCGATCTGTGCCGCCGTCATGCCGGTATCCGCCAGAAACGCCCGCACCAGCGGGTCGCCTTCCAGCTCCTGATGGCTACCGTTGGTGTTGCCGTATTTCTTGCGGCAGAGCGGACAGGCAATGTCGTGGGTGATCGCCGCCACTTCCAGAATAAACTGGGTCTCCGCGTCCACCCCTTCCAGTTCACCAATGGTTTTGGCATAGGTCCACACGCAGCTCAGGTGCGTGATATCGTGAATATTTCCTTCGGAAAAGGCGATCATCTTTTCCATGATCTGTGCAATGGTCATCATTATCATTTCAACAACGCTTTCAAATCTTCTTCCGGCGTTGTAATCGGCGCGATGCCATAGTTTTCCACCAGGAAGTTAAGGATGTTCGGCGAAATGAATGCCGGCAGCGTGGGGCCAAGGCGGATATTCTTAATGCCCAGATACAGCAGCGTCAGCAGAATGCACACAGCCTTCTGCTCGTACCAGGAGAGCACCATGGACAGTGGCAGGTCATTCACACCGCAGCCGAAAGCACCCGCAAGGGCAACAGCGATCTGGATGGCGCTGTAAGCATCGTTGCACTGTCCGACATCCATCAGGCGGGGCAGACCGCCGATGGTACCGAGGTCAAGGTCGTTGAAGCGATATTTGCCGCAGGCAAGGGTCAGCACTACGGTATCGGCAGGTGTCTGCTTTACAAACTCTGTGTAGTAGTTTCGGCCGGGGCGTGCGCCGTCGCAGCCGGCAACCAGAAAGAAGTGCCGGATCGCGCCGGACTTGACCGCCTCGATGACCTGATCTGCCACGCCAAGTACCGTGCCACGGGCAAAGCCAGTCGTGACGGTGCTGCCGCCGTTGATGCCGGTGAAGGATCTATCCTCGGAATAACCGCCCAGCTCCAAAGCCTTTTCAATCACCGGGGTAAAGTCCTTGTCTGCTCCGATGTGCGTCATTTCGGGGTAAGATACCACCGACGTGGTGAACACCCGGTCGGCATAGCTTGCTTTGGGCGGCATCAGACAGTTGGTGGTAAACAGCACCGGTGCAGGAAGCTCTGCAAACTCTTTCTGCTGATTTTGCCATGCCGTGCCGAAATTGCCCTTGAGGTGGGAATACTTTTTCAATTCAGGATAGCCGTGAGCGGGGAGCATTTCGCCATGGGTGTAGATGTTGATGCCTTTCCCCTCAGTCTGCTCCAGCAGCAGCTTCAGGTCGTGGAGGTCATGGCCGGAGACGACGATGAACGGTCCCTTTTCCACGGTCAGCGGAACGGTAACAGGCACGGGCGTTCCGTAGCTTTCGGTGTTGGCCTTATCCAGAAGCGCCATGCACTTGAGGTTTTTCTCGCCAACCTCCATCACGATAGGCAGCAATTCCTCCATGCCCCAGTCCTCGCCAATGGCGAAGAGCGCCTTGGCAAAGAAGCGGTTCACCTCGTCATCGGTATACCCCAAGACCAAGGCGTGATGTGCATACGCTGCCATGCCGCGCACGCCAAACAGAATAAGAGACTTCAGGCTTCGGATATCCTCATCGGCGCTCCAAAGCAGATTCATATCATAGTCGCTGGTGCGTCCGCAGGGGGCAGCGCAGCCTGCGCAGTCGGGTGCCAGCCGCGCCTTTTCGGCATGTACCCGGCCGATCAGCTCCCGAATCGTCTTTTCATTGAAGTTCACATTGGTGACCGTGGTGAAAAGTCCCTCGATCATCAGATGCCAGACCTCCGGCGTTGCCTGCATACCGCCGTCCGTGGCTCTGGACAGTCCAACCATAGCGCCAGTCAGTTCATCCTGAAGCTGTGCAACATCGGCAGTCTTGCCGCACACCCCCGCTTTTCCGGTGCAGCCGGAGCAGGCTGCCGTCTGCTCGCATTGAAAGCAAAACATTTTACGTTCCATCTTGACGTTCTCTCTTTCGTTTAATCCAGAATTTTTCCGTCAATGGAGATGGTGACCACCTGCCACGGAATGAACTTTCCGCTGGTCTGAAGCGCCTTTTTCGCCGCCATCTCCAAGCCGCCGCAGCAGGGCACCTCCATGCGGAGGATGGTCACGCTCTGGATGTCGTTGCTGCGCAGGATCTCAGTGAGCTTTTCGCTGTAATCCACAGCGTCCAGCTTCGGGCAGCCGATGAGGGTCACCTTGCCGCGCATAAACTCCTGATGGAAATTGGCGTAGGCATAGGCCGTGCAGTCCGCTGCAATCAGTAGCTTTGCGCCCTCAAAGTAGGGCGCATGGACAGGTGCCAGCTTGATCTGCACCGGCCAGTTGCGCAGGCGGGAGACCGGCTGCACAGGGGCAGAAGCTGCACTTTCGGCCGCCTCCGGCTGTTCCAGCATCCGCATCCGGGAGCCGGGGCAGCCGCCCTCGTGGAGGTGCTTCATCTTTTCCTGCAGTTCCTTTTTCTTTTTGTTTTCCTGCACCGCCGCCTCGTCGTAGGCAGGGGCTTCCCGCTCCTCAAAGGTGATGGCACCGGTAGGGCAGCCCGGCAGACAGTCGCCAAAGCCATCGCAGAAATTTTCCCGCACCAGCTTTGCTTTGCCGTTGATGATATCAATGGCTCCCTCGTGGCAGGCGGTTGCGCACAAGCCGCAGCCGTTGCATTTTTCTTCGTCAATATGGATGATCTTCCGAATCATATCTATACTCTCCTATTGTGGGTGTTTTTGCATTTGCAAGCTTATTATAGTATACTAAAGCCATCCTGTCTGTTTGAATTCCAACAAGGAGAGTCTTTATGCAAAAATATCTGCCTGTTCTGCGGAGCTGCCCCTTCTTTACCGGGCTTACCGATGATGAGATCTTGTCCATCCTGCACTGCGTCAGTGCAGCGAAGATCACCCGCCCCCGGGGCTCCTATATTTTCCATGCCGGAGATTCCACAGAGGTCATGGGGCTCATGCTGTCCGGCTCTACCCTTGTGATCCAGGAGGATCTTTGGGGACACCGCAATATCCTGTCCAAGTGCAATACCGGAGATTTTTTCGGAGAGCCTTACGCCGCCACCCCCGGTGCCATCCTGAACATCAGCGTGGTGGCGGAGGAGGATTGCGAGATCCTGCTGCTGAACGTCAAGCGGCTGCTCACCTCCTGCCCCACCGCCTGCGACCATCACCAGAAGCTCATCCGCAATCTGGTCAGCGTTCTGGCAAACAAAATACTGCTTTTCAACGAGAAGATCACCCATATCAGCAAGCGCACCACCCGGGAAAAGCTGCTGTCCTACCTGTCTGCCGAATCCATCCGGCAGTCCTCCCTCTCCTTTGACATTCCCTTTGACCGTCAGCAGTTGGCAGATTTTCTCTGCGTGGAGCGTGCCGCCATGTCGGTAGAGCTTTCCAAGCTGCAAAAGGAAGGGCTGCTGGTCACAAAGCGGAATCATTTTGAGCTGTTGACCCGTTGACCGCGTGGTACACTGCCTGCAAGCACCGGCTTCCTTGCGGAAACCGGTGCTTTTTTGCAGTTGCACTTTTCCCGGGAGATTATTATACTTATCTTATAAAAAAGACCGAGTGCTGCAAGGGCAGGAGGGAAAGCGTATGGCACGGAACAAAACCGCACAGGGCGGCATCTCCCTGCGCAGCAGGGTCACGGCATGGCTTGCCGCAATTTTGCTGGTCACCATGCTTTCCACCGGCATTGCTACCATGGCAGGTCAATGGACGGTGCGCTCCTTTGATACGCTGCTGGCCGACAACGCCGTCTGCTACACGGTGCAGAACGCTCTCAAGGACGAAGCACAGGCCTTTGCACGCTATGTGCGCCAGCCTACTTCTGAAACGGAGCAGGCCTATACCGCCGCCTGCGCTGCCGCCGAGCAGAGCCTTGCGGTCCTGCCCTTCGATTACGTCCGTATCGGTGAAGAACGCTATGCCCGTACATGGAACCTTTTACAGGGGTACGCGGGCTACCGGCAGGAGCGGGATGCCTTTTTGCAGCTTTCGCCCTCGGCAGATACCTATATTGAACAGATGTACCATGTGATGGCGCTGCAAGACTACCTTGCCGAGTATGCGCTGCGTCTGACACAGGCCACGCTGGAACAGGAAAACGCCCTTTACAGCAGCACGGCGGCTCACATCCGGCATCTGCCGTGGCTGTATCTGGGGCTGTTCCTGACGGCGGCTGTGCTGATGCTACTGCTCATCCGGGTGCTGAGCCGCGCGGTGGTGCGTCCGCTGCTGCGGCTGGCGCAGGCTTCTCACAGCATTGCCGAGGGCGATTTTTCCAGCCCGGATCTTCCGGTAAAAAGCAGCGACGAGGTGGGGCGGCTGACGGCCACCTTCAACCAGATGAAACACGCCATGGCGCAGCAGCTGACCACGCAGCAGGCCTTGCACCGGGAAGAGGTGCGGAACCTTGCGCTGGAAAAAGATCTGGAGCACACCCGGCTGGAGGTGCTTAAAAGTCAGGTAAACCCACATTTTCTGTTCAATACCCTGAACATGATCTCCTGCATGGCGCGGCTGGAGGATGCTGCCACCACCGACCAGATGATCGTGCATCTGGGCAGTTTGTTCCGGCACAACCTGCGCACCAAGCGCCAGCAGATCACGCTGGAAGAGGAGCTGGACGGGCTGGAGGACTACATTTATTTGCAGCAGATGCGGTTTGATGGACGCATTACCGTAGAAAAAAGCATCCATGTACAGTCTGCGGCGGTTTTGGTGCCGTCCTTTATGCTGCAGCCGGTGGTGGAAAACGCTTACTCGCACGGGCTCAAGTCCCGCGAGGAAGGCGGACGCATCCTGCTGCGGGCATGGATGCAGGGCAAGGTACTGGTGCTCACGGTCGCGGACAACGGCAAGGGGATGACCCCAGAGGAGTTGGACGCCGTGCAAACCAAAATTGCCCGGAGCGAGCAGACCGGCCGCAGCATCGGCCTTGGAAACATTTCCCGCCGCATCGGGATGCTGTATCCGGGCGGTAAAATGCAGGTGTACAGCCGCGCAGGTCATGGCACTGTGGTGCGGTTTGAACTGCCGCAAACGCAGCAGCCGGAGGAAAAGGAGGGGACGCTCTCGTGAAGTGCAAATTGCTGGTAGCAGAGGATGAATTGATCGAGCGCAAAGTGCTGTGCAGGACCTTGCAGAAGTATCTGGGAGATCTGATAAGCCTGTATGAAGCAAAAAACGGCAGAGAGGCTCTGGAAATTTTTGCTCGCGAAGCGCCGCAGGTAGCTGTGCTGGACATTGAAATGCCGGGTCTCACCGGGCTGGAGGTGGCGCGCAAGATCCGCGAAACGGACAAAAATTGCGCCATCCTGTTCCTGACCGGCTTTGATAAGTTCGACTACGCACGGCAGGCGATCTCTGTGCGGGCGATGGACTATCTGCTCAAACCCCACAATGAGCAGGAGTTGGTATTCGCGGTGGAAGATGCCATCCGGCAGGTGTCGGTGCAGCTGCCTGCCCGCCCAGCACAGCCCCCTGCGCCTGCAGAGCCCCTCCGCCGGGAAGAGGATGAGGATATGCGCACTGCCATCATCCGGGCAGAGATCAGCCGCTTCATCGACGCTCACTATGGGGAGGATATTTCCATGCAGGATGCCGCCGCTGCGCTGCGCTACTCGGACGCCTACTTCTGCAAGCTGTTCAAGCAGTGCTTTAAGGTGAACTTTTCAGCCTACCTAAACGAATATCGGGTGAACAAGGCGCGCCAGCTGATTTTGGACCCGCGCCTGAGCCTGAAGGATATCGGCGCTGCTGTGGGTTACAGCGACGCCAACTATTTTACAAGGGTGTTCAAGCGCCTGACCGGCCAGACCCCTTCGGAATACCGCGTAGCCGCAGCGGAAAAGGCGGTACAGGGATAAATCGGATCCAAAAGAAGCGCTCGTTCTTTCCTGCCTGTCAGCAGGAGAGGGACGGGTGCTTTTTTGTTTTTGCCAGTTTCTTTCGTCCGCAAAACACAAAAATTGTACTTGGATACAACAAAGACAAAATCGTGCTGCGTTTCACAAAATAATCCGGTTTCGCAAAAATGAACGAGTTGTTAAAATATAATCATAGAAAAAGCGCGAAAAGAGAGGATGCCATTCATGAAGAGAAGAACGTTTCTGTCGCTGATGGGCGCAGCGGCACTGACCAGCAGCATGATGCTTACCGGCTGCGGCGCCGGCTCCGATGACGACCGCAAGATCGTGCGCATCGGCCATGTGCAGTCCCAGACCCACCCGGATCATCTGGGACTGGAAGCCTTCGCCAACTACATCAACGAGAAGCTGGGCGACAAGTACCGCGTGGAGGTGTACCCCAGCGAGCTGCTGGGCTCCCAGACCGAAATGGTGCAGCTGACCCAGACCGGTGCCATCGACTTTGTGGTGGCGTCCAATGCCATCATGGAGACCTTCAGCGCCAAATACCAGATCTTCAACCTGCCCTACCTGTTCTCCAGCGTGGAAGCCTACCACGAGGCCATGGATGACCCCGAGGTGACGGACCCCATTTTCAAGACCACTTCCAAGGCCGGTCTGGAAACGGTGGCATGGCTGGATGCCGGTACCCGCAACTTCTACACCATCAAGACCCCCATCAACCAGCCCTCCGACCTGAAGGGTCTGAAGATCCGCGTGCAGCAGTCGCCCACCAATGTGGAAATGATGCGTCTGCTGGGCGGCACGGCTACTCCCATGGGCTTCGGTGATGTGTACACCGCGCTGCAGGCCGGTATTCTGGATGGTGCCGAGAACAACGAGCTGGCTCTGACCGATAACGGTCACGGTGATATCTGCAAGTATTACTCCTATGATATGCACCAGATGGTGCCGGACCTGCTGGTGGCAAACTACGCTTTCCTGAACGAGCTCAGCGACGAGGAGCGCGCGATTTTTGAAGAGGGTTTCCAGATCGTGAAGCGCACCGAGCAGGACGCTTGGGAGGATGCTGTGGCTGAGGCCAAAGACAAGGCCGAGAATGAGCAGCACGTCAACTTTATTTACCCGGACACTGCACCGTTTCAGGAGGCTATGGCTCCCCTGCACGATTCCGTGCTGGCAGCAAACCCGGAATTGCAGCCCATTTATGACCTGATCCAGCAGCACAACGCTGCCCATACTGCGGACTGAGGAGGAGCATCATGGAAAAACTGAGAAATACCCTGAACAAGGTGCTCAACCTGCTGGCAGGTCTGAGCATGACGGTCATGGTGGTGCTGACCACCTATCAGGTCATCGTGCGTTACATCTTCAACTCTCCCTCCACATGGTCGGAAGAGCTGGTGGGTTATCTGTTCGGCTGGAGCACCATGCTGGGCGCCACCATCGTCTCCGGCGAGCGCGGCCACATGAACATCCCCGTGCTGGTGGACCGGTTCAACCCCATCATGCGCAAGGCGTTCCACATCTTTGCCGAGGTCATCGCCTTCCTCTTCTCCGCGACCATTCTGGTGTTCGGCGGTTTTCAGGTGTCCCAGCTGGCTATGGGACAGCAGACCTCCTCTCTGGGCGTTGCCGTGGGCGTGTTCTACTGGGTCATGCCCATCTGCGGCGTGATCATTCTGGTGTATTCCGTGCTGAACATTATCGGTATCGCCAACGGCTCCATCTGTCTGGATACCCCAGAGGATGCAGACTTTGCAAAGGTGGAAGCCGAAATGGCTGCCGATGCCGACAAGGAAAACAAGGAGGACTAAGCTGTGGCAATTCAAGCATTACTCGTAATTCTGGCAGTGCTGCTGGTGCTGCTGTTCCTCGGCGTGCCTATCTCGTACGCCATTGCAGTCTCTTCCCTGACTGCCATTCTTTCTTCCATCGACCTGAACGTGGCCGTGCTGACCGCTGCCCAGCGCACTTTTGTGGGCATGAGCAAGTTCAGCCTGACCGCCATCCCGTTCTTTATTCTGGCCGGCAACATCATGAATCAGGGCGGCATCGCCAAGCGTCTGGTGGATTTCGTCATGGCCATTCTGGGCAAGCTGCCCGGTGCACTGCTGGTGACCAATATCGGCACCAACGCTCTGTTCGGTGCCATCTCCGGCTCTGCATCCGCTGCGGCTGCTGCCGTTGGCTCCATGATCCGCGACGGTGCCGACGAGCAGGGCTACGACCCCGCCGTGACCGCTGCCACCAACGCTGCTTCCTCCTGCTCCGGCCTGCTGATCCCTCCCTCCAACGCCCTGATCACTTACTCGCTGGCTTCCGGCGGTACCTCCGTGGCTGCCCTGTTCACCTCCTCGCTGGCGTCCGGCGGCACCTCTGTGGCTGCGCTGTTCATGGCGGGTTACATCCCTGGCATCATCTGGGCACTGTGCTGCTGCGTGGTGGGTGTGCTGCTGGCTGTCAAGCTGGGGTACAAGGGCACACCCGGCAAGTTTGACTGGAAAAATCTCGGCGTATGCACCCTGCGCGCTCTGCCTTCTCTGTCCCTGATCATCGTGGTCATTGGCGGCATCATCGGCGGTGTGTTCTCTGCCACCGAAGGCTCTGCCATCGCGGTCGTCTATGCACTGGTGCTGGCTTTCTGCTACCGCTCCATCAACCTGAAGAGCCTGTGGAAGATCATCGTGGACTCTGCCAAGATGTCCGGCATGGTGGTGTTCCTTGTGGGTGTTTCCAACATTCTGGGCTGGGTCATGGCCTTTTTGCAGATCCCGGATGCTGTGGCAGCAGCCCTGCTGAGCCTGACCAGCAATAAATACATCATCCTGCTCATCATGAACGTGATCCTGCTGGTGTCCGGCACTTTCATGGATGTGACCCCGGCCATCCTCATCTTCACCCCGCTGTTTCTGCCCATCTGCCAGAGCTTTGGCATGAGCACCATCCAGTTCGGTCTGATCCTCGTGTACAACCTGTGCATCGGCAACATCACCCCGCCCGTGGGCAACGCCCTGTTCGTGGGTATCAAGGTGGGGCGCACCTCGCTTTCCAAGGTCATGCCGTATATGCTTATGTACTATGTGGCCATCATCGGCGGACTGCTGCTGGTCACCTTTATCCCGGCAGTGTCTACCGCACTGCCGCAGGCAATGGGCCTGATGTAATTGAGACATCTTCTTTTTCTTCTCCTAAAAGGCGGTACCTGCTTTGCGGCGGGCACCGCCTTTTCTTGTCTCTTGCACAAAGGCAGTCTTGTGCGCTATACTATCTGCAAAGGGAGGGAGAGACCATGCGCAGACGGACTTTTTTAGCCGGGCTGGGCTTTGCAGCCTTGCAGCTGGCAGGCTGTGGCACAAAGCCGCAGACCACACCGGACTATGTGCTGACCTATGCCGACAACCAGCCCGCCGGGTACCCCACTACGCAGGGCGCACAGTATTTTGCGGACCTTGTGCAGCAGCAGACCGGGGGCAAGGTGGTCATTCAGGTCAAAGCGAACGGCGAGTACGGCTCGGAACAGCAGGTGTGGGAGCAGCTTGCCCCTGGCGGCGTAGATTTTGCGCGTGTGTCGCTTTCGGCGGCCACAGACGATCTGCCCCGGCTCAACGTACTGCTGCTACCGTATCTCTACCGGAATGCCGACCATATGTGGCGTGTGCTGGATGGCAGCATCGGAGCAGAGTTTTTGCAGGACTTTACCGCGCAGGGACGGGTGGGCCTGAGCTGGTACGATGCGGGTGCCCGCTCGTTCTATGCCCGTCAGCCGATGCGCAGTCTGAACGATTTACAGGGTAAGACCATCCGCGTGCAGGATTCGCAGATCGTGATCGACATGATCCGTCTGCTGGGTGCAGTGCCGGAGACCACGGCATACAGCGACGTCTACTCGGCGCTTGAGACCGGGCAGATCGATGCCGCCGAGAACAACTGGCCGGCCTACTATTCCATGGAGCACTACAAGGTGGCGCGGTACTACATGGCCGATGAGCACAGCCGCGTACCGGAGGTGCAGCTGGCTTCCGGCCGCACATGGGATGCACTGCCGGAGGAATACCAGCAGATTCTGCAGAAATGCGCCCGGGCATCGGCGCAATACGAGCGCCAGCTCTGGGCACAGGAAGAAACTGCCGCCCGAGAAGCGGCATTGGCT
>OGEE01001579.1_pt1 | contig 10867 bp, 11 predicted proteins | sample 1570571 | NCBI WGS metagenome assembly OGEE01 (sample SAMEA2582169, study PRJEB24529) | metagenome | biome: Human gut stool | place: China | collected 2011
GATACAGCAGCACCACAGACGGAGGACTTTACACTTGCTGACTCAGATAAAGAGGCAGTTGGTGAAATATCCAATATCAGTATGGGAACTGCCGCAACAACACTCAGTACCCTGCTTAACCAGACTGTAAATATTACAACACCTAAGGTTACATATATGAATTGGCAAGAACTTGCCGATTCTTACGACAAGCCTTGCGTATTTTTGCAGATTTCTTATACAGCGGGACTTGAAGGCAATAATGTTCTTGTATTAAAGGAGCGGGACGTTAAGATTATTACTGACCTTATGATGGGTGGTCCGGGTAATGTAAGCGATGAACCTATCGGAGAATTACATCTTAGTGCAATCGGTGAAGCAATGAACCAGATGATGGGCTCTGCCGCCACTTCGATGTCTTCAATGTTAGGAAAGAAGATAGATATAAGTCCGCCAGTTGCTAATCTGGTTGATTTGAATGACAGCAATAAGAAGGATATACCTGAATTCCTTGAGAAACGTTTTGTAAAAGTTTCTTTCAGAATGACTATAGGTACACTTATAGACAGTGAGATTATGCAGCTGTATCCGTTTGATTTTGCAAGACATCTTTATGAGACATTTATGCATGATGCTGTGTCCGGTATGACAACATCAACGAAAGAGGCACAGCCAGAACAACAGGCATCCGAGCCGGCACCACAGCCACAGCCTGTACAGCAACCGACACCACAGCCACAGCCAGTACAGCAACCGACACCACAGCCACAGCCTGTACAGCAGCCGGCACCACAGCCACAGCCAGTACAGCAACCGGCACCACAGCCGCAGCAGATGGCAGGAGCGGTTCCGCCACAGGGATATGCAATGCCGCCACAGGGATATGCAATGCCACCACAGGGATATGCAATGCCATCCCAGAATTACGAGAATGTAAACGTCCAGCCGGCTTCTTTCCAGCCATTTACAGGTGGAAATGCGTTGCCGGGTCATGAGAATATTGACCTTATTATGGACGTGCCTCTTGAGGTGACAGTAGAACTTGGCAGAACAACCAAGTCAATCAAAGAAATTCTTGAATTTGCGCCGGGAACTATCGTTGAGCTTAACAAAATAGCAGGTGAGCCTATTGATGTACTTGTAAATGGCAAGTATGTTGCCAAAGGTGAAGTAGTTGTTATTGAAGAAAGTTTTGGTGTTAAAATTACAGAAATAGTTAAATAAACAGTAGGAAAAATATTAAAACTATTGTATAATTAAGAATAATCATATTGTGTTATAGGAGAATTTTTTATGGCTAAGAATATTTTAATTTGCGATGATGCAGCATTCATGAGAATGATGATTAAAGACATTCTTACTAAGAATGGATATACTGTAGTCGGAGAAGCTGAGAACGGAGCTAAGGCCGTTGAGAAATATGCTGAACTGAAGCCGGACCTCGTCCTTATGGATATTACAATGCCTGAGATGGATGGAATACAGGCTCTTAAGAAAATTAAAGAAGCGGATCCTTCAGCAACCGTAATTATGTGTTCAGCAATGGGACAGCAGGCGATGGTTATTGAATCAATCCAGTCCGGTGCGAAAGATTTTATTGTTAAGCCTTTTCAGGCAGACAGAGTTCTTGAGGCTGTAAGAAAAGTTGTTGGTTAATTATGGTAACTGTTTCACTTGCTAATAACAGTGTTGCACAGTTTATTTCGGTAACAGTAATCTTTCTGGTAGTTCTTGCCGTTACATATTTTACTACACGGTGGATTGGTTCTTATCAGAAGAAGCAGATAAGCTGCGGCAACATTAAAATTGTTGAGAGTCTGAGACTTTCAGGTAATAAGATTTTAGAGGTTGTTAATGTGGGCGATAAGTATTTTCTTATTGCTGTATGTAAAGATACTGTTACAACCATAGGCGAGATTAACGGTGATGAACTTGTACTTACTGACAATACTAAGACAGGAGAGACATTTGGTAATGTCTTTTCAAGATTTAAGATAGTTCATAAAGATAAAACAGAAAAGGAAGAGACAGATGAAGAAGAAACATAAGCTCTTCTTGAGACTTGTAAGGCTTGTTTTTGTCATTGCAATTGTTTTTACGGTAATCCATTTAAGCAGGACCAATATTTATGCAACGGATACCATTCCTACCGTGAGTGAGACAGAGACAACCGGTTCAAGTAATTTAACAATAGGAATATCGGCAGGAAATGGAAGTGACCTTGCAAGCGTATTGCAGATACTTTTGGTATTGACAGTTATTGCACTTGCTCCTTCCATTCTTATTATGCTTACTTCTTTTACAAGAATTATTATCGTGCTGCATTTTACGCGTTCAGCAATAGGCACCCAGACGGCACCGCCTAACCAGGTGCTTGTGGGACTTGCTCTTTTTCTTACTTTCTTTATCATGGCACCTACTTTTAAGACGGTGTATGATGACGCAATTAAGCCTTTATCCAAGAATGAGATAACGACGGAGGAAGCGTATGATGTGGGCATTAAGCCGATAAGAAAGTTTATGCTGGAGCAGACCAACACCAAGGACATAAGGATGTTTATCGATATAGCCAAGGTGGATACTTCAACGCTGAAGGACTATGATGATATACCGATTCAGGTATTGATACCGAGTTTTATAGTCAGTGAATTAAGAATTGCTTTTATAATAGGTTTCCTTATCTATATACCGTTTATAATAATAGATATGGTTGTTTCATCGGCACTTATGTCCATGGGTATGATGATGCTTCCGCCAACGACAATATCGTTGCCGTTTAAGATACTTTTGTTTATAATGGCTGACGGCTGGAATCTTGTTATAGGTAATTTAGTTAAGACTTTTTACTAGTTTAGGAGGAACGTATGTCTGAACAACAGATAATTGACATATCAAGAAAAGCACTTTATCTTATAATCCAGTGTTCGGCACCGATTCTGATTATTTCCCTTGTTGTCGGTCTTGTTATAAGTATATTCCAGACAATGACATCCATTCAGGAGCAGACTTTGACATTCGTTCCGAAGATTATAGCAGTCTTTATCGGAGTAATGTTGTTTGGTTCATGGATGCTCAATAATATTACATCATATATGAACGAGCTTTGGTCTAATTTTAATATGTACATAGGTCGTTCATAAACAGGCAGGTGTTCGTATGTTTAATTATGAGGTAGCTTTGAATTACTGGGAGGTTTTTCTCCTGATTTTGGTACGTATAGCTAGCTTTGTTTATACGGCACCTTTTTTTAATATGGCTAATACACCTCAGAGGACTAAACTGGGGTTAGCTTTTTTTATTTCGTTAATTGTGTTTACGCTTGTTCCGGACAGAACGCTGGAATACAGCAGTATTCTGGAATATGCGATTCTTGTAATCAAGGAGAGCGTAGTCGGGCTTTTACTTGGTTTTTCCTGCATGGTCTGTGTGCAGACCATAACTTTTGCGGGTAACATTATTCACAGTCATCTTGGTTTGTCAATGGCGAGCAAGTATGACCCTACCCTTAAAGACCAGACTACAGTATCAGGTACGCTATATTACTATACGGTATTTTTACTCCTTATGGTATCGGGACTTTATCAGTTCCTTATATCAGCGATTGTGGATACATATACTATTATCCCTATAAACGGATTATCAGTTAATCCTTCCTTATACAGTTCGGTGGTTACACTTGTTTCTGATTATTTTATAATAGGTTTCAGGATTGCTTTACCGGTATTTGTATCGCTCCTTATTGTGAACTGTGTATTGGGTATTCTGGCAAAAGTCGCATCACAGCTTAATATGTTTGCTGTTGGTATCCAGATAAAAATCCTGGCAGGTCTTGTCATAATGTTTGTTACTGTAGGACTGCTTCCGCAGATAGCCAATTTTATATATCAGAACATTAAGGCTGCGGTTAAGCTGATTGCGGGAGGACTTAGATGATCAAATACAATCTGCAGTTCTTCGCCAAAGACGGACCGGGTGGACAGAGGACCGAACCGGCTACTGCCAAGAAATTAAAAGACGCAAGAAAAAAAGGTCAGGTTGCTAAAAGTAGGGACCTGACAAGCTCGGTTTCCCTGCTGGTATTTTTTATAATACTAAAGATATATGTAGGGACGATGGGAACTAAATTCATTAATGAATTTAAGGTTATTTACAAAAAGATGGGCGAGGTCAATGCAACCTCCCTTGAACTTAATTCCCTTTCAAGATTTTATAAAAATTATATGTCGGATGCCATACTTGATATGCTTGTAATTCTGCTTCCTATAATGGCTGCAGCAGTGCTTGTGGCATTTGTAGGTGATTTGGTCCAGGTAAAATGGAAACCGACTGCAGAACCAATGAAACCGAAAGCGGATAAATTTAATCCGGTGAACGGCATAAAACGTATTTTTTCAGTTAAAACGCTTGTTCAGTTGCTTAAGTCCATTGCCATTGTGGCAATATGTATGTTAGTAACCTATAATAAATTAAAAAAAGAAATAGGACTGCTTTATAATTTTTATAATATATCCCTTGAAGCGGCAATTATCAGAATGGGAGATGTACTTCTGGATGTAGGTATAACCATCAGTGTGATATATCTGATTGTGGGTATTGCCGATTTTATTTTTGAATATGTCAAGTTCAAAAATGATATGAAAATGTCTAAGCAGGAATTAAAAGATGAATGGAAGGATACCGAAGGTAATCCTGAAGTTAAGAACCAGCAGAAGCGAAGGATGAACGAGGCATCAAGGAGAAGAATGATGCAGGCGGTTCCCGAGGCTGATGTTGTAATTACGAACCCTACCCACTTTGCGGTTGCATTGAAATATGAACAGAATTCAGGAAAAGCACCTGTTGTTGTGGCAAAGGGAGAAGATTATCTTGCACAGAAAATTAAAGAGACTGCAAGGGAAAATCAGGTTGAAATCGTTGAAAACAAACCTCTTGCAAGGATGCTCTACTATAATGTTGACCTGGGCAGTGAGATTCCACAGGAACTGTATCAGGCAGTAGCTGAGGTTCTTGCCTTTGTATGGAAAGTTAAACATAAAATATAATAATTACAGGAAGGAGACAAAAAAATGAAAAAGACAGATATTATGATTGGCATTTATTTATTAGCAGCTATTGTCTGTCTTTTTATAACACTTCCTTCCGGCTTACTGGATGTGATGCTTGCCATTAATATAACTGTGGCATTCATAATTCTTTTTACGGCATTGTATTCCAATGATGTGCTTGATATGCAGGCATTCCCTTCAATGCTTCTTTTTACAACAATTTTCAGGATAGCACTTAACGTATCTTCAACAAAGCTTATTCTCAGTACGGGTAACCCGGGTAAAGTCGTTAAGGCTTTTGGCTCTTTCGTTGCCGGCAATGACCTTGTAATAGGTGTTATCGTATTTATCATACTTTTGATTGTACAGCTTATTGTAATCAATAAAGGTTCTGAACGTGTTGCGGAAGTAACGGCAAGATTTACACTTGATGCTATGCCGGGTAAACAGATGGCAATAGACGCAGATCTTAACACAGGAGCCATAACTGATAAAGAAGCCAAGATACGAAGGGAAAAATTACAACAGGAATCCTCTTTCTTTGGTTCAATGGATGGTGCCACAAAGTATGTAAAGGGTGATGCCACAGCGGGTATTATCATTACGGTTATTAACTTTGTCGGCGGTATTATAATGGGAATGACAAGAAGAGGAATGGATATCTCTACGGCACTCAGTACATATGCACTTCTTACCGTCGGTGACGGTCTTGTGAGCCAGATACCGTCATTGCTTATATCTCTTTCATCAGGTATTGTAGTAACCAAAGCTTCCAAAGAGGTTAAATTACCTGAACTTATTATCGGCGAGCTTTTTACAACTCCTGTTGTTTTAAGAATCGTAGGTATTGTAATAGCTGTACTTGGTGTTGTTACACCTCTTCCATGGTATGTATTTGTACCGTTGGGAGCAGGTCTTATAGCAATATCTGCTGTAATGACCCAGAAACAGGCAGTTGCAGAGATAGAAGAAGAAGCAGAAAATGCGGATATGGAAGCAAAAGAAGTCCGCAAACCGGAAAATGTTGTTTCGCTTTTACAGGTTGACCCTATCGAACTTGAATTCGGCTACGGAATAATTCCTCTTGCCGACGTTAATCAGGGCGGAGACTTACTTGACCGTGTTGTTATGATAAGACGGCAGGTAGCTCTTGAACTTGGTACGGTTGTGCCAATAATAAGATTAAGGGATAATATCCAGCTTAATCCTAACCAGTATATTATCAAAATAAAGGGTATTCAGGTCAGTGAGGGAGAAATTCTTTTTGACCATTATATGGCAATGAATCCGGGATTTGTGGAAGAAGAGATTTCAGGTATTCCTACATTTGAACCATCCTTCCATCTTCCGGCAATATGGATTACCGAGAACCAGCGTGAACGTGCGGAGTCACTTGGTTATACCGTGGTAGATCCACCTTCAATTATTGCTACACATCTTACAGAGGTTATTAAGAGCCATATTGCAGAACTGCTTACAAGACAGGATACGCAGAATCTTATCAACAACCTCAAAGAGAACAATCCTACGCTTGTTGAGGAACTTGTACCTAAGCTCATGGGTGTGGGTGAGATTCAGAAGGTTCTCCAGAATCTTCTTGCGGAAGGCATTTCAATAAGAGACCTTCTTACAATTTTTGAATCTCTTGCAGACCATGCAGGTACGACAAGGGATACGGATGTTCTTACCGAATATGCAAGACAGAGCCTTAAGAGGGCTATTTCCAATAAATATTTCCCTGGAAATGAGACTACAAGAGTTATAACTCTTGATCCTGCAGTTGAACAGGAGATAATGGGTTCTGTAAAACAGACGGAGCAGGGTGGATATATCAATCTTGCACCGGATAAGATAAGACAGATTGTTAATTCTGTTAAGACAGAACTTGCAAAGCTTGAAGATATGGGAGCTAATCCGATAATTGTTACTTCGCCTATTGTCAGAATATATTTTAAGAAAATTATCAATGACTACTTTAAAGATGTAGCAGTTATATCGTATAATGAAATTGAATCCGATGTTGAATTACAGTCAGTTGGGATGGTGACAATATAAGATGATAGTTAAGAAATACAAAGCAGATACAGAGACAGCGGCAATTCTTGCTGCTAAAGAGGATTTAGGACCGGAAGCTGTTGTTTTAAATGTTAAGACAATGAAGCAAAGAGGTTTTGCCAAATTTTTTAAACATGATTATGTGGAAATCACAGCCGCTTTGGAAGAAAAAGAATTTGAACAGAAAGGAAGCAGACCTGCGGTTAATGCGGCAGCGACTAAGGAAATTAAGCCGGCAGCAGATAAAATGTCCGGTATAGATTATCGTGTTGATGACAGCAGATATACGGAAACAGGCAAAAATACCATTGAGGAGAAGCTTGACAGCCTTCATGATATGCTCCAGAGCCATATGACAGGTCTTGATAAGACACCTGGTAATGCCGGAGAAAAGGATGTGGAACAGAAAGAAACATCCGATAATACGGCAAAGCCCCAGAGCAATAATTTTAAACCGTTAAAACTTATCTATAACAAACTTATGGAAAATGAGATGGATGAGAAATATGCCAATGCAATAATTAATGATATTAACGCTTCTCTTAAAAAAGAGTCCAATATCGACAGTATTCTTGCAGCGGTATATCAGAAAATTATTTTGAAGTTAGGTGAACCTGACGGAATCGAAACAGATGAACGGAAAAAAATTATCTTTTTTATAGGACCTACAGGTGTAGGTAAGACAACAACTATTGCAAAGCTTGCTTCCGATTTCAAACTTAACAAGGGTAAGTCGGTTGCGATGGTTACGGCAGACACTTACAGAATAGCGGCAGTTGAACAGCTTAATACCTATGCAGGAATTCTTGATGTGCCTGTGAGTGTTGCATATTCGCCATCAGAAATATGCGGATGTCTTAATGAATTTTCCGGATATGACGTTATATTTGTTGATACGGCGGGAAGATCCCACAAGAACGAAGAACAGAAAGATGAATTAATCGAATTAATCAATAATGTTAAGAACGGCGGTTATGACGCCGATATTGAAACATTTCTTGTGCTTAGCGTGACAACTAAGTATAAGGACCTTATCAATATTGCCGACACATACAAGGAAATAGAGGATTACAGGCTTTTGTTCACCAAGCTTGATGAGACTGTAACGCTTGGCAATATTATTAATCTTAAGTGCTATACGGGCGCACCGCTTTCATATACCACAAGCGGACAGAATGTGCCTGACGATATAGAAACTATAGATGTCCAGAAACTAGCAAAGAATTTGCTTGGCGGAGAGTAATGGATTGAAGATACCAGGGAGGCTACGATGGATCAGGCAGAAAAATTACGAAATATAATCAAACAACAGAATCAGGTATCGTCATCGAATGCAAGAATCATTACCGTTACCAGCGGTAAAGGCGGCGTCGGCAAATCAAGCACTGCAATCAATATAGCTTTGCAGTTCAGAAAACAGGGCAAAAGAGTCATTATTTTTGATGCGGATTTCGGACTCGCCAATATTGAGGTCATGTTTGGAATTATTCCTAAATATACGCTTGCTGACCTTATGTTTAAAGGAAGGGAACTTAAAGATATAATAACCGAAGGACCGGAGGGTGTTATGTTTGTTTCCGGCGGTTCCGGAATAGCAAGGCTTGTTAATCTTGACAATGAGCAGATAAAAAGACTTGTTTATAAAATGGCAGAGCTTGAACAGATGGCAGACGTTATTGTAATCGACACCGGTGCGGGAATATCCAAAAGCGTTCTGGAATTCGTTGCCGCAAGTCCGGAAGTTATACTTGTTACAACACCGGAGCCTACATCAATTACCGATTCCTATGCTTTATTAAAGGCGTTGGCAATGGATGAAGGGTTTGACAAGAATACCACAAGAATTAATATTGTGACCAATAAGGTAACATCAAGGTCCGAGAGTATTAATATTTATGATAAATTATCGGCGGTTGTCAAGAGATTCCTTTTTATTGACCTGGAATATCTTGGGGAAGTTCCTCAGGACAGTGCCATAACTAAGGCAATAATGAAGCAGAAACCTGTTTCAATAACATATCCTAATTCAGCTTCAGCTAACACATTTGTTGAAATCAGTGAAAATATTGACTCAGGCGAACATAAAGTACCTAATCAGAAAAAAGGCGTAATCGGATTTTTCAGCAAGGTATTTACAGCGGGCAGAAGATAAGTTTTGGAGGAATGTATGTTAAAAGGATTGTCAGAAGGAGATAAAATAGAGTTTAAGGAAATTCTTTTATTATCTGAGGAACAAACAGGTAAAAGACCCTCAACTTATGCCAGCCAGATTCTTGACTTTGACAAAGATGATGACAATGTCATAAGTGTTTCCATGCCTGTTTCAAAAGGACACCTTGTTCCACTGCCAAAGGGAAGCGTGTTTGATACATATTTTTATACGGAAAAGGGACTTTACAGATGTAAATGCAGAATACTTGACCGTATCAAAACAGATAATATATATTCAATAAATATATCAATGGAAACGGAACTTAAGAAATTCCAGAGAAGACAGTATTTTCGACTGGAAAAAACAATTCCGATAATATATACAGAGCTATCCGATGAGGAATTTACTACACTGCTTGAGACTAAAAAACTTTCAGAAGATTTTTTACATGCAGAAAGATATGCTGAGGGCACATGTCTTGATATAAGCGGAGGCGGTATGAGGTTTGTCGGGAAAAAAATAGAAACAGGCAGGAAACTTATACTTATTTTTCAGATTGTTGTAGGTGGAAAAGAAATCAAATTCAGACTTCCGGCCACAGTGAGAATGTCATTTTCATTGCCTAATGATTCTACAAAGTATGAGCACCGTGTGGAATTTGAAAATATATCAAAAGAATACAGGGAAATACTTATTAAATATATATTTGAAGAAGAACGAATGATGAGAAAAAGCACCAAATAAAGAAAGAAGGTGTAGAAATGGGTAAAAAATTTTTAATAATTGATGACTCTGCACTTATGAGAAGAGTAATATCTGATATAATAAAAGAGAAATATGATGATGTAGAAGAGTTTGTTGTTCTCAAGATGACTTTGAATAGTTATTATAAAACAATTATGACATATAGAATATGGCATGTAAAATGTAGAATATAAAATATAAAATATAGAATATAGAATATAGAATATAACATATAGCATCAGAATATTAAGTAAATTGCGAAAGGATTTATAATGGGAAGAATTATAGCAGTTGCAAATCAAAAGGGTGGGGTTGGAAAGACCACTACTTCTATCAATCTGGCAGCGTGTCTGGCTGAAAAAAAGAAAAAGGTGCTGGCAATTGATTTAGACCCACAGGGTAATATGACAAGCGGCCTTGGTGTAAATAAGGACGAAGTGGAGAATACGGTATACAATCTCATGCTTGATGAGTGTTCAATTGCAGAGAGTATTGAAAATACGGTGGTGGACAATTTATATGTTATTCCATCTAATGTAAATCTGGCCGGAGCAGAGATTGAGCTTTTGGGCATAAATGATAAGGAATATATATTAAAAAGTGCAGTTGATTACATAAAAGAGGACTATGATTTTATTATTATAGATTGTCCTCCTTCACTCAACATGCTGACAGTCAATGCAATGACTACTGCAGATACAGTTCTTGTTCCTATTCAGTGTGAATATTATGCCTTGGAGGGACTTAGTCAGCTGATTCATACAATCAATCTGGTGCAGGAGAGACTTAATCCGGAGCTACAGATTGAGGGAGTTGTTTTCACCATGTATGATTTCAGGACAAATCTGGCAAATCAGGTTGAAGAGACAGAAAAAGAAAATCTGGATACAAA
>OGEE01001583.1_pt1 | contig 10839 bp, 8 predicted proteins | sample 1570571 | NCBI WGS metagenome assembly OGEE01 (sample SAMEA2582169, study PRJEB24529) | metagenome | biome: Human gut stool | place: China | collected 2011
GGGTTCAATATTGCCATGCAAGATTTGGATATTCGTGGGGCCGGGAATATTTTAGGGGGAGAGCAATCCGGTTTTATTGCAGAAGTGGGGTACGAGACCTATCAAAGAATTCTGAACGAGGCGTTAGTGGAATTGAGGGATGAGGAATTCCCCGAATTACAGAAGGTGCATCCGGATGAGCCGATGGCGTTTGCCACGGATTGCGTGATCGACACGGATTTTGCTTTGTTGATCCCCGATACTTACGTGGAGAACGTGAGCGAACGAATCCGCTTGTACCGGGAGTTGGATAATATCGCGAACGAAGAGGCTTTGCAGCGTTTCGAGATAGAGATGAAAGACCGCTTTGGCGAGATTCCGGCTCCGGTTGTCGGGTTGATGGAGGTGGTCCGGATTCGTCAGAGATGTATAGACTTGGGAATCGAGCGGTTGATGGTGAAGAATAACAAGATGGTTGTTTATTTTATCAGTGACCAAAATTCGCCATTCTATGCCTCTCCCGTGTTTAGCGAGCTATTGAAATTTATACAGAAACAGGTGATCCCTTGCAAGATCAGCGAAAAGAATGATAAGTTGAGTCTGGTTTTCACGAGTATTGCCGATATTAATCGGGTATCGGAAATTACGCGGGAGATGCGGGACTTTGCTTATGGTAATAATTAAGCTATGAATCTAATTGTTGATATTGGAAATACACGAACCAAGTACGCCGTTTTTGACGAGGGCGATTGGGTGGAGTGTGGATTGGGATTCCCGGAAGGATACGATCTGGAGACGACTTACCGAAAAAGCGGGAAGGAAGTAAACTTGATTTTGTCAAGCACGGGAGCTATCTCGGCGGAAGTTCGGGAAAGACTGCGTGAGGTTTCCACTTTCTTTTGTGAAGTGTCATCGGAAATCCCCTTGCCGATACGCTTGGGATATGATACTCCGAAGACCTTGGGTGTAGACCGGATTGCCGGTTGCGTGGGCGGGGCATTCCTTTTCCCGGGTAGGGAGTTGCTGGTGATTGATTCCGGAACGGCGATTACGTATGATTTTGTCAGTGCGGATGGGGAGTTTCGGGGAGGCAATATTTCTCCGGGACTGGGTATTCGTTTCCGGGCGTTAAACGAGTTCACAGCGAGTCTTCCATTGGTGAAGTGTTCCATGGAACACGGGTATGTCGGGAAGAACACGCATGATGCGATTTTGAACGGGGTGATGAATGGTATACTTTTTGAAGTAAGAGGGTATATAGATGAGTTGCTTCGAAATAATCCCCATGCTGCGGTAATTATAACGGGCGGCGGAAGTGAATATCTGAGAAAAACGTTGAAACGGACGGTTTTTTTTGAAGACAAGTTGGTGATCACGGGTTTAAACAGAATTTTAGAATACCAAAAAACGGTTAATTATACATGAAAAATATGTGAAACATTTCCGTTTTAAAGAAATAGTGGTAATTTTGCGATAGTCCTCACGTGGGTGGACTGGCTATGATGAAAAAAACTTATTCGAACTAACTTAAATAAAAGGGATGACCATGAAAAAGATTGCTGTTATAGCATTTGGGATGTTTCTATTCATTCTACCGACAAAAGCGCAAACGTTGGAGTCTCAGTATGGATTGGATAGTGCAAATACCATTCTGAATGCTTCTCTGTACACGGAATACTGGAAACAGAAAAATTATGAAGAAGCGTTACCCTCTTGGAGATACGTTTTCTTGAACGCACCTGCATTTCAATTAAATACCTATATCCGGGGGGAAGATATTATTGAGTTTATGATCCAGAAGACGAAAAAGAAGGAGTACGTGGATACTTTAATGATGGTTTTTGATCGTCGTCTTCAATACATGGGAAAAAGAAGCCGGGAAGGATATGTTCTTGGGAAAAAAGGTATGGCTCAAGTGAAATATTCCAACGGGGATATTAATATGTTGAAAGCCGGGTTTGATAACTTGATGAAGTCGTATGAATTGGAAGGAGAAGGTACTCCGGCACAGTTGATTCATGCTACTTTTGAAGTGGGTTGTGGGTTGGTACAACAAAATCTGTTGTCTCAGGAGGAATTTATTAATTTGTACATGAAATTCACTGATTTTGCGGACAAACGTCTAGCATCAGGTGAAAAAGGATGTGATAATTTCGCTGTATGTAAATCTGCATTGGATGCCATTTTCTTCGAGTCCGGGTATGCTGATTGTAATACATTGGCCGGTTTGTTGAATCAGAAATACGAGGCGAATAAAGATAGTCTGCCTGTTTTGAAAGAAATTTCTTCTATCTTAAGAAGACGTGAATGTACGGATTTACCGTTGTACGCTACGGTTGCCGAGAAGATTTATCAGCAAGAACCGAGTGCCGATGCTGCTTACAGTTTGGCTATGATGTTCTTTTCAAAACAAGATATTGCGAAATTCGAGCAATATTTGAAGGAGGCTATCGATAAATCAGATGATCCGAAAGCTAAAGCAGATTATAATTACAAGTTGGCACAGGTGTATTTGTCAAAGAAGAATTATCCGTCAGCCAAAAAATATGCTTTGGATGCTTTGAAGACAAACCCGAATATGGGTGATGCTTACATCACGATAGGTTTGGCTTATGCGGTAAGTAGCAATGACTATGAAGGAGACGAGTTCGACAAACGTACCGTATTTTGGGCTGCCGTGGATAAGTTTGTGAAAGCGAAACAAGTTGATCCATCAGTAGCAGGAAAGGCTAACGAATATATTGAGCGGTATTCTCCTCACTTCCCGACGAAAGACGAGGCTTTCTTCCGTGATATTACGGCAGGGAAAAGCGTGAAAGTCGGTGGATGGATTAACGAGACAACGACTGCCAGATTTAGAGATTAAATACATGACATTTCTATATCGTGCATTAAAAATAAAAAGCATTACCGTCCTTGCTTTAGGGACGGTAATGCTCTTTTCGTGTAAAACGAATATGAAGGATGTGGACGCGATTGGGAACCGGAACAATATGCCTGAAATGTCTGGGGAGAACATGGAGTTATTTTATTCAGACTCTGCGTTGTTGAAGTATAAAGTAATAACACCCCTTTATAATAAGTATAACCAAGACGACAAGAAATATGATGAATTTCCGAAAGGGATTCATGCGGAGTTGTACGAGAAGGATGGTAGCATGGTCGGTTCCATTACCTCGAAATATGCGAAGAAGTTGGAAGAGGAGATGCTGTGGGAGTTGCGTAACGAGGTGGTCGTGATCAATGCCGAGGGGAAGAAGTTGGAAACCGATCTGATGTACTGGGATATGAAAAAAGAGATCGTTTATTCCGATCGCTATTCTCGGCTCACTTCCGGGGACCAGATTATAGAGGGGAATAAAGGTTTCAAGTCGGATCAATCCTTGAAAAACCCGGTCTTTAACAAGATTACGGGTGTGGTAGAAATTGAAAATAAACCTTAAATGTCAGGATTTGTTGCCATATTGATCTGTCTGGTTTTATCTGCATTCTTTTCGGGAATGGAAATAGCCTTTATGGCTTCCAATAAACTCCGGATTGAGATTGATAAATCGAACAAGGGTATCACGCAGAAGTTAATAGATCTTTTTGTTTCCAATTCGGGGATGTATATCACCACGATTCTGGTAGGGAATAACGTGGTGATGGTTATTTATGGTATTTTTATGTCCGACTATCTCGATCCTATGTTGGAAAATGTCGGTATTTCGCTGGGGTTGAGGATGGTTCTTGTGACCTTGATTTCGACGTTGATCGTGTTGGTGACGGGAGAGTTTTTCCCGAAAGCCGTGTTCCGTCTGCGGCCGAATGTGTTTTTACGGGTATTTGCTATTCCGGTATTTTTGTTTTATATCCTGTTTTTCCCGATCTCGTATTTCTCCGTGTGGTTCGGGGGATTGTTGCTGAGGATATTTACCGGACGCAAACTGACGCATAAAGAGGAAAACCGGGCTTTTGGCAAGATAGATTTAAATAATCTGATAGAAGAGGGTGAGACCGGGGGAGAAGAAAATGAAGACGAACACGATATTAAATTGTTCCGGAATGCGTTGGATTTTTCGGAAGTGAAATTGAGGGACCGTATAGTTACTCGTCCGGATATTGTGGCTTTATCTATTGATAGTAGTTTGGATGAGTTGAGGGAGCTTTTCGTGAAAACGGGATTGTCCCGGATATTGATTTACCGGGATTCGATTGATAACGTGATCGGGTATGTACATTCATCCGCTTTGTTTCATCATCCCGAAACCGTGAAGAAGGCGGTGAGCAAAATATTGATTGTTCCCGAAACCATGTCGGCCTTGAGGTTGTTGAATCTTTTCACGAAGGAACAGAAAAGCGTGGCGGTCGTGGTCGATGAGTTTGGAATAACGGCCGGGATGGTTACGATTGAGGATATTATGGAGGAGATATTCGGGGAGATCGAGGATGAGCATGACCGTTTGAATCTGAAAGAAGAACAGGTCGCTCCCGATGAATATATTTTCTCCGGCCGTCTTGAAGTGGATTATCTGAATGAAAAATATGATTTGAATCTTCCGGAGAACGAGGAGTACGAGACTTTGGCCGGGTTGATTCTTTATTACAATGAGGATATCCCGGAAGAGGGGGAACGGATCTCTATTGAAGATATATCTTTTGAAATCGTAAGTGTCAAGAGTGCCCGGATTGAGGAGGTTCGGGTAAAGATATAAAAAGAAAAGGAGCTTTAATTAAGCTCCTTTGTTGTATGTTTTAGCATATCGTCGAAATGCCGGATGTTATCCTCGTGATCCCGGTGGCAGATCATTAGAATATCATTGTTTTCCGCGATAATGCAATTTTCGACCCCTTCAATAATGACTTTCTTGTCTTGGGGGACGTTAATAATACATTCTTTAGTTTCGATTAAGCGGACTTGTTCGCTGTTGGATACATTGTTATTCTCGTCTTTCGGGCTGATTTCATGGAACGAATGCCACGTGCCGACATCGGACCAACCGAACTCACCTTTCATGACATAGACTTTCGCGGACTTCTCCATGATACCGAAGTCGATGGAAATATTACGGCATTGTCCGTAGATGTGAGCGATATTTTCGGGAGAATCCGGGTTCTCCACATTTTTATATTCCTGCTCGAACAGTAAATACATATCTTCGAGGTATGTTTTGAACTCTTCGATAATATCTTCTACTTTCCAGATAAATATCCCAGCGTTCCAAAGAAAATCACCCGATTCCAAAAAGACTTTTGCCAGTTCCTTGTCCGGTTTTTCGGTGAACGTTTTAACCTTGGATATAAATTCGGAGAACTTGTTTTTCTTGATCTGGATATACCCGTACCCTGTTTCCGGGCGGGTTGGTTTGATACCGATGGTGAGTAAGCCACCGAACTGTTCTACGAAAGAAATTCCTTTCTGGATGTTATCGAGATAGACCGCGTCATTGGTGATAAAATGGTCGGAAGGGACAACTACCATACTCGCGTGCGGGTTAACCCGGGCAATCCGGTAGGCCGCGTAAGCCACGCATGGGGCGGTGTTCTTGCCGAAAGGTTCTTTCAGAATATTCTCGGAAGGAATTTCCGGGATTTGCTGTTTCGTCAGCTCTTCGTAGGCGGTACCTGTAACAATGAATATATTTTGGGTATCAAAGATTTGATTTGCTCTTTCAAAGGTTTGACGGAGGAAGCTTTTCCCGACATTTAAGATGTCACAAAATTGTTTCGGACAGGCTTTCGTACTCACGGGCCAGAAACGTTTTCCGAGACCGCCGGCCATTATAACGCAATATGAGTTCTTATTCATCTTATTTAGTTATACATTTAAAATTAAATTCATCTTATTGTTGTCGAAATTAGTAATAAATCCGTGAATAATTTCTATTTTTACGATAAAATTTGAGACAGGGTTTACAGGAGGGTATTATTTAAGGAGTTAGTATAGATGAAAGTATTAGATAAGATAGGAGCTTACATATTATTCATGGGGCGTATCTTCACGAAACCTGAGAAGAAGAAAGTTTATTTAAAAGAATTGACTAACGAGTTGGAGAAGTTGGGGTTGAATTCCGTTATGTTGGTGATGATTATTTCTTTCTTTATCGGGGCGGTGTTGACGCTTCAAACGGCTTATAATATGTCGAATCCCCTACTACCTCGCTATCTGATTGGTTATTTGACCCGGGAGACGTTATTGCTGGAGTTCTCGTCAACGATCGTGAGCTTGATTCTTGCCGGGAAGATCGGTAGTAATATTGCATCCGAGATCGGTAGCATGAAAATTACGGAACAGATCGAGGCGCTGGAGGTGATGGGAGTGAATTCCGTTTCATACTTGGTGGGGCCGAAGATTGCAGCAGCCTTGGTGGTAAATCCGGTGCTTTATATATTCAGCGTATTTATCGGTATTATCGGTGGAATCCTTTCGGGATTGGCATCCGGGGTGGTAAACTATGATGATTATATACACGGGTTGCACTTTTCATTCAATCCTTACTACGTGACCTATTCTATTGTCAAAACTTTGTTTTTTGCCGTGATATTTACTTCTATTCCCGCCTTTTACGGGTATAACGTGCAAGGAGGGGCGTTGGAAGTCGGTAAGGCGAGTACGAAAGCCGTGGTGGATAGTAGTATTGCCATCCTGCTTGTGAACTTGATATTAACCAAAATATTATTGTAATGATACGGGCGGAAGGGGTATGTAAGTCATTTGATAAAAAAGAGGTGTTGACGGATATAGATGCCGTTTTCGAACCGGGAAAGGTAAATCTGATTATCGGGAAGAGTGGTTCCGGGAAGACCGTGTTATTGAAATCGTTGATTGGCTTGCACTCGATTGATAAAGGAAAGATATTCTACAATGACCGGGATATTACCGTAATGAATAACAAACAGATAAAGGAGATCCGGAAGGAGCTGGGAGTGGTTTTTCAAGGCGGGGCATTGTTTGATTCACTTTCCGTGTTGGAGAACGTGAAGTTCCCGTTAAATCTGTTTTCTTCGATGACGGAAAAGGAGAAAACGGAGCGAGCTATTTTCTGCCTCAACCGGGTGAACCTGAATAACGTGGAGAATCTTTATCCTGCGGAGATCAGTGGAGGAATGAAAAAGCGTGTGGCTATTGCCCGGGCTATTGTCTTGCAGCCTAAATACTTGTTTTGTGACGAGCCGAATTCCGGTTTGGACCCTTTGACCTCGATCGTGATAGATAATCTGTTGTCCGAGTTGACACATGAATATGATATGACCACGGTTATAAACACGCACGATATGAACTCGGTTTTCGAGATCGGGGAAAAGGTGTTGTTTATCCATGAAGGACACAAAGAATGGGAGGGCAGTAACGAAGAGATCATGTACACGAACAACAAGGCGTTGAACGAATTCCTGTTCTCGTCGAAGTTGAACAGGATGGTGCGGGAGAAACTAGGAAAAAAGAGCGAGGAATAAATACTAAAAGTTTTAGCGATATGAAGCGTATTTTATGGGTGATATTGATTATTGCGGCGATGACGGCTTGTTCGAAGAAGGTCCCGTTGGACAAGGATCAATTCACATCTTTGTTGATTGATATGCACACGACGGATGGAATGTTGTCGGTCGCACGAGGTGATATACGAACCGAAAAAGATAATTATTTATATTATAACGACCTGTTTGCGAAATACGGGATTACACGGGAGGATTTTGATTCTTGCGTGACCTATTATTCTCTGCAATCGGCGTTATTCAATAAAATTTATGACGTGGTGATTGATACCTTGAGTCGTCGCCAGACGAAAATCATGCGGGAGTGGAAAGAGTTGACCGTGAATGATACAGTTAATCTGTTCCCGGGGTACACGATGATCGTGGCAGATACTATACGCCCGGATTCTACACAAGCTAAAGTCCGGAAGAAAGATTCCATCGTGTACGAAACACGTGTGGTGAAAGCCGATACGGTTTATTTTGACAAGCGGAACCAATTCGTGCTGGTGAAATTGGATAGCATTGTTCCCGGTATGTACAAATTTACCTCGACGATAAAGTTGGAAAAATCAGACCGGGGAAAACGGAATTTCATACAGACTTATTTTCTGTCTGCCGATAATGATACGCTGAAAGTTCCGGATCAGTACGTGGGAGTCGACACGTTGCGCCCTTACAAGAAAGACTGGGAGTTCTACGTGGCGGATTCAAGTTACACGAAGTTATTTATGAAGATTCCCAAGAGTGACCGGGATACGAGGGTGAAAGTGAAGAAGTTGAATGACCGGGAAGGTTGCGTGTACAAAACCGAAATCTTTAAAACGTACGTAGCCCCGAACCGGGAGAAACAATTGAAAAAGGAATACGAGCAGAGGAGACAGATGGAGCTTGAAAGGAAATCTGTAAAAAAGAAATAAGATCATATTCTGAATGAGAAAGATTGCGGCTAATTATATTTTGTTACCCGGATTTGAATTCGTGAAGAATGGATATGTTGTTTTGAAGGACGGGAAGGTGGTGGACGTGGTGAATACCGGAGGCGAAATCCGGGAAATTCCTTGTCTCGAATTCTACGGGGGAATGATTGTTGATGCTCGTGTTCGACAACATATTCAGTGGGTTCCCGGTGATCCGATTCGTGAGAAAATTTTTCAATTATACAGGGAAAGTGAGGTATGTGGAAATGGCCTTGCCCTTATTCAAGGGGCTGATTTTACCCGTTTTATCTGGATGCCGGAATCCCGGATCGTATATTTGCGCTAAGTTAAATACCAAAATAAATGAAGGATGAATAGAATCGTATTGACTGTTACTTTTTTACTGGTTGCTTTTTTCGTTCAGGCGGGACCGCTTTGGATGCGTTATCCGAAGATTTCGCCCGATGGAAAGCAAATTGCATTTAGTTATAAGGGGGATATTTATGTTGTCCCCGCGGAAGGTGGCGAGGCTCGCCAGTTGACCACGCATCCGGCGTATGAATCGCATCCCGTGTGGTCTCCGGATGGGAAACAGATCGCATTCACGAGTGATCGGAATGGTAATTTCGATATTTTCGTGATGTCGGCCCGGGGAGGTGATGCCCGGCAAGTGACGACAAATTCAGCCAAGGAGATACCCTACACGTTTACCCCGGATGGAAAAGAAATTGTTTACGGGACGCAAATGAGTGATCCCGCGCAGAGTGCTTTATTTCCGGCAGGTTCCATGACCGAATTGTATGCCATATCGGTGGATGGGGGACGTCCCCGGCAGATATTGGCAACCCCGGCGGAAGAGATTTGTTTCTTCAAATCGGGTGATGCTTTCTTGTACCAAGATAAAAAGGGCGGGGAGAATGAATGGCGTAAACATCATACCTCTTCTATCACACGTGATATTTATCGCTATGATATGAAAAGTGGGAAACATACCCGTCTGATTGATCGGGCGGGGGAAGATCGTTCTCCCGTGTTGTCTCCGGACGAACAAAGGGTATATTTTCTGAGTGAGCGGGAAGATTCGTTTAACGTGTACTCGTTCCCGGTGGCTGATCCTTCTGCCGTGAAGGCAGAGACTTCTTTCAAGACTCACCCCGTGCGTTTCTTGAGTGTTGCGGGTAACGGGCGTTTGTGTTTTGGTTATGACGGTGAAATATACGTGAAAGATGCATCCGGAAGTCCCAAGAAAGTGAAAGTGGATATTATTGGTGACAATGCGAAAGATAATATCGCCTCGTTGCGTTTTACTTCCGGGGCAACTAGTGCGACTATTTCCCCAGACGGGAAACAGGTGGCCATGATTATCCGGGGAGATGTGTTCGTGACTTCTACCGATTACACGACGACGAAACAAGTTACCGCGACTCCGGAGGGAGAGAAGTGGTTGAGCTTTGCTCCTGACAACCGTACAATTGCTTATGCCAGCGAACGGGGAGGAAATTGGAATATCTACACGGCGAAAATTGCTCGTGAGGAAGAGGTGAATTTCCCGAATGCAACTTTAATCGAAGAGGAAGCTGTTCTCCCGGTTTCAACCAAAGAGCGGTTTGCCCCACAATTCTCTCCGGATGGAAAGGAATTGGCCTTTATCGAGGATCGTACAAAATTGATGGTCGTTGATTTGAAGACGAAGAAGGTACGACAGGTGGCGGACGATAAATATCAATATCGCACGGGGGACGGTTTCACCTATACATGGTCTCCCGACGGGAAATGGTTCGCGATGGAAATCATCGGGAATCGTCACGATCCGTATAGTGATATTGCCATTGTGAGTGCCGATGGGAAAGGAGAAGTTGTAAACCTGACGAATAGCGGCTATTTTGATAGTAATCCCCGGTGGGTGCTGGATGGAAATGCCATCTTGTTTTCCAGTGAACGTTACGGGATGCGTAACCATGCATCGTGGGGTTCTTTGCAGGATGTGATGATCGTGTTCATGAATCAGGATGCTTACGATAAATTCCGTTTGAACAAGGAAGATTACGAGTTGCTGAAAGAGGAGGAGAAACGTATTGCCTCTCTGAAGAATAAAGAACAGAAAGACGATCAGAAAAATAAAAAAGGCGAGACGAAACCCGCCGTGAAAGAGAAAAAGAATATTGAGGTCGAACTGCAAGGTATCGAGGACCGGGTGATGCGGTTAACGCCGAACTCTTCACAATTGGGAGATGCGATATTAAGCAAGAGTGGCGACAAGCTTTATTACATGGCCTCTTTCGAGGGAGGTATGGATTTGTGGGTGAGCGATCTGCGTTCACGGAGTACCAAGGTGATGCATAAGCTGAACAGCGGTTGGGCGTCTTTGGAGATGGATAAGGACGGGAAAGATCTGTTCCTGTTGGGAGGACGTTCCATGCAGAAGATCAATCTGGGTTCGGAGAGAAGAAGTCCGATTGCGTATTCTGCTGAAATGAAACTGGATCAG
>OGEE01001594.1_pt1 | contig 10782 bp, 9 predicted proteins | sample 1570571 | NCBI WGS metagenome assembly OGEE01 (sample SAMEA2582169, study PRJEB24529) | metagenome | biome: Human gut stool | place: China | collected 2011
GTATATACATTCTATATAATAGCCATCCTGGTGATGGTGCTGGTTTTGATGCTGTTTGATCTGAACATCATGGCCAAGGCGATTGTCGGACTGTTGATAGTCTTCTGCATCTTCGTGATGCGAAGCATTCAGACGGCCTATCAGCTTCCTGATAACATCGACCCTGTTACGATGCTGCCGATATAGACTCATGGCAAATCTACTGCAGCCATGCCTACAGAGAAGTTAGACCATAATTCTAATGTGGATCTCTATCTCCGTCTTCTCATCGAGGCTGATGAAGAACTGGCGAAAGACCCGACCATTGACCAGATGTCGCCCAGTTATAACATCCAGTTAAACAACAGAATTGCCGAGCGTCTTGAATCACTCGACAAAGATAAAAACAAGTAAAATAAAGGAATATATGATACAGATTCTAACCCTCATCCGGTTCGCCTTCCCCTTCCTCTTGCTGACAGCGTTCTTCTGTCTCTACAGGAAGGAATATGGATTCATGAAGCGGTTTATGTGGAAGATGGCCATGTTTCAGAGCGCAAGAAATCTATCTGCCTCACTGGTCGTGCCGCCGCTTATCTTCATCAACTGGTGTTGCCATGTCACGGTTCCCAATCTCTCCGTAGTAGTGTCAACACTCCTGACCCTGGTGCTTCTGAACAGGAGAATCGCAGAAAGCATCTTCCATCTTCTGCATGAGAGGAAAAAACTGTGGTTCGCCACCTTGCTGCTCTCGATGGTTTGCTACGCCTTACCTTATATGAACAGCATGTCCCTGTTTCTCTTTGCCGTCAGTGTGGCAGCAGTCTTCTATCCATCTGAAAGAGTTCTTCAGCTGAAGAGCCATCCTGAGGCCATCAACAACCCGAAGGATCTGCTTGCGCTGATTATCAGAAATTACTATTAGGTGCCACCTGCAACTGGCACAGAATCATATCCACTTGCTCAACATTCCAAATTCAAAAATGACTCAAATGACTCATCATCCCAATCAACAGACACCCGAAGCAGACAGATGCCGAGGTGTTGACCGTTCGTTGCTGGAGTTTCTGAAGCCGAAAGCAGAGGAACGTTACAGCAAGCTGGAAGCCTACTGCGACCTGCTTTCGAAAGCATCCTCAGGGGCCTATCATTCGCCGGGAACCGATGGAGCACTCCAACTGTTGCCCGGTCAGTTCGTTGCCACTATTTCCGAACTTGCCCGTCAATGGCAATGGCAGCGTGCCACGGTTCGCCAGTTTATCTCCGGACTCACCAAACTTGGTCAGCTTTCCGTAGAGCCATACTCCAAGAGCTTCATCTTCTCAGTCAATCTGGAGCAACGTCTGTCTCTTCTTATCGAGAGTCCGGACGACATCCTCGACTTCTGTGCTATGCAGTTCATCCGCTTCATCAAGGGCGGATCCACCGCCAAGGAAGTGGCCGAATCCTACAGCCGTTATTACGACTTGAAGATGAACATGGCCAAGCAGGAAGGATATGGCGGCATTCCAGAAAGACGTGTAGTCAACCAGCAAGCCCAGGTGTTCGATTCACTGGCAGTTTCCATTCTCCGTTATCTCAATCAGGAGAAAGAACTGCCTGAGGAACTTTCCGATTCCGTAAGCCTGCTATTCGGAAAAGACCACGTCTGGGACTGGCACAAAGTGATAGATTCTCTTGGCATTCTGGCTAAAGCCATCAGTGGCAACACCAAGCCGAGTTATATGGACGAAGTGGCAACCCGATATTCGAAAGCGGAGATAGTACTCCTGGATAGCATCTTCGAGCACTACATCTTCTGCTCCGCTTCCAACTACTATGTGAATCCCCCTCGTCCTCTTACTGAGGCCAGGGTGCCATCCGAAAAGGTAGCACCTGCGGAATCTTCCGACGATTAAAAACAACAGTCATATTCCCCTTATTCCATGCGAGGCACGCTGATGGCGATCAGGACGCCCGTTAGCACATCGCTGAATGATTTCAAGCAACGTGGGGCAGCGTGCTTGCACGTGCCACTTTTTTTCAGTCTTGGGAAGCCTAATACCCCGACCTACTGAAGTAGTCGGGAGGGCTGACCAGATAAACAGCAAGCTGGGTCAGATTTCCTGGTGTTGCCAAGACTGGAAAAGGCTCATGGAGTAAGGACTATAGCAAAGAAAAACGATATGGGAACATCATCAAAACAGGTCATGGACATCAAGGTTACCAAAGGGCTCGCTTCGATAGGCAACGAAGAGTTGAGAGACTGGACGGAGAAGGGGTGGAACCAGGCCATGCGTGAAGGCAACTACGACCGTAGCCGTGAGCATCTCAACTTCGAGATTGGTCCAGGTGGCATGGTCGCCCCGATAGACAAGAGCCGTCCGCTTACCAGGCGCATGGCAGAAAATCTCGCCTCACGTGGCATTAAAGACCCCAACGAAGGACTGGCAGAGCCACGTTTCCGAACCGTAGTGAATTTCATCTTCGGCGGTTCAACGGAACGTATGCGAGAGCTTGCCTTTGGCAATCAGAAGGTAGATTTTGAAAGCAAGGGTGGTAACGAGCATATCCGTAGAATGCCCGAAATAGAAAAGTGGGCACAGGACATCTACCGCTTTGTGGCAGATAAATATGGAGAGGAAAACATCGTTTCCTTCATCGGCCACTGCTATGAAAAAAATCCGCACGTCCACTGTGCGCTTCTGCCAATTGATAAAGATAAGAAGTTCGCCTTCAAGAAAATCTTCCATGGTCAGAACCGCATAGATTACAAGAACTATCTTCTTGCCCTGCACGACGAACTTGCCAAGGTCAATGAGAAATGGGGACTCACGAGAGGGGTGTCGATAGCAGAGACTGGAGCACGTCACCGTTCTACGGAAGAGTATCGACGATGGCTTGCCAACGAGTGTGTGACACTCGAAGCCCAGATGCTGAACACCCGGAAAGCCCTCGAAGATCTGAACGTGGAACTCTCCATTGCCCAGAAGAAGCAGAAATCCTTCACCTCTATGATAGAGAATCTGAAGGCAGAAATCAACCGCCTCGAAGCTGAACTCAAACCGCTGAGAGCCTTGCAAGCCAACAGCGACAACATCAGTGCCGACATCGCCCGTAAGATTCTGAGTCTTGAACAGCAGAAGGCTTTGGTGGAAGATAAACTGGCAGACAAGGAGAAGAAACTTTCTGAGACCAACCAGTTGCTTGACACCCTCCGCAAGGACAAGGAAGAGATTGAGAAGCAGGCGAGTGAACTGGAAGACAAAGCCAACCAGTCTGAACTTTCCTGGGCTCACAACATGAGCTACCATCTCAACGGTGTGATGCTCGACACCATGGCACATGAGTTTACCATTCGCTTCCCGAATCTCCCTGACAGCGTGAAACTTGACTTCGACGGCACGCTTCTCTGCCAGTTGGCTGAAGACGGAAACCATGTTGTCAAGGTAGCCTTGAACCTCGTGTGCGGTTTCGTGGATGATGCAACGACCATCGCTCGGACGCATGGAGGTGGAGGCGGCAGCCCAGACTCAGGATGGGGCAAGCGACCAGACGAAGACGATAGAGAGTGGGCAAGAAGATGCCTGGCAATGGCACGCAAGATGTGCGCTCCATCCGTCAGAAGAAGAAAGAAGATGTAACACCATGCTCATTTGTTTACGCAAGTAATCAATCATCAAAGACAACAATATGAGAAAGAAAATATTATCAATAGCAATGATGTGCCTGGCTGTAATGACAGCTTCGGCACAAACTGCCGGACAGAGTTCTGACAGTCTTTATATCCAGAAATCATACAGTCAGGAGCAGATGCTCATGCCTGTGAATCCTACATATCTCAAGAATGTAAGCGAAGCAGCCAACTGGGGTAGAAATTGGTTTATAGAAGCAAAGGGCGGGGCTTCAGCTTTTCTTGGGACGCCCATTGGTTGCGGTGACGTGTTCGACCGTGTCACTCCTCTCTTGCAGATAGGAGTCGGCAAATGGTTCACGCCCGCAATCGGTGGACGAATAGGATTTCAGGGACTCAGCTTCAAGAACGCAGAGTTCCAAACAATGAAGTATCAGTTTGTCCATGCAGACTTTCTGTACAACATCACGTCCGGAATCCGTCAGAACGAAAGCGGAATCCCTCTTTGGGATGTGATTCCCTTCGTAGGAGTCGGCATGATTCATAATTCCGACTGGATCAACAGCTGTACCTGCCAGGGCGGTTCAAGTGGCAGTCATCCGTTTGCCTTCACCTATGGCGTGGAAGCCCGTTACCGCATCAGCGACCGGGTTCATCTTGTAGGAGAGGTGAGTGGAATGCTGACCGCCAGGAACTTTTAAGGCATCGGAACCTCTACCAAGTTCGGCGACAACATGATTTCCGTTTCAGCCGGTCTGTCCTTCACGATAGGCAAGACGGGGTGGAAGCGAGTAGTGGATGCAACTCCTTATATCGAGCAGAATCTCGCCCTCCAGGACTACATAGCCTACATGAGGGATAGGAACGCTCATCTGGAAAAGCGACTTGCAGGAAATGACGATGGCGAGACCGTCTATCCGAAAAACAGCTACAGCGGTCTCAACTCCCTCCGTGCCCGACTCTCGATGAATGGCAACAGTAAGCAGGGTGCAATGGGCAGCGGTGATGGCAACATGGCAGGTAATGCTGATGGCTATCGCCCAGATTCCCTTTCCTCTTCTGACCACCTGAAGGTAAGCATCGGTGTTCCGGTGTATTTCTTCTTCAAGCTCAACTCCGATAAATTAGTTGACAAGTCACAACTCGTAAACCTCGATGACATTGCTAAGATGGCCAAGCAGGGAAATTTGAAGATTAAAATATCCGGTGCAGCCGATAGTGCTACTGGTACTCAGTCTGGCAACCAGAATCTGGGTAAGCGCCGTGCCAAGTTTATAGCCAAGGCACTCATCAAGCGAGGTGTAGATAAGATTCAGATCAAAGCCTACAACTTAGGCGGAATAGACAAATATGCGGCGAATGAGGCAAACCGCTTCACAACCGTTGTCTTGCTGAAATAGGCTAAAACGTGTATTCATGAATACGTGAATACATGTACACATATATACATAAATATATACTGAATGTAGCTTTTGAGTAAAAGCACTAAAATTCTTCTCTCATACATCAAGGGGAGTTTGCTCGTGATGAGTAAACTCCCTAAATTTGTTTTAGGAAGATACTGAATTGTACTGGATGTCAGATATTTATTCTTGGGTATCACCTTCAGTATAATGTTGAGGATCATCAAGCTAACTGTATGATTTTGTTGTTCCAACTATGATTCTTTCTGTGATTGTCTAGTTTACTTTCTCTTATTTTTACGGATGAAGTATAAAGTGTACTAGATTGTGTTATTCGGAATGTGTTACCAATAGATGTATTATTGAATTATACAGCTAATAAATGAAAATAAAGCAATAAATTAAGTATAATCTTTTATAAAAATTGCGCGAAAACGTATCATTTTTAGAGAATATTCATTAAATTTGTAGCCATAAAAAAGTATAATTTATGGGAAGTAAAAAAGATTTGAATCGAATAAAGGTAATTCTGGCAGAGAAGAAGAAAACCAATAAATGGCTTGCTTCTGCCTTAGGAGTTAATGCCGCTACAGTTAGTAAATGGTGTACGAACTCTTCACAGCCATCTCTTGAAACATTGATGAAAATTGCAGAGTTACTGGAAGTAAACTATACAGAACTTATAAGAGCCGAGCCAAAGTTATGAATGCAAAGAATACCTTCACCATCCACACAGAACTGATGGATGGAACTCTATCAGGAGTTAGGAATATCTATATGGGGGCAAACTCTACTTGTCACCTCTACGTTATTCCACGTGATGAAATTAATGTAGCCAACGATATAGCAGACATAGTAGGTCAACCTGCTTTTTATATTCTGCTAGGTGATCCCAATGCATTAAAGCCAGAAGCATACATTGGTCAAACTACAGATTTCTCCAATCGTAAGAATGACCACGTTCAGAAAAAAGATTTCTGGAAGACAGCTCTTGTTTTTATATCAGATAATCATAAGATATATGGAGACGATGTGAAATATTTAGAGTATCTTGGCATAGAATCTGCACAAAGTGTAGAATCGTTTACCTTGCTCAATAGCTCAAATCCACGAAAGCCTCCTATTGCACCTTACCGTGTTAATGATATGGAAGTCATCTTCCGTGATATACAGTTGCTCACTCGTTTCTATGGATGCGGTATCTTTGATGCACCAGTAGCAAAGCCTCAATCAGAACATCTGTTCTATGTTCACGCAACAGACCGTCCTGCAGAGGGTATTGGTTATTATGACAAAAACTCTAAACAGTTTGTCCTCGTGAAAGGTTGTATCATCGCAAGTCAGGTGGTTCCAAGTTTCAAATCTGTTGCATCACGTCAGAGTTTCATCGATGAACATTGCAAAAAAGAAAATGGGCAGATTATCCTTCAACACGATGTGCCTATGGATAGTCCAAGTGGTGCAAGTGGAATAATACTCGGCCGACCAAGTAATGGCTGGGATGACTGGAAGGATGCTGATGGCAATAAATTAGGTAATGTCATAGAGCGATAGGAATAAGGTAAATGAAACATGCTTCAATATCCTTCATTCCATTCTGCGGTACAATTGGTTTAATCAGAAGAATATATAATAGGAAAAATAATGAATTTAGAAGAAAAAATCATAAGCGATATAACTGGTAAATTCACAATAGAGGCATATCAGAGAGGCTATCGTTGGGGAAAAGATGAAGTTGAATATCTTCTTGAAGATATCAACGAAATTCCTGATGGTCAAAAGTATTGTCTCCAGCCTGTTGTTGTGAAAAACGTGAATGATACTCATGAACTGATTGACGGGCAGCAGCGCCTGACAACTCTCTATTTGATTATGAAGTATCTGAATGCCTACGTTGATATAAAATTTAGCATAGAATACGCTACACGAAAGAGCGAAAATGGGCATATGGGAAGGGAGGAATTGCTTGAAACAATTGATGAAATTGATCTTTCTTTACCTTCTAACAATATTGATGAGTTGTTTATCAAGAAATCATATAGTATAGTTAAAACGTGGTTTAATGGTGAAAAGTCTAAGATGATGAGTTTTGCCAATAAACTGCAAAACTATGTCACAATTATCTGGTATGAAGTAGATGACGATGAAGATAGTGTAAATATATTCACACGTCTGAATATAGGTAAAATAAATCTCACCAATGCAGAACTCGTAAAGGCATTATTTCTTAGCCGTGGCAAAAAGGATTCCGAAGGTCGATATGCAGGAAATCCTTATGGCATAGAGGAAAAAAAACAGCATGAAATTGCTCTCGGTTGGGACTCAATGGAGAAAGATTTACATAACGAAAAATTCTGGACTTTCATTACCAATGAAAAGTCTGATCATTATCCCATTCGTATGGAGCTGTTGTTTGATATGATAGAAATGAAACCGAGCGGCGAGAGTAATTTCTATACATTTAACAGATTCTATGAGAGGTTTAAGAATTCAGACAACAGATATGATACTTGGGAACTGATAGAACGATACATGCAACAGCTAAAAGAGTGGTATCATAGTTTTGACTTATTCCATCATATTGGATTTCTTGTTGCTACTGGCACAAGCGTGAAGTCTCTTCTTGACATAGCTATGAGTACAGATCATCCTATTAAGAAATCTGATTTTAAACTTAGAGTGCTTGATATGATACGGGAGAAGATGGCATTTAAGGTTGGAGACAATGATTTCGGAGAATACATAGACTACGCAGAGCTTAATTACGAAGATCATTCCGAGTTAATACAGTATGTTCTTCTTCTGTTTAATATTGAGACTATCAGACAAAAAGGAGACGAGAATGTCCGTTTCCCATTTTATCGATATAAAAACGAAGGAACATGGTCATTGGAACATATCCATGCTCAAAATTCAGAGAGCCTGAAAACAAACCAAGAATGGAAGGAATGGCTTGAAATTCACAAAAAATCTCTTGAAGGCTTGGAAGTTAGTTCTGACGATAAAAAACAAATTGAAGAGGTTATTGATAAGATGAACACTGTTATTACCCATATTAATGAAAAAGGGTATAAAGGTTCTATAAGGGATGAGTTCAACGCAGTAGCTCCTGCAGTGATCAATATTCTGTCAGATGGTGATGACAAGTCACAGATGCACACCTTGTCAAATATGGCATTATTGACCGTTGGTGAGAATGCGGCTCTTAACAATTCCACTTTCGATGTTAAACGCATGAAGATTATTGCTATGGATAAAGCTGGAGAGTATATTCCTGTATGTACTCGAAACGTCTTTATGAAGTACTATTCTTCCTCAGATACGAAGCTGCATTTCTGGTCAGAAGAAGATAGAAAAGGTTATATAAGTGCTATGAATAATGTCTTATACGACTATAAAGAGAAAAATAGCAACAAAGAAATTAAACTTATAAGGAACAGAATAAATTATGGTAACAGAAAATAAGGAAAGCAAACCTTTTAGTTTCAAGTCTTTTCTTGAACAATATCATGTGGTTATCCCCATGGTGCAGAGAGATTATGCACAGGGGCGTACCACAGATGATGTCACCCGTGTGAGAAATAGATTCTTAGATGCTATTAAGTCATATCTCGTAAAATCAGAAGATGATAACGATGTGATGAAAATGGACTTTATCTATGGAGAGAAGGAACTGGTCTGGAGCACTACTACAGCAAATAAACTGGAGAAAATAATTGTGACACCACTAGATGGTCAACAACGCTTAACTACTTTATATTTACTGCATTGGTATGCTGCAAAGAAAGGTGTTGTAGAAGCAAGTAATTACGAGTTTCTAAACAACTTCACTTATGACATCCGTCCTAGTTCGCGAGACTTTTGCTCACATCTTTTGCAATATGTCCCTGATTGGTCTTTATCGTTTCACGACCAATTGGTTGACCAAAACTGGTTCATGGGTGAATGGCTAAATGACCCCACAGTAATAGGTATGCTTGTAATGCTTGATTCCATCAATGATAAATTTGGCAACATAGCTAATCTTTGGGAAATCTTGACAGGGGAGAAGGCGCGTATAGTCTTTTATTTCCTCCCCTTATCAGAAAATGGACTCTCTGATGAGTTGTATATCAAGATGAATTCTAGAGGAAAGAAATTGACTGCGTTCGAACATTTTAAGGCCGAGTATGAAGATCTGTACGATAAAGACTCTGATGAGGCAAGAGCGGTAAATCATAAATTTGATGTAGAATGGGCAGATACTTTCTTTCCATATCGTAATCAAGATGACATCGTTGACAATGAATTCATGAAGTATTTCTTTTATGTAAGCCATATCCTTTGCTATGAACAAGGGATTAAGAAGTCTAACGATGAGTTTGAGCTAATTAAACTGGTATATAGCGACTCGCCTCATGCAGTTGCCAATCGCAAATATCTTGAAGATGCTTTTGACTGCTGGTATAGGGTTATGAAAGATTATGGATCGATAGACAATTTCTTTGCGAAATATCTTTCCGGATTTACTTATGAGAAAGGTAAGGTTACTACATTTAAAAGTGTTTACGAATACCTCGATACTCAGAACTTCTTTCATGCATGTGTGAAACTCTATCAGGTAAATAACAATTTTTCATATAGTGACTTTTTGTTTCTTTATGGCATAATTACCTACCTGATTAACAAGGATGCAATAAAAGAAGATGAATTTATTGATCGTCTTCGTACATTGAGAAATCTTATTTGGAATTCTAATTCAGGTGAAATTCGTGGTGATGCTGATTATATGAAAGATTTGCTTTGTGAAGTAAAAGACCTGATGTTGACAGGTGTTATAAACAAGGAACTTTCCCACAAGTTTAATGGCATTCAAATTGACGAAGAAATCGAGAAGATAGAGAAGAAACAGGAAATAGATATAGAAAACCTTCATAAATTTGAGGATCATCCTTTAATTTATGGCTATGCGTCTGGATTGGGATATGATAATCTTGGTTTGGTTGATACATTTGTTTCTTTGTTTGATAGCACGCCAGAATTTGTTAAAATACACCGGGCGATGTTGGCTATTGATAATTACATGCAGACTGATTCCAATCGCTACTATATGGGAAATCATAACAGATCTACTTGGTCACAACTATTGCATAAAAGCCGTAATAGAAATAATTTTGACGAAACAATGGCTGTTCTGCGTATGCTTCTTCAAAGAATTAAAAATGGGGAGAGTTTGGATATTATTATCAATAAATACCTTTCGGAAAAGGAAGAAAAACAGGTTTTCGATTGGCGATATTACTTTGTAAAATATCCGGACATGTTGCGAGGTGCTGATGGAGAATTGACATGGGACGATTCGAACGATTACATTTGTACTACGCTTAATAAGCATAAGTTCAACGGACAGCACTGGAATCCTTTCTTGAATGTAATATATCAGAATTTGTCAGATAAGTTGCGTGACAAAGATGGTAATGAGATTATTAGACTAGAAAATTATGGGGATGATTTGAATATTCTAAATCCTATTGCATCTATTGGTGCAACTGGTACAGGCTTTATCTATTATCATCAAGATACTAGTCAGCCTTGGGATGTTGAACAGGAGGATTCCCTTGACAAAGTAGATCGAGTTGCATTTGCCATAACCAAAATAAAGAAAATAGTTCAAGAAAACTTAAACGAACGTACACAATCATAGATAAGTGAAGTACAAGATCGGGTCTACAGGAAAAAGGATAGTATCTCACTTCTATTATGATTTGAAAGAATTAAGTAAACCCACTGTTTTTAGCGTTTATGCTA